>Ga0160422_10001129_pt1 | contig 16576 bp, 13 predicted proteins | sample Fk160mmetaG_FD_108192 | JGI IMG/M metagenome (GOLD analysis project Ga0160422, IMG submission 108192) | Marine microbial communities from the Central Pacific Ocean - Fk160115 60m metaG | ecosystem: Environmental > Aquatic > Marine > Oceanic > Photic zone | place: The Central Pacific Ocean... | reverse complement strand
GGGCGACGTTGATGGCGCTGCAGAGACGTTTCGGCGGATTCTAAAAATCGAACCTCGCCTTGCAGAGCCCCGCATCGAACTCGGACGAATTCTACTGGAGACCGGACAGTTGCAGGAATCTGAGGCGGAGTTTCGAGAGGCCATCCGAATCCTTGAGGGCGGCGGGATCTGGATCGAGAGCCTCAGCGAGAAGCAAGTGAAGTCCGTCGCTTTTGGCCTTTTGGCTGAAGCGTTGCGGAGGTTGGCGGAGTCCGATGATGTGGTGTTCGGAGACCCAGAGCAGTGGCGAGCAGTCGTCGATGAATCCCACGCGGCGTTTCGTAAAGCGAGGGAACTGGACCCTGACAATGCTCATGCGGATTATTGGGCGGGCGGGCTCGATATCGACGCCGACGCCGATGGTGAGTCCACGCTGGATTAGCGATTAAGCTTGAGGATACCAGGGAACTGCACTCCAGCCCTCGGGTCGATCCCCTGAAAACCACCCGACGGACGTCCCATGGTCACGGTGAAATCAAAGTTGGGAAGATAGACCCTTCCATCATTGGCGATAAGCGGAGGCGGTGGCTCCGGAAACGGACTCGCGATTTCGAACGCCCGAACCACCGCACTGTCCATGTAACTGGAGCCACTTGATCGCTGGACTTCAATGCTTTCAAGCTTTCCGTCTCCGCTGAGGATTACGAAAACAGCTGTTTCGTAGCTTGGTTTTGTCAGCTGGGAACGGGCAGGGCCCGGATCATTGTGGAGTTGCTGGCTCCAGTAAAAGTTCACCAGACGCCGGATTCGATTCAGATAATTTGCGAATCGAATTTTGTTTGCATTCAAAGCCAAACGGTCGTCGGTTTCGAGGTCATACCGATCGTTATTGGGGGCGCCCGAAATCAACGATGCGCGATGACTGGCCGGGACCGGCTTCTGCAGTCCATCCTTGTTGGTGACTTGAAACGGGGAGGGGAGGGCAGCCAAGCTCCCGTCCTCATCGGGGTCAAACCTGTCATTTCCGACTTGCGCGCCGGTGGAGGGGTCGACGGCATCAACATTGGTCAAATCTTCGAACTGCAACTCATCCTCGGTCGAATACACGTCATCGATCACCTCCGGGTTGACCCGAAACCGGTCCGTCCTTGTTTCGCGTTCGGTGGACCGCTCGTGTTCAGCCAAGAAATCGGCCACCTCCGGCGCCGGTTCTGCCTTAGGGGCGACATCTACAATTTGGCCTCGCAGCTTCGGCTCTTCTCGTGGGCGTTCCGGCTCGGATTCCGGCATCTGCACCACAATTTCAATCGGCGTGGACCGACCTCGCTCCAGCTCGGGGGACAGCAGGTCCATGAGGGGTCGAAGCATGAACAATCCTGCGCAGTGCAACACAACTGACAGCAAAACAACGACAAACCACGGTTTGGTTGAAGTCTTAGGGTGTTTTGAGATCCGACCACTCACACCCTCACAATAGCGTCTCTCTCGCCCGCCCAGCAAGCCGGTTTTACGGTCGAAAATGAGCCAGGGGGGCTTGAGGCGAGCCTACACCTCAGCGTCTTTCAAGAACCAACCCCACCCCGCTCTCTGCATGGCGAGTAACCACGGGAGGACGCGCCTCGGCCGATTTGCAGAAACCGCCGAGCCCGCTTTAGCAACCCCATGAATCTAAACACCAAAACCATACCGCCTCCCACTGAAGGCGGGCCACTGCAGCAGTGAGCCTGATTCCCCATGGATTTTGCGGTACAGTGGCCCGGCATGCCGCAGAACCTGTCATCCAGAGACCTTCAGTTTACGCTTCTTCAGGCGCGGAACCCAACCGATCGTGTCCGCAATGAAGAGCGAGACGCCTTCGCGTCCCGCTTAGGTGTGGAGGCTCATCAAATTCAACAAGTCGATATTCTGCGCGACCCCCTCGAGCTCCCTCAGCCTGCCCCTGGTCACGCGATTCTTGTTGGTGGAGCAGGGGAATATGGGGTGGTGAACCCCATTGCTCCGGTTCAAGCGATGATCGACTACTTGGCGACGGCTGCTGAGCATGGGCATGCCATTTTTGCTTCATGTTTTGGCTTCCAAGCCTTGGTGGTTGGGTTTGGGGGGGAGGTCATTGAGGACGAAGACAACGCGGAGGTTGGGACCTACCCGTTGACCGTCACAGAACACGCTTCCGGCAACGCCGTGTTTGGGGGACTTCCCGCCCGCTTCAACGCACAACTGGGACACAAAGACCGCGCCGTTCGCCTGCCAAGCGGCATGATCAACCTTGCAGCATCCGAAGCGTGCCCCATTCAAGCCCTCCACATTCCGGGCTCTCGCGTGTACGCAACGCAGTTCCATCCCGAGCTCACTTGGCTCGATAATCGGACTCGCTTCCTGCGCTACATGGAGCAATACGGAAGGCTGTTCGGGGAAGAGGAGGCCCAGCGCCGTCTTGACTCACATACACCCGGTCCGGAGGCGAACGAACTGCTGGGGCGATTTGTTCAGAACGTGCTCCTCGCGGAGTCGAAATGAAGGGGGCTGTTGCGGGGGGAAGCCGCGCAACCGTCGAGGCTGGACTCGCCGCGCTTCGAGCCGGAGGCAATGCTGTCGATGCCGCCATTGCTTCGACCCTGATGGCAGGGGTCGCGGAGCCGCTGTTGACTGGCCTTGGAGGCTCGGGACTCGGGACGGTACGCTTCAACGGTGAGCACTACCAGTGCGACTTTTTTGCCGACATGCCGGGCGTGGCCGACCCGGGCGCGACCGCTGCCCCCATGGACACGGTTTCCATTAATTTTGGACCCACGACACAAGAGTTCTTTGTCGGCCCGGGCTCGGCCTCTGTGCCCGGCGTACCATCAGGACTGTGGGCCCTTCATGACAGATACGGCAGCGTGGACATGACAGTGCTCGCCGAGCCTGCCGCGAGGTCGGCAGAGGAGGGGGTAACTGTGACGCAGGGGTTCGAGCGGGTGGTCCAGCTGCTCTGGCCCATCATCTCACGAACCGAGGACATGAAGCGATTGTTCGCGCCTCACGGGCACCCACTGCGGTGCGGCGAGATTTTCCGATGCCCCGACTTGGCCGCCACACTTCGAGCCTTTGCGAGCGAGGGCCCCCAATACTTTCGAAGCGGGGCCGGCGCGGCTGCGTTTCTCCGTGCGATCGGACCAAATAGTCGAATTACTGCAGCAGATTTTGAGAGCCAAACCCCGGCGTTTCGTGGCGCACTCCCTGCAAGGTTTAGGGACGCCACCCTATGGATCCCAGGCCCGCCCAGCGCCGCCGGGGTTGGCGTCGCATACACCCTTTCGACCATCGAAGCCTACGGGCCTCCAGCTGAGCCCACCGGATTTGAGACCATCCAACGTTTACGGTCTGCGCTCACAACAGTCGTGAACATGCGGAGCCGGGATTTCTTCAACGACATGTTCACCGACGGTTTCGGGCCGGCCTTTTTAGCGCGGGTCAATGCCGCTCGGGGCGGCCAACTGCCACCGGGCGCCGGCTATACAACTCACATTTCCACCGTTGATGGCGACCGTAACGCCGTGGCCATCACGCATTCTCTTGGCGAGACCGCGGGAATCTTGGCGGCCGGTACGGGCGTGATTGTGAACAATTTCTTGGGCGAGACAGACGTAAACCCTCCGTTTCTTCGCCGGCCTGCGGGGAGTCGGCTGATCACCATGTGCTGCCCATCCATTTTAGAAACCGGCGACGGCCGAGTCATCGCCATGGGTTCGGGAGGTTCCAGCCGCATCCCAACCGCTGTGGTCCATGGGACGATGTATTTGGTGGACCACCAATGGACCGTTCGGCAGGCCGTAGAGGGTCCACGGACTCACATCGAGGCGGACCGACTTCATGTGGAATCCGAAGGGCGGCGCGAGGACACAATGTCGGAAATTCTCCATGGTGATCCGTCTTACGCTCGTTTCGATGGCCCGAACATGTACTTCGGAGGGCTCCATGCTGCCTGTGTGGGAGACCACGGTTTCAGCGGGCACGGAGACCCGCGGCGGTCGGGTGCATTTGGGTCCGTCGAGTAACTCGTTCGGTACCCAGACGTTCTGATAACATATATTATGTAAAATTATGGATGACCTTTAAGGCGACCTCGAGCCCAGCCTTGTTTTCCACCTTGTGGACGCGGCTTCATCCCCGAGGATGATGTGCTTCGTGGAGCGCGCGGAGTCTTTCCCGTGCAACATGGGTGTAGATTTCGGTCGTCGAGATGTCTGCATGCCCCAGCATGGCCTGTACCGCTCGGAGGTCGGCGCCGTGGGTCAGCAAATGTGTCGCAAAGGCGTGCCTCAATGTGTGCGGCGACACTGATTTCTCAACCCCTGCCGTTCGCGCGTACGTCTTTAATCGAGACCAAAAGTTCTGCCGCGTCATTTGCACGCCTCGATTGGACAAAAATACCCAAGGCTGGGCGTCGTTGCGTGTGGATAAATACGCCCCGACGCTGGCTGCCGCTCGGTCCCCGTACGGAACCAGTCGCTCCTTCCCGCCTTTTCCCATTACGACCAACCACCCATCGTGCCACTGGGACCGCTTTAGCGTCACCAATTCACTCACTCGGAGGCCGGTGGCATACAACAGTTCCAGCATCGCGGCGTCCCGGGATCCGATTGCAGTGCTTCGATTCGGCGCCGCAAGGATCCGCGACACGTCAGTCTCTGAAAGTGTCGTCGGAAGTTTTCGGGGAAGCTTTGGACCATGGATGAGTTCGGTTGGGTCGGCACTCAGGACGCGCTCGTCGACTAAAAACTGAAAGAGCTGCCGCATGGTGACCCGAGCACGGGCCACCGTGGCCGGTGCTCGTCCGCTGCGAGCCAACCCTGCTAGCCAGGCATTCAAATGCCCGGGCTCAACCTCCGCGGGCGACTGAACGCCGCAATTCCGGAGGTGTTCAGTAAGCCTTGCAAGGTCTCTACTGTATCCGTCCAATGTATTCTCACTCAGCCCGCGTTCGCCGCGGCACCATGCAAGAAAACCATCGACCGCCTGGTCCATTTACTGGTCCTTTTGTCGTTGGAGCCAGGCGTCTACCGCGTCGACGATGGCGTCTGCGGTGGTCTGTTGAAAATGAGGCGCTCGAAGCCTTCGCTCGTCCTCGGCATTCGACACGAAGCTGGCCTCGAACAAAATGGCGGGCATCCGGGTCGAAACCAGTACATAAAACAACGCGGTTTTGGTGCCAAGGTCCACGACCTCAGCATCCGGATAGACGTCGCGAAGCCGAGACACGACGTTGCGCTGCACCTCGAATGCGAGGTCACGTGACAGCCGGTCGGTCCCTGCAGCGAGCAATCGACCAAGGAGCGGATCGGACTTGTCGGACCACCCCTTTGCCATCGCGTTCTCGCGCGCCGCGACACGTGCTGCATTCGCGTCCGTCGCGCTGGCCAGAGAATAGGTCTCAACCCCTTTGGACCAGTTGTTTGGTGCCGCATTCGCGTGAATGCTCAGAAAGAGGTCCGCGTCTTCCCGGTTTGCGAGTGCGGCACGGTCTCGAAGCGGAACAAAAATGTCACGGTCCCGCGTCATGATCACATCGACATCGAGCCGTTGCTCGAGTGCGTGGGCCGTGCGTCTTGCAATTTCCAAGGCGATGTCGGCCTCTCGTGTACCTTGGGTTCCGATAGCCCCGTGGTCGTAGCCACCGTGGCCCGCATCCACCACCACAAGGCGCCGTTCCCGCGGTGGAACGCCAGCCATTCTCGATAATGAAACGCCTTTGAGCCATGCATCGATGTGTTCCGCGGTCGGCAGCGTTTCGTCCTCAGTCCCGTTTTCGGTGAGGAGGTCAATCAAGATCGAAGACTCGCCGACGGCCTGCGAATGAACGCTCCGGGCTCCCTCCAATTCGATGGTGAACTGGACACCATCGCCAACTTCAACCACTTGGATCTCTCGTATTCCTTTATCGCCGATGGGGATCCGCTCTTGAACGGCTTCACCGCGTTGAACCCCGGGAAGATGCACAGTGGCACGCGCCGGAGCGGAGGCTGTGGCTGGCGACGAACGAGTCTCGACATTCTCGACAGTGTCGCTGTTGATCACCAAGATTCGGGCATGGTTGGTGCCGGCGAATACCCGCACCTTCTCAATTTCGGCGGCTTCGGCGACACCGGCGAGCATCACCAGCAATACGGCCCATGGTGACCTCATGGTTTCACCATCTCTTTGAGTTGATAGATGAGATCAAGCGCCTCCTTTGGGGTCAACCTATCGGGGTCTACCGCAACAAGTGCCCCCCGGACCACGTCCGGTGCCGAATCCTCTTCGACCGAATCGACGGAATCCGAATTGGCTGCAAAAAGCGACAGTTGGGGGCCTTGTCCCCTCGCCTTCTGAGCTTCCAATTCCTTTAGGAGGGCAGACGCACGACCAACCACTCGGTCCGGGATCCCTGCGAGCCGAGCGCATTGAATGCCATAGCTTTTTGAGGCGCCCCCATCGCGAAGAGTTCTCAGGAACACGACACGGTCTCCCCATTCCCGCACGCCAACATGCATGTTTACGGCAGCGGCACGTTCATCGGCGAGGCTGACCAGTTCGTGGTAGTGGGTCGCGAAAATGGTCCTCGCTTGGATCCGGTCATGCATCGCCTCTGCGACCGACCACGCAATGGCGAGTCCATCAAGGGTGCTCGTTCCGCGACCGATCTCATCCAGTAAGACGAGACTGTGGCGCGATGCTTGGTTTAGTATGAGTGCAGTTTCACTCATCTCAACCATGAATGTTGACCGCCCGCGTGCCAAGTCATCGCTCGCACCAACTCGTACAAAGAGGCGATCGGTAATCCCGATTGTGGCGCTGGCGGCGGGCACAAAGGCGCCCACCTGCGCCATGAGGACGGCGATGGCAACCTGGCGCATGACAGTGCTTTTTCCCGCCATGTTGGGTCCAGTCAGAATGATCAAGCGCCGATTTTCATCAAGCACAATGTCGTTGGGGACAAATGGCTCATCGAGATCGCCGCACTCCACAACGGGGTGGCGGCAGCCAATTAATTCGACCCGTACACCGGTGTGGACCTCCGGCCGGACGTACCGTTTGTCAACTGCCAAATCGGCAAAAGATGCAAGCGTGTCGATTTCAGCAACCCAGCTTGCAAGGCTTCGAATCCGTTCAAACTGTTGACCAACTGCATCCCTCAGGCTGCAGAACATCTCATACTCGAGGGCCTTTCGTTGCTCGTCCGCACCAAGGACCTTTTCCTCAAACTCTTTGAGCTCCGGCGTGATGAAACGTTCCGCATTGGCGAGGGTCTGCTTCCTGTGCCAGGAGGCCGGAACCTTTTCTAAGTTGGCCTGGGTCACCTCCAAGAAATACCCGAACACCCGATTGTGTTTGACCTTGAGGCTTGAAATTCCGGTTGCCTCACGCTCCCGAGTCTCGATGGCCGCGATGGCTGTTTTTGCCTCCGTCGAAAGCACAATCAACTCATCCAGTCGTGAATCCACACCTCGCCTAAAAATATTGCCGTCCGTCACACTGGTGGGCGGCTCATCCGTGAGTCGTTCCTGTATGGTTCTGGTCACATCGTCCAGCACGTCAGACGGAGCGCCGGCACGAAATGGAGCCAGTTCGCGGACTGCCTCGACGACGCTTGGCAGCGCAGCCAAGGACCGGCCGAGTGCACACAAGTCTCTCGGGTTTCCAGAACCCTGAGCGGCCTTGGTGCCGAGGCGTTCGAGGTCGGCGACGGCCTGAAGCTGCCGTCGAATGCGTTGGCGGGTAGCACCGTCCAACAGCGCCTCAACCTTGTTTTGCCGTTCCTCGATCATGTCGGGGTCAATCAGCGGTTGAGACAACCATTCGCGCAGCCTTCGGCCTCCCATCGGCGTGCAGGTTCGGTCCATTAGATGCACAAGGGTACCCTTGCGGCCAGTTCCCCGAAGCGGCCGAAACAGCTCGAGGTTGGTCCGCGTAGTTGGGTCGATCACCATGTGCCCTTGAACTGAGTACGGAACGAGGCTGTTCACGTGAGTGAGGGGCACGCGCGCAGTGTCGCGAACGTAGGACACCAGTGCGCCGGCAGCCCTCAAGGCCTGACTGTGTTGGTCGCACCCAAAGCCCGTCAGGTCGTGCGTGCCAAGGAGTTCATTGAGATTGCGCCGTGCCGACGCCTCATCGAACCAAGCCGCTTCGACGGCGGTGACAGAAACATGGTGCAGGGCGTCGGAAAGTATGGGGTCGTCCGAGAGGTGGTCAGGCAACAACACTTCCCGTGGCTCCAGCCGCGCCATCTCGCGCATGGCGAGTTCGAGGCTGTCAACTTCCGTCACCCGAAGTTCTCCGGTGGACACTTCCAAAAACGCAACACCCCAAGGTCCGGGGCCGACCAGCCCAAGCAGATAGCAGGCCTCGCGTGCGTCGATTTGATCGCTATCGTAGGGCACTCCCGGCGTGACGACCCGGACCAACTCTCGCTCCATGAGGGTACGTTTGGTTCCCGGTGGAGGTTCTACCTGCTCCGCAATGGCAACTTTAACGCCCTGGCTGACCAACTTGCGAAGATAACCATCGGCTGCGTGGTGAGGCACGCCGCACATTGGGATCGGGTCCGGATCTTTGGAGTTGCGGCTCGTGAGGGTCAGTTCCAGCGCTGTTGCGGCCTGCTTCGCATCATCGAAGAACAGTTCGTAGAAATCGCCCATCCGATAAAACAATAGCGCATCGGGCACCTCGCTCTTCAGCCGAAGGTACTGGCGCATCATGGGAGTGTCGTGGGCGGCCGTGGTCATGGTTTACACTTTTGCCTTTAACTGAAAAACCTGAAACCCGTCCTCATCTCCCGTGGGAGGTGCACTGGCCCAGTGGTGTTCGATCGCCCACCCTTCGATCGACGAGGCAACATTGATGCCCTCCTCCGGTTCCGTAGAACAGACTGCATAGATCAAACGTCCCCCGGGCTTCACGTGCGTCGCCGCATTTTGCGTCACCTGACGCTGGACGATGCCCATGGACGCCGGGTCGCCTGGCGCCCTTCTCCATATAATTTCAGGATGGCGGCGTACAGTTCCAAGTCCGGTGCATGGCGCATCGACCAACACGGTATCGAAGGTACCCAAGGATGACGCTGGCCCCAGAAGCCAGTCGTGCTGCATGCATTTCGAATCCAACCGCAACCGGTGACTATTCTGGACAAACCGTTCGAGTCGTTCTCGGCTGGCGTCAACCGCCATCACTTGAAGCCCGTTGGCTAAAAGCCGGAATGTCTTTCCACCGGGAGCGGCGCAAGCGTCCAATACGCGGCCACCTATCGGGGTGGCCTCAGCCACCATATCGGCCACACGAGCAGCGGCGGCATCCATTACCCAGAACCGACCATCCTCAAACCCGTCGAGTTGCTCCACAGACCCACTGCCCGGAGGAAGAACCCAAAGGTCCGCGATCGGTTCGCCCTCAAGTACCGCAGGGGAGAGGCCCAATGGCTCAAGATTGCTGCCAGCAATACTGAGCGGAGCTGGGGTCCGAATCCGCTCCAGCCAACCGGTATGGTTTCGCCATCTTGCCTCAAGCCAGCCCGGCAGCAGGTGCCGAGGCTCCGTCGACAAGGAGCCTTCCAAACTTTTACGGAGCACGGCATTCACAATACCCGCGGCGCGGCGAAAGCCCATTCGTTTTACCGCCTCGACGGTCTGGTGGACCACGGCCCTCGCCGGCGCGTTCATCCGGTGCCCTTCAAACGTCCCCATCCGGAGCGCGCACCGAACAGTTGGGTCTAGTTTGGCGATTGGCCGGGACACCAACGGCTTGAGGTGGTGATCGAGCGAACCTTGCCAGCGAAGCGTTCCCAAGGTGAGGTGCCATGACAGCCCGCGGTCCGGGCCGCTTGCAGGGGCATGAATGGGCAAACGTTCTTCCGCGTGAGCGCCCCGCTCGACCTCAACCAATGTACGCAGGGCTGCAATCCTGCCCGGGTTGACCCTACTCACCGGCTTTGACTGTGAGTTCATACGCCACAAAGCGGCCTAGGGTTCGCGCGGACTGCAAGCCGCGGAAGCGGTGACCGTTGACGAACCACGTAGGCACAGCACGAACGCCCAAATCAGCCTGCCGCTGTGCATCATTTCGATGCACTGTCCAAGTAACTTCGTCACCGAAGCGGTCGGATATTTCAGTTTGTATCTGCACGATGTCGTCAGCAAATGGTGTGTCATCGGAGGTAAACAAGTGCATGTGCACTGGAACCCCCTCCCCCATCCCGGGGAACCAGATGTCGGGATAGTTGATGGCAACCTTCAGTTGGTCCGGAGGCATCCCGGATTTGGCGAGCCCAATGGCGCGGTCCACAAGCCCGTCCACGACGCTGCAGGCGTGGCCATGCTCTACGGCGCAGTGGGCCAGCGGCTTCTCGTCGCAAATCTCACAGGGGCCGGCCACTAGGTTCAGCGCAGAGACAACCGCAAGTTGGGTCTCTTTCGACTCCAGACGAAGCGATTGAAACCGTTGAACAATCCGGTCGGGTGGGATCGGTTTCAAGCTATTACCGCCCACCGCCATGTCCACACGGCCGCCTCCTCTCCCGGACCGTCTTAGCGGCGTCGATTGAGGTGGAGGTCCGGGGTCAGAGCATCCCAAGACCCAAAGCGACAGAAAGAGCATCAAGTCCAATCGTCATCCGAAGTCCGCAGACTCGCTCGAGCAAGGTCTTGCTCAAGTTCTCGAATCCGCCGCTGCTGCCCCGTCTTCTGGATGCTCGCCAGGGACCCCGCCAGAAGCAACCCGAAACCAAACGCAGCCCACAGCAGGTAGGGAACTGGCTGTGGGCTTTTTAGCTGAAACGCAGTCACCCACAGGTCCAAGGACAAGTGGGTGACTCGTTCGATGTTCTGCAGCGTAAACAAGGCGCCGACGGCAGCCGCAACCACAATGACACTAAGTGTGAACCAACGTCCTGCGGAGCCCACGGCTACCTCCTCGGCTACGCGCCCTTATTCTTCGCCGCCTGCGGCCTCTTCGGCTGCAGGAGTTTCCTCTGCCTCGACTGGGGCCTCTTCCGCGCTCACACCGAGCTTGGCAGAGAGGTCGCCGAGGACATCTCCCAAACGAGCACCGGAACTTTCAGCTTGCTGGGCGATAAAGTCACCCGAGGACTCACCTTCAGCGTCCATGTCGTCGGCCGAGACTTCCGCAAGGCTCAGCTTCCGGTCGTGCGGGTCGACGCGACGGATTTCGACAAACAACTCGGTTCCGTCCGTGTAGGTCTCCGTCCAGTCACCCTCTGGCTGATTCAGTTCAGACATGTGGACCAAACCTTCAACGCCTTGCTCGATCTCGACGAAGATACCGAAGTCTGTACGACTCACAACCTGACCCTTGAGCACTTGCCCAAGGAAGTAGCGGGACTGTACGGAGAGCCATGGGTCATCCGAAAGCTGCTTAATGCCAAGGCTGAAACGCTCGTTATCGCGGTCGATGTTCAAGACTCGAGCCTCAACCTCATCGCCTTTGTTGTACACCTCGGATGGGTGCTTGATGCGCTGGCTCCAAGACAGGTCCGAGATGTGAACCAGTCCGTCGATGCCTTCTTCGATGCCAACGAAAATACCGAAATCCGTGATGTTTCGTACGGCGCCCTTGATGATGGTACCGACAGGGTAGTTTTCTTCGACCACATCCCAAGGATTCGACTCCAGCTGGCGCATGCCGAGGCTGATCCGCTTGTTCTCGACATCGACGCCAAGAACCTTCGCTTCAACCGTAGAGCCCATCTCGACCAGCTTTGAGGGGTGCTTCACTCGCTTGTTCCATGTCATCTCTGAGATGTGGACCAGACCTTCAATTCCATCTTCAAGCTCGATGAAGCAACCGTAATCCGGCATCGAGACAACCTTTCCGCGAACAATTGCGCCGACGGGGTACTTGAGGTCAACTTCGTCCCACGGATCGGGCCGAATCTGCTTGCATCCCAGACTGACGCGCTGCGAATCCGAATCGAACTTGAGGACCTTTACTTCGATCTCTTGTGCCACTTCGACCATCTCGGAAGGATGGTTGATGCGCCCGTAGGTCATGTCGGTGATGTGGAGCAGTCCGTCGATCCCGCCGAGGTCGATGAACGCACCGTAGTCGGTGATGTTCTTCACCACGCCGATCATGATGGCACCCACCTCGAGGCCCTTCAGGGTCTCGGTGCGCTTCACCTTGCGGTCTTCTTCGAGAAGGACACGACGGCTAAGCACGATGTTTCCGCGGCGTTTGTTGAATTTTATGATCTTGAAGTCGAGTGACAATCCGAGAAGCTTCTCGAGGTTCTTCACAGGGCGAAGATCAACCTGCGATCCCGGGAGGAATGCCTTGACGCCAATGTCTACGCTCAGTCCGCCCTTCACACGGGATGTGATGGTGCCCTTCACCGTCTCGCCGGCCTCGTGGGCCTTTGCAATTTCTTCCCACGCCTTCATTTGGTCTGCGCGTCGCTTGGAAAGCTTCAGGTTCCCATCCGATTCGCTCATCGAGTCGAGGTAGACGTCAACATCCGACCCGACTTCGATGGTAATCTCTCCCTCTTCGTTGAGGAATTCATTGCGTGGGATTGCGCCCTCGGCCTTGTATCCGATGTCGACGGTAATCCAGTCTCCCTCAATGGAGATGACCTTTCCGGTCACTACTGATTGTTCCTTGATGCTCTTTTGGTCAAGGTACGCGTCGAAAAGCTGGGCGAACTGGTCACGGTCAAGTTCCGCAACGTTGGTGTCAATATTGGTCATGTAATCTTAGACGCGAGCGACGTATTGATTCGTGAGTCGCCGTGCGTGTTGAGGTTGAGGTTGCTGCGCCGCTGCCGGAGGCCCCACCATGGGGCCGCGAACACGCGGAGCGGACCGGGCTTAAAACGATTGGAGCTCTTCGTCAAATGCGTGGAGCAGCGGCCAAAAGAATCTTTTCCACCGCCTGGTCAACAGTCATGTTGCTCGTGTCGACGTACACCGCATCGGCAACCCGCACAAGAGGCGCCTGTGTCCGGTTCAAATCCTGTGCATCGCGCGCTTGAATCTCGGCCTTAATCGCCTCATAGGTCACATGAGGGTCCTTTCGGCGCATCTCGTCGAAGCGGCGTTTCGCGCGTGTGTCGACGCTGGCGTCCAAGTACACTTTCAGCTCGGCTTCGGGCAGTACAACTGATCCGATGTCGCGTCCATCCATTACGACTCCTCCGCGCTGTGCGAGCGATCGCTGGAGATCGAGCAATGCGGATCGAACGCCCGGATATCGCGCCACCGCCGAGGCGCCGCCGCCGATCCGCTCACCTCGTATACGGTGCGCGATCGCCCGCCCATCAACCACCATCTCGACAGTCCCTTCCGACCACTGAAACCCAACATCAAGTTCTGCCACCAGTGCCGAGATTGACTCCTCGTCGTGCCAGTCGATTCCAGCGTCCTCCGCGGCGAGCGCGACCGCCCGAAACATTGCCCCGGTGTCGATGTAGGCATACCCGAGTTGCCTCGCAACGCCACGGGCAACCGTGCCTTTCCCGGAGGATGCAGGGCCATCGATTGCAATTCGGATCCCATCATCCATACAGGGCCTCCAGCGTTGGCATAAAGCCGGGAAACGAGGTTTGAATGCTATTCATTCCGAGGACCGTAGCCCCCGATTCGGAGCGTAGTCCCGCCACGGCGGCCGCCATCGCCATACGGTGGTCGAGCCCGGCATCGAAGGTAAAGCCCTTAGCGTCGCAATTGGCAAGCCCCTCGACTGCAAACCCATCGGCCTGTTCGTCGCAGTTGCGCCCCATTCTGCGGACAAGGTCCACCGTCTGCGCGCACCTGTCAGACTCCTTCACTCGGAGTTCTGCAGCATCCCTGACGGTTGTGACGCCAGAGGCGAATGCAGCCGCAACGCCAAGAACGGGAATCTCATCAATCATCCTCGGGATGTCTGAGTCGTCGACAGTTGTGCCCACCAATTCCGCGTGCCGGATGCGGAGTGTTCCGATTCGTTCACCGCAACTCATCCGCTCATCAGTAATCGAGATGTCGGCTCCCATGCGAATGAGTACATCCAAAATGCCCGTTCGGGATGGGTTGAGCCCAACCCCTTCGAGCCGCACGTCGGAGCCGGGAATTATGGTGGCGCCCACGATGAAAAAGGCGGCACTGGAGATGTCGCCCGGAACACTAAATGTGCGCGCCTTGAGATCTTGTCCGCCTTGTAGCGACACGCGGTGCTCCCCATTCGGCATTGTTACGCGATCAATTCGAACACCCATGGCGGCCAGCATGATTTCGGTGTGGTCTCGGCTCATTCGGGGCTCGATGACCTCGAGTGTTCCCTCACCAAGAAGTCCTGCAATCAGCAAGGCGCTCTTTACTTGGGCGGACGCGACAGCGAGCCGCGAAGAGCCACACTGCAGCGCCCCGCCAGTGACGGTAATTGGCAAGGAACCAGACGCGCTCTTAAACCGTGCCCCCATTGTGGACAGTGGCTCCGTGACCCGAGCCATTGGGCGCTGCTGAAGGCTCTCATCTCCAACTACCTGAGCGGAAAATGCCTGGCTGGCGAGTACCCCAAGCAGCAGCCTGCTGGTGGTTCCCGAGTTCCCACAGTCGAGCACCCCCTCGGGTGGCGACAATCGGCCATTCCGGCCGTGCACGGTGCGGCCCTGAATCGTGACGCCCAGTTGGCGTAGACAGCGCCGCGTTGCTTCAACATCAGCCGATTCCAGCAGCCCCGATACGGTCCCCCGCCCGGAGGCGATTGCATTTAGGATCAGCGCGCGGTGGGAGATGCTCTTGTCGCCCGGTACGGTCACCACACCCTCTAGCCGTCGGACGGGATGGATGATGGTTCGTCCAGTCGCCACGTTTATTTCACGTTGTCGAGAACCGCCCCGATCCGTCGGAAACGGTCGTAGCGATCCCGTCGAAGCGCATCTCCATCGAGTGCACACAGCTCATTCAGGTGCACCCGGAGAGCCTCGCCGAGATTGGCCGCGGTCTGTTTGATGTTGCGATGTGCGCCGCCTTTTGGCTCGGCAACAACGGCATCGGCAACCCCAAGCGAAAGGCAGTCTGCTGCAGTGATTTTGAGTGCTTCTGCCGCCTTTGGACCTTCAGCCCGGTCGCGCCAGAGGATCGCTGCGCAGCCTTCGGGAGAGATCACGGAATACACCGAATTTTCAAACATCAGGACCCGATTCCCCACACCGATGGCCAAGGCGCCTCCCGACCCGCCTTCACCAATCACTGTGCAAATGATGGGGACATTGAAGGTCGACATCTCCATGATGTTGCGCGCTATTGCTTCGGCTTGGCCGCGCTCCTCTGCGTCGATCCCGGGATAGGCGCCGGGTGTATCGATAAACGCGAGGATGGGCCGTCCAAACCGATTGGCCATTTCCATGAGGCGAAGCGCCTTTCGGTATCCATCAGGTCGAGCCATTCCGAAGTTTCGGATGATGTTTTCTTTGGTATTTCTTCCCTTTTGGTGCCCAATGACCATCACCGGTGTGCCGTCGAAACGCCCGAGCCCCCCGATGATGGCGTGGTCGTCGTGACCTGCTCGATCCCCATGCAACTCCGTCCAATCGGTGATGAGGTGCTCGATGTAGTCGTATGTGTAGGGCCGCGCGGGATGCCGAGAAAGGAGCGTGTGCTGCCAAGGTGTCAGGCTGGAGAAGACCTGCTGATGAAGGAGGTCGGCTTGGTGTTCCAGTTGCTCGATAGCGCCTGAAAGGTCCGCGCCCTGCAAGCGTTGCATCTCTCGAAGTCCATCAATTCGTTTGCGAAGCTCAACGATGGGGCGCTCAAACTCGAGTGTAAATTCCATGACTGTCGAATATTCCGTTCAATGCCTACGGTCCTGAAAAAACCTGAAGGCTTAGAATTCGACTCCGACAACGGCTCCAACACTAAGTCCGCCTGCAACGATCAACATGCCGCCCGAAATTCCAACCAGACGGTTGGTCTTCGCGCGCTGGCGCTCGAGTTCACTGACAGAGTTGAACGCTGGCGGGTCAACTTTGTCGTACTGACCTCTTGCCGCAAGGGCCGCGGTGTAGGCAACCAGTGAAACCGCGCTCGCGACCCCTGCGCCAATCCAGAGCGTCCGTTCGGGAACCCGAATCGGCTGACGGACTCGAACCGGGGCCTGCGGTTCAACCCAGGCCAGAGGCTCAGGTCCTTGGTCGGGCCCAACTTCGTCAAAAGCAAACTCGTCATCGTTCGTTTCAGGGGCCTTGTCGAGGTCAACCGTGCCGGGACACATCCCAATCCAGTCCGGGGCCTCCGTCAGGTCACTCCATGCGCCTCTAACGTTCCCTCCGGGGCACTCTACTTGGATAAGATGCGGGCCGGCCCGCACGGCTTGGTCCGGCGAATGTTCCACGCCGTCGACAAATGCCCTAATGAGGCCCCGTCGCTCGGGGACACGGCTGGGAACCGGATCGCGCTGGCTTACTTCGGCGCGAAGGGCTTCAAAATATCCGCGCAAGGCTTTGTCATCCCAGATTTCACGATTCCATTTGAGCCGAGGATACACCGTCAGCGCGTCGCGCCATCGGTCCACGTCCTCCTCGCGATTGACCCCCGCGACGAGCGGGGTCATGCCCTCAAGATAAATGAGTTCGGCAACCTCGCGGGCG
>Ga0160422_10001128_pt1 | contig 16604 bp, 28 predicted proteins | sample Fk160mmetaG_FD_108192 | JGI IMG/M metagenome (GOLD analysis project Ga0160422, IMG submission 108192) | Marine microbial communities from the Central Pacific Ocean - Fk160115 60m metaG | ecosystem: Environmental > Aquatic > Marine > Oceanic > Photic zone | place: The Central Pacific Ocean... | reverse complement strand
TGATAATGTCGCTCTTGGACGACTGCCCACTTCTGTTACAAGTGATCCCTCAGTTAGGGCTATGCGTGAGCTTGCTTACTTACCAAAAGGAGAAATGGATCCTCACGAAGTCCCAGATAGCAAACCCCGTGTAGCAGGACCACCAAAATGATAGATACATCACCCAGTTCAATAAGAGTGTTTTTTATAATTGTTTTATCAATTGCTTGGTTGACCATTTTTAATTTACCCACAGAGGAATAATGGCTGCTATTTTTATATTTACTTGGTTTGTATTGTTGTTTTATGCTGTACGATTGATAGCAAGGGGGTGGTCTGCTGCTTCTGAAATGGATGGTAGAAAAGTTATTAAAGAAGAAAGAAGGTATGTTACAAAGTCTATTCATCCAGAAATGACAGAGGTTAAAGAGGGTGATGAACTTTTGGTAGTTAGGTTTGATGAACCTGAGAAAGAACAAGATCCTAGATTTAAATTAGATTCACCAGCACTTCATAATCTTGATCCTCTACAACAGTCATTAAGAGATAGGATTGAAGAGTTGAATGAAGATGATGATGACGATGATGATGGAGGAATTATTTCAAGAGCTTGACTAGATAGTTTACATCCATTATAATAGTACGGTAAACTATTCAGAGCAATGACGCTTACTTCTAAATTTAAGAAAGATTTGCAGACACTTCGTGCTGCTGCTAACAAAGAATTATTTCTTGATGTAAAGAACCCAAAGTTGTATAAAAAGATTTGTAGATATTATCAAGATGAAGTGGTGCTGGATGGTGAAGATCCAGAAAGAGATTATGAATTAGTAATGGAATGTGTACGGCAGGATCTTGAAGGAGTAGAGGTATGAGTGAAGAATTTACTCGCATTGCTAATTCGCTTGAAAGAATTGCTAATGCATTAGAGCACCTACATATTGAGAAGATTGATCATGCTCACATAGATGATATCGGTGAGATACATGGTGATGTAACAACTCATCCTAAGAATTTCTAATCATGCCTGAACAGCAGACAATTAAGTTTACCATCAGACAAGATGGTACTGTATTTGAAGAAGTTACTGGTGTTATCGGTAATGAATGTCAAGATATTACTAAATCAATAGAGAACAAACTCGGCAATGTTATTGCTGTAACTCATAAACCAGATTATTATCTTCACCAAAAAATAGAAAATGTCACATTTCAGCACAATAAAAACCAAGATCAAGCATAAACCAGAATTACAAGAAGCACTTGAAGTTCTTCAGTACAATGTTACAGAGGATCAGGAACTTAGAGTTACTGGTTCTCATGGTATAGGTCATGAAACTGTTGATGCAGAAGTTGCTATTGGAACTGATATTGGTTTTCGTATGAATCAAGTAACAGGTGAATATGAACTTGTAGCAGATCTTGAAACATGGAATCAACCAATTCCTGTAGAAAGGTTTATAGATAAGGTAACACAACAGTATGCTAGAGTAACAGTTAGAAACACTGTTAAGAAACTAGGATTTGAAGTTGAGGAAGAGTGGGAGATGAACGACAACTCAATAGAATTAACAGTTACACGGTGGATACCATGAGAGATCAAATGATCAAAGCACTTTTAGCACATGCTCAAGGTGATATAGAAAAGCATAAGGCAAACGTTGAAATCTACTTGTCTAATCCAGCAGGTATTGGAGAACACTCTGATATTATGGAATCTGTTGAGAATGAATTAAATATGATTGCTAAGTATCAGGATCAGATTGATGTTATTCAAAAGTACTTTAAATTTAAAAAGACCGACTAATTTGTAATGCTTAAAGGTATAATTTTGGCTGGGGGTAACGGCACTAGATTATATCCATCATCGACAGTTGTTTCAAAACAGTTGATGAATGTATATGATAAACCATTAATCTATTACCCCTTAAGTACTTTAATGCTTGCTGGCATTAAAGATATATTAATTATTACTAACTTACATCATCTACATAGTTTTCATAACTTATTAGGTAATGGATCTAATTTTGGTATTTCTATATCGTATAAGGTTCAAGAGGAACCAAATGGATTGCCAGAAGCATTTATAATTGCTGAAGATTTTATTGGTGATGATAATGTTTGTATGATTTTGGGTGATAATATTATATTTGGAAATAATTTAGATGGTATTTTAAAGGATGCACAATCACAAACTGGTGCTACGGTTCTTACATATCCAGTTAAAGATCCTGAGAGATTTGGTGTCATAGAATTTGAGGGATGTGATGGACATCTTGATAGTGGTAGAGTTGTTTCTATTGAAGAGAAACCAGATATACCAAAATCTAATAGAGCACTGATTGGGATATACTTCTTTGATAATAGGTGTATAGAATATGCCAAACAATTAAAACCTTCACATAGAGGAGAGACAGAGATTATAGATTTATGTAAAAAATATTTGGAAAATGATGAATTGAATGTAAATAATTTAACCAGAGGAATGACTTGGATTGATGCTGGTACATTTGATTCTTTACTTCTAGCTACAAATTTTGTAGCTAATTTTGAAAAAATTCAGTCATATAAAATATCATGTCCAGAAGAAGTTGCATATAAAAATAGATGGATAACTTGTGATGATTTATTACGACTATCCAGATCTTATCCTAAGAATGGATATGGAGATTATCTAGAAAGTATTATAGAAAATTATTAATGACTATTTTTGTTACTGGTGGTGCTGGTTTTATAGGCAGTAATTTTGTACATTTGTTAAAGAATAACTGTTATGATGTTGTTGTCCTAGATAAGTTAACTTATGCTGGAGATATGGAAAATTTATCTCCACTATCGGTTATTGTTAAGGGGGTTGATATAGCGTATAAGCGTAGATTGGAAGACTTATTCCAACAGTATAGACCCAAGCACATATTTAACTTTGCTGCTGAAACTCATGTTGACAATTCGATTAATGACGTATCTCCTTTTATTGACACTAATATTATTGGGACGATCAATCTATTGGATCTTTCAGTAAAATATGATGTTCAAAAGTTTCATCATATATCAACTGATGAAGTCTATGGGTCATTAGGATATGATGATCCACCTTTTACTGAGACTACACCATATGATCCACAGAATCCATATGCTGCATCAAAGGCATCTAGTGATCATTTTGTAATGACCTATCATAATACATATGGATTACCTACCACAATTACTAATTGTTCTAATAACTATGGACCTAGACAGCATAAAGAAAAATTAATTCCGAAAACAATATCTAACATACTTCAGAACAAACCAATACCTGTTTATGGTAAAGGTGAAAATATAAGAGACTGGATATATGTTGAGGATCATTGTAGGGCTATATTAGATCTATTTTATGGTGGTGGAGAAGGTCAGAAGTATAATATTGGTGGTGAGTGTGAAGTTAAGAATATTGATTTGGTCAAAATGATTATAAAAATCATGGGTGCTAGTGAAGATTTAATACAATATGTTGATGATAGACCAGGACATGACTTGCGTTATGCTATTGACAATGCTAAAATAAAGAGTACAGTAGCATTTAAACCTGAGTATTCTCTTATGGACGGATTAACTAAAACTATAGAATGGTATGAAAAAACATAAAACTTGTATAGATGATGCTCTTTTAATTGAAGTTGAAAGATATAATGATGATCGTGGATACTTTATGGAGACATGGAATCATCAAGAATTTGGTTTACCACCCTTTGTTCAGGATAATCAATCAAGATCAAAGAAGGGGGTACTGAGAGGTCTTCATTATCAGCATGAGTTTAAACCACAGGGAAAATTGGTTAGATGTACTCAAGGTGCTGTATATGATGTCATTGTTGATATTAGAACATCATCAAATACTTTTGGTAGATGGTTTGGTGTAGATCTTAATAGACCAGAATTGATGCTATGGGCTCCACCTGGCATGGCTCATGGGTTCTATACATATACAGACAATACTGAAGTACAGTATAAGGTTACTAACTACTATGATCCTTTAACTCAAAGAACTTTAATGTGGAATGACGAGAAGTTAGGTATATCTTGGCCATTTGAAGGTGAACCTATTCTATCTGAGAAGGATTGGTCTAAAGGAGATACCTTTGAAAAGTGTGAAAAATTTGTAACGGATTATAGTAAATGACTTATACTGGAAAGCAACCTGACGATATTCGTCTATTAATGGAACAATATGAGAGTTATTCATATCCATTAGTAACTCAAGTAAGTGGGTGGTTTAATAATAATTCTGATATTAGGTGGTTTTCAAATGCTACAGGAGAATTTGATGATACTCAAATAACTGAGTATTATAAAAATGATCAATATTCTAGGCAGACTAGATGGGATTTTTGGAATGCATTATTACCTGTTTTAAAGAAGCATGATATAAAAACTAATTTAGATATTGGTTGTGCTAATAATCATTTTTCTTTTTTATGTAATAAGAATGGTATATTTTCTGTTGGTATAGATCCAAGAGAAGATTGTGTATACACATCTGATAAAGTATTTAAAGAAAATTTTAGTGATAAGTTTGGGTATGTAGGTACTATAAAAACCTTTGTAGATTATTTTGAATCTTATAATGAAAAGGTTTTTGATTGTATAACTATTTTAAATTTTCTACATGGTAATGGACATATCTCAGAAGAGATTAAAAAGTTATTTGAGGTTTTGCCAAGAGTTGCAAACTATGCTATAGTGAGTGAACCTAAGTGGTCTGAATTATTATTACCTGTAATGACTAAGGATTTTGTAACCTTAGATAAAATACACAATAGTGTACATGATCACATTTTATATAAATTATGAATTTAGCATTAGCTTTTTGTTCTTTAAGACCATCGCAATATTCTGAAGATGTTCGTGATACACGAGAGAATGAATATTTAATAAGTCTTAAACAACTTAAGAGAGTCCTTCCAGAATCATTTGATCTGTTAATTTGTGAAAATACTATTAATGATATAGAAGATATTAAAAATAAAGAATTAGCAGACTTCCTTTCAGAATCTGAAATGTGTGCTATGGGTAGTGATGGTAATATAGGAACAAAGAATAAAGGTTTGGGTGAGTTTGCTATGCTCAAATCTGCTCTTGATCAAACTGATATAGATAAGTATGAAAATATTTCTTATGTTACTGCCAGAAGAATATTCACTTGTCCTTATGTTTTTGAGAAAACTGAAAATTTAGAGAAGCAAGCATTATTATCCAATCCAGATTTTCTTTATTTGGGTGGAGAGTTTACTGAATCTTATAAAGGTAATCTCTTTAATGATATGTTCTTCTCTATGAAGTCTGATCTTATGCTTAAGTATGCAGACTATAGTATATCTCGTGTAGATTATCTTTCTACAAATCATATTGGATCAGAATATAATCTTTATGATTTTATTACAGAAAATAATATTGATTATGATTGGTTAGAGTGGTTGGGTATGGTTCGTAATGATTGGGAAGTTAATGGAAATCCTTTAGACATTTCTAATTTCCATGTCTGTTAATTAATTGAGGTGATTATGAAAATTCGTGATACTATGTTACCTGTTCTCAGACCAGTAGGTGGAGAAGAGGAGATTAATGCTGTTGCTGAATCTATTAGAAGTGGATGGTGGGGTAAAGGTCCAAAGGTTGCTCAGTTTGAAAAAGAATTTGCTGAGATGGTTGGTGCTAAGTATGCTGTTGCAGTAACTAGTGCTACTCATGGTCAGGATCTTGTTTTCAAAGCTATGGGTATTAAAGATTGTGATATTATTAATCCAGCAATATCATTTATGACCACTGCTGTTGTTCCGTTATGGAATAATTGTACGTCTAATATAGTAGATGTTAGATCACATGATCTTAATCTCTGCCCTATTGATGTTCATAAACAAGTAAAATCAAATACCAAAGCAATTATTGCGGTTAATCATGCTGGTGTTCCTGCTCCTATAGATGAAATTAGGAAGTTTTATGATGGATTTATATTAGAAGATTGTGCTCATAGTTGTTATACACCTGGTGCTGGTACTAAAGGTGATGTAGCAGTTTGGTCATTCCAAGCAGTTAAAACTATGCCTTGTGGTGATGGTGGTATGATCACCACAAACGATAAGGAATTGTATGAGAAGTTGGTTCCTATGACATGGTTGGGAATTACTAGTACATTTTCTAGAGTTAGAAAAGATGATGGATTAACAGGTAAACCAGGATACTCTTGGGATTATGAAGTGGATGTTCTAGGATATAAGTGTTACATGATTGATATCATGGCTGCTATTTGTTTAGAACAGATGAAGAAATTGCCTAAACATTTGGAATGGCGTAGGCATGTGCAGGAAAGATATACTACTGAACTTAGTGATGTGATTCAACCACCACCATATAGTGATACTGTTCAGTATTATTGTGCTAGAGTTCCTGAAGAACATCGTGATGATTTAATTGATTATCTTGCAGATAAGAAGATTCATACAAGTGTACATTTTAAACCATTATATTTGTATGATATTGTAAGTCCTATGAATCAAAGGGAATATCCAGTGATTGATAAAGAATGGAAACGTCTTATCAGTTTGCCATGCCATCCTGCTATGAACGAAGAAGATATTGATTATGTAATTTATTGGGTTAAGGAGTATTTCAAGTAATGTACTTAGATTGTTATAAGATAGAGGGTACGGTTAACAATGACCAGAACCCTTGTTTCCATAATCAGGATACTCACCCTGAGTTTCAGGAAAAATTAGAGTTCTTTAAAAAGTTATTGGTGCAGCAGGTCAAACATAATAAGTCAGCTACTTATTATAAGTATGGTGATGGTGATTATTATTTTCTTACAAAGCAAGCTGTAGGAAGTGCTACGCCTGGTAAGAGAGCACTAAGTAGGGGATATGATTCTATTGGGCATGAGGATTTTGTAGAGGGAGCACAATTATGTGACTACTATACATGTGAAATATATCCAGAGAATAGAGAAAGATATTCTAAAGTTATTACTAAGGAAATAGATTTTCCTGCTGAGTATGGGTATGGTCTTGTTTCTAACAAATGGTTATTTAAAACATTTGCTGGTCAAATAGGATTGATAGGTGCTGATAGAAAGATTGATATTATTGAAAATATTATGGAAGCACCTCAGTATCAAGAGTATCTTGGTATTGAGAAGTTTGAGGATTATATTAGAATACCTCAACAGTTTGCTTGTGATGATTTACAGGCAACTGAGAAGATGGTTGGAGATCAGCTATCTAAATCAACTTCTAAAATATTTTTGGTGGGCATAGGTCATGTCAAGTCTGGGTTATTACATCGTCTTAAAAAGTATACTGATGCGGTATTCCTAGATGTAGGATCATCTTTAGATGCAATAGCAGGAGTTATAGATGTGGATAGACCTTATTTTGGTGATTGGACTAATTATCAAATAGATGAAAAGGATCTATATAATGGAGTTGATTTTTTACAGTATGATTCTAGAAAGGGAAAACATATTACATTAGAGAGAGAATGATGTATAAAGATACTTTTGGTTATTTTAAATCATCAGAGTTACTTAGATTTTTATCTGGAAGTGATACTGAGAAATTTAAAAAAGTTTTAGAGATTGGATCATATGAAGGTATATTCTCTTGCTATGCTGCTGAAAATTTTGCTACTATAGTTCATACTATAGATCCATTTGATACTAGTGATGAGGGTACAACTGTAACTAATGATGTAGAAAGTAATTTTAATCATAATGTGTCAGTTTGTTCTGCTGGTGAAAAAATTATTTCACATAAGAAACTTAGTGATGAATTTTTTGAAACCAATAAAGAAATATTTGATTTCATATATGTTGATGGATCCCATGAGTCGGATGCTGCTTGTCGTGATTTAGATAATAGTCTTTCTTTTTGTAGAAAAAGTGGTATAATATGGGTTGATGATTATGGAAGTGATTATAAAGATCTTCATGAATCTATTGATAAATGGTTAAATGATCATGAAGATGATATTTCAGTATTCCATAAGGGGTATCAGGTAGGTTTTATTAAATTATGAAGAAGGCATTAATCACAGGTATAACTGGGCAAGATGGATCGTATCTTGCTGAGTTTCTTTTGAAGAAGGGGTATGAGGTTCATGGTATTGTTAGGAGAGCATCTCTCATTAATACGCATAGAATAGATCATATCTACGAAAAGATTAAACTTCATTACGGTGATCTAACAGATGCTGTTAGTATCATGGGTATAATAAAAGAAGTAGAACCTTCTGAGATATACAATCTAGGTGCTCAGAGTCATGTAAAGGTTTCATTTAAGATACCTGAGTATACTGGACAGGTAGATGCTATGGGAACTTTAAGAGTTCTTGAGGCAGTTAGAATGTTGGGTATGGAGAAAGATGTTCGTATCTATCAGGCATCTACTAGTGAATTATATGGTGGTATTAGTGATGCTCCATTAACAGAAACTACGCCATTTCATCCACGTTCTCCTTATGGAGTAGCAAAGCTTTATGGTTACTGGATCATAAAGAACTATCGTGAATCATATGGAATGCATTGTAGTTCTGGTATTCTTTTCAATCATGAATCTGAAAGAAGAGGTGAAACATTTGTAACCAGAAAGATAACTAGAGGATTATCTAGAATCTCTGTCGGTTTAGAAAAAATCTTACGTCTTGGTAATCTTAATGCTAAGAGAGATTGGGGTCATGCTAGAGACTATGTTGAGGCGATGTGGTTAATGCTTCAACAAGATAAACCAGATGACTATGTAATTGCTACGGGAGAACAACATTCCGTTAAGGATTTTGTAAATGAAGCAGCACCCTATTTTGGTTTTAAGTTAGAGTGGATGGGTGAAGGAATGGATGAAACTGGTTTTGATTGGAATACAAAAAGACCTATCATTATAATTGATCCTGAATATTTTAGACCTGCTGAAGTGGAATCATTATTAGGTGATGCCACTAAAGCAAAGGAGGTTTTAGGTTGGGAACCTAAGACATCATTTAAAGAACTAGTTGAGGAGATGTGTATCTATGGACAATAATAGTAAAGTATTTGTTGCTGGTCATAATGGACTTGTAGGATCGGCAATTATTCGTAATCTAAAATCTAAGCATTATGACAATGTTTATTGGATTAGAAGAGAAAATTGTGATCTAAGAAATAGATTACAGGTTGATTCTTATTTTGAGCAAGCAAAACCTGAGTATGTTTTTCTTGCTGCTGCTAAGGTTGGTGGTATTCATGCTAATAATGAATATCCTGCAGAGTTCATCCATGATAATTTGATGATCCAAACTAATGTTATAGATGCTGCTTATCGTAATGGTGTTAAGAAGTTAGTGTTCTTAGGGTCATCTTGCATTTATCCTAAGATGGCAGCACAACCTATCATAGAAGATGCTTTAATGACTGGTCCTTTGGAACCTACTAATGATGCTTATGCTACTGCTAAGATAGCAGGTATTAGAATGTGTCGTGCTTATCGTCAGCAATATGGTTTTAATGCTATTTCATTAATGCCAACTAATCTATATGGACCTAATGATAATTTTGATCTACTAAATTCTCATGTACTACCTGCTATGATTAGAAAATTTCATGAGGCAACTGATGAAGTTACTTTATGGGGTGATGGATCTGCGATGAGGGAGTTCTTACATGTTGATGATTTGGCAGAAGCATGTTATACTTGTATGGTAAAGTATGATGAACCTGAACCCATTAACATTGGAACAGGAGAAGATGTAACTATCAAAGAACTTGCTGAAACTGTTGCTGACGTTGTGGGTAATAGGAAAATCAAGTGGGATACATCTAAACCAAATGGAACTCCACGTAAAGTTTTAAATGTAAATAAACTTAAATCTCTTGGATGGAATCCAACAATTAACCTTAAAGAAGGTATTCAGTCAACATACAATTGGTATAAAGAAAATGCTATCGTTTAATAATCTTGGAAATCTTGGTAGACTTGCCAATCAGATGTTTCAATATGCTTCCTTAAAAGGAATCGCTGCTAATAGAGGATTTGATTATATTCTTCCTCCTAAAGAAGAATTTGGTAAAAGGGATACTAATGTTAGAATGGATGCTGGTAACAGTATTTACGATGTATTTGGTTTTTTTGATAGAGAACGATTTAGAAATTTAAAGTATGGAATAACACCTCAGAATATTGTTCCTGAATCTACTCATGGTTTTAATAAAGAACTTTTTGATGAATGTCCAGATGATGTAGATCTTTTTGGATATTATCAAACACCTAAGTACTTTGAAAATATAAGTGATGAGATAAAAGAGGATTTTACTTTTAGTATAGAATTTGAAGCTATTTTTGGTGAGGTAAAGGAAGAGTATAAACTAACTGATGAATTAATCTCTCTTCATATTAGGCGTGGTGATTATGTTAATAATCCAAATCATCCAGTACAACCTATGGAGTATTATGAAAAAGCATTGGATATGCTCCCCAAGGATATTAATGTTATAATTTTTTCTGATGATCCTTATTGGTGTCAAGAGCAAGAGTTATTTAAAGGTGATAGATATATGATATCTGCTGATAATGCTGCAGATTTTGATTTGTTCTTTATGACTAAATGTAAGTATCACATTATAGCTAATTCATCATTCTCTTGGTGGGGTGCTTGGTTAGGGAATAGTGATAAAATAATAGCACCTAAAGATTGGTTTAGTGCTGAATGTGTATATAAAGATGTACAAGACATGGAATTTGGAAACTGGAGCTGGTTATGATTAATTTATGGTATGAAGAATCTTATTGGGCTCATGCTGGGGGCAGACTCAGTGGTCCTGAAATGGTTGTAAAAAATCTTATTAAGTCTTTGGATTTAATGAATATACCTTACGCCATTAACGAAGATGTTTATAATAAGAATTTTTTAATTCAATATGATGCTAAGGCACATGCAAAGCATTTGAAGTTAGATTATAATAGTTGCTATATTGGTCCTCAAATATGGCCTTTTGATAGAATCTCTTTGGAATGTGTAAAAAACTTACATTGTTATGCTAAGATTATATCACCTTCACAATGGAATAAGGATTGGTATAAAACTAAATGGTATCTGCCAGATGAAAAGGTTGGTATATGGCCAGTAGGTATAGATATTCCAAATAATGTTAGAAATGTACAGTATGACTGTCTTCTTTATTATAAGAGAAGGTCTGCTGAAGAATTGGAAGTTGTTGAAAAGTTTTTAAAGAAAAAGAAATTAACATACAAGATATTACAGTATGGTACTTATACTGAAGACAAATTCTTAGAGATGGCAAATCAAGCTAATTTCTGTTTCCTATTAAATGGTACAGAGAGTCAAGGTATAGCAGTACAACAAATAATGTCTTTAGGTGTTCCTTTATTTGTATGGGATATTGAGGACTGGAATGATATGGGGGATCGATGGAAATGTCCTGCAACTTCCGTTCCTTATTGGGATGAAAGATGTGGTGAGAAGTTCTATAAAAATACCATGTTGTCTAGAACATTTACTAAGTTTAATAAAAAATTAAAGGCAGGTGAATACGATCCTAAACAATATGTTAAAGAAAACTTATCACTAGAACGTTCTGCTGAAATATTATTAGATATTATTAAATGAAAATATGTATATTAACAATTGCTACTAACAAATATATTCAATTTGTTGAGCAGTTGTATAATAATATTGAAGAGCATTTCCTTAATGGACATGATATAGAAGGTATTATTTTTACAGAACATGAGGTGGAGGTATCTGAAAATATTAAGGTATCTCAGATCAAACATGAACCTTGGCCTATGCCTACCTTAAAAAGGTATAATTATTTTATGAAAGAAGCAGAGCATATTTCTAAGTATGATTACTGCTTCTATTTTGATGTTGATATGGGATTGGTTGCTAAGGTTGGTGATGAGGTTTTAAGTGATCTTGTTGCCACTATGCATCCATATCAGTCATTCTCTCCCAAAGAACAGAGATCATATGATCGAAATCCATTGTCATTGGCATATGTTTCGCCTGGTGATGAGGGTGAACATTATTATGCTGGTGGTTTTAATGGGGGTAAGACTGAAGAGTTTCTTAAGATGTCAAAAGTTATTTCTGATAGGGTGACAAAAGAGTTAGAACGTGATATCATTGCATTGTGGCATGATGAATCTCATATGAATAGGTATCTAATTGATAACCCACCTAGTCTTACTTTAACTCCATCATATTGTTTTGCTGAAGAACAGATGGGAAATCCAAACTATCCTTATGAACCTAAGATTATTGCCCTTAAGAAAAATCACACTGAATTGAGAACTTGAAATGAAAAAAATAGATCTTAGAGATATACCAGCCATCTACATGAATCTTGAACAGCATACTGAAAAGGATGCTAATATGAAAAAGATTCTATTTCAATGTGGATTTAAGACTATACTTCGTATAGAAGGTGTTGCTCGTCCAGATAATCCTATTGCTGGATGTTCTGCTGCCCATCATAAAACATTAATGGAAATAGATCCTCCTTTTATAATTTTTGAGGATGATTGTCAGATTAAAAACTTTAGACCTGAAGTTGAGATTCCTGAAGATGCTGATGCAGTATATCTTGGAGTTTCCTCTTGGGGTAGAATGAATGGTCATTCGGGTCCTTATGTTCAATATGAACAAGTAAAGGATGATCTCTATAGGGTTTATAATATGTTAGGTGGACATGCTATATTATATCTAACTAAAGATTATATTAAGATGTGTCAGAAAGTTACATATCATGCTGGACATGTAATTGAAGGGTATCAAGATATTGGATTTGCTGAGATTCAGCGTTGGTTTAATGTATATACTTTTGATGATCCTTTCTTCTATCAAACTAGTGGATATGGTGGAACAGTAAATCCATTGACAAGTTATCCAACTGAAGAATGCTTTGCTTATAATAAAAATTATTTCTTACCTGAAAAAATACTATGAAACCTAAATCTTTAGTTACTGGTGGTGCTGGATTTATTGGATCTAATCTGGTAGATAAACTTCTAACTATGGGTCATGAAGTCATAGTTATAGATAATCAATTCTCTGAGGCTCATGATGAATTCTATTGGAATTTTCATGGGAAAAACTATCGTATGGACATTAGAGATTATTCTCTTACACGTAAATTATATGATGGTGTAGATTATGTGTTCCATCTTGCTGCAGAAGCAAGGATACAACCTGCCATAGAGAACCCCATAGAAGCAGTTAGTATTAATTCTGTAGGAACTTGTACAGTACTTCAGTGTGCTAGAGAGGCAGGTGTAAAGAGAGTAATGTATTCTTCAACATCTTCTGGTTATGGTATGAATGAACCACCTAATGTAGAGACACAAGATGATGATTGTTTAAATCCATACTCAGTATCTAAAGTTAATGGTGAGAAGTTATGTAAAATGTATACCAGTCTGTATGGATTGGAGACTGTATGTTTTAGATACTTTAATGTATATGGTAATAGGCAACCTCTGAAGGGACAGTATGCTCCTGTAATAGGTATTTTCTTAAGACAATTGGCTGCTGGTGAACCATTAACTATTGTTGGTGATGGAGAGCAGAGAAGAGATTTTACTCATGTAGATGATGTAGTAAATGCTAATATAAAAGCAGCATTGGCAAATATAGATGATAAATGTTTTGGTCAGGTATATAATGTAGGAACTGGTTTGAATCATTCTATTAATGAGATTGCTGCTATGATATCGGATAATATAATTAATATCCCACCACGACTTGGTGAATCTCAGATTAGTCTTGCTAACAATACTAAACTTAGAGAAACTTTTGATTGGGAACCAACAGTTAAACTTGAGGACTGGGTTAAAGGTGCATTAAATGGATAGGAATAAAGCACTACACAAACTCAAAGGATTACCTCATGTATATTGTATTAACCTTGATGGTGAGCCAAATAGATGGGCATCTATGGAGACAATGCTTAAGTATTGGGAGGTAGAAAATTATACTCGTATATCTGCTTATGATGGTAGAGAAGATGATCTAAGTGATATTCTTAAGGGTAGATACCCTGATATGATGTCGGGTGGCGAGGTTGGATGTACCACTTCACATCTTAAGGCAATGAAGGAGTTTCTTAAGACAGATGATCCTTATGCTATTATTATGGAAGATGATTGTGATCTTAGTCCTGTAGCACATTGGGGATTTACTTGGAAGGATTTTTATGCCAAGATGCCATATGATTATGATGTAATACAACTTGCTATTATTAATCCAGCACAGGTGTACATGCAGTTACATAAGAGATTTGTAAATGACTTCTCTACAGCATGTTATATGATTACAAGACATCATGCAGAAAAACTTGTTAGGTTACATTGTAGAGGTGAGAAGTATAAGTTGGATCAAGGTGTTTTACCTAGAGCAGTGGCAGATGATTTAATATACAATTCAGGAAATACTTTTTCCATACCACTGTTTCTTTACAAGATTGAGTTAGGATCTTCAATTCATGATATACATGTAAACGTATTTCATAAATCAAGTTATGAAGGTCTGTGGCAATTTTGGAGGATGAACTCTGCAGATATAGATGATTGGAATCCAATGTTTTCGTATGATCCGTACTTCAATCGTATTCCACCAGGTTTTGAAGGTAAGTAATATTAATTAATATTATGGGGGTCATAAGACCTCCTTTTTATTGTTCGGGTTCCCCCAATTGTAAAGTTTCATAACAAAATTTATAATTACTAAATAATTTCGTTACTATTCTTAACACAATGACATCAAGTCAATCAACAGTAGAAAAGTATACCGTTACCGAATATGGTAAACAGAATATGTTTGGAGCAGAGGTAACACCTTGGGTTGACGAGAACGACAACTACGAAGGTTATGCTTTAAATGCTGAGAAAACTAATGGTCGTTGGGCCATGATCGGTTTCATAGCACTCATCGGTGCTTATGTAACAACAGGTCAAATCATTCCAGGTGTATTCTAAATGAACTACTGGAAGAACGCAGAACAAATCAATGGTCGCCTTGCGATGATGGGTTTCTTCGCTGCCGTAATTAACTACGGTTTCACAGGCTGGGTTATACCTGGCATATTTTGAGATAAAAAGGTCTCTTACAAATTCTACTCCTATTACAAATCTAAGAACAATGACTCCAGAAGCAGAAAAATTTAACGGTTGGATGGCAATGATCGGTTTCGTAGCCGCATTCGGTGCTTATGCAACAACAGGTCAAATCATTCCAGGTATATTCTAATGAAAAATATCTTTCTCAGAGCACAAGGTCGTGCAGCAATGATGGGTTTCCTAGTTATCTGTGGAACCTATGCATTTACAGGTCACATCATTCCAGGTATCTACTAATGTCTAAAAACAATGAAACAACTACAGATCAAGTCGATTTCTCCATCGCTGAAAAGTGGAATGGTATTGCTGCTATCGTTGGTTGCGTTGCAGCCTTTGCTAGTTACAGTTTTACAGGACAACTCATTCCTGGTTTAGTCTAGGTCTTAACAAAACTAAATAATTATTCGTAAATTATTACAATATCAAAACAAATGGGCGACTTATCAGCCGCAACAGACACTATATCACCACTAACAGCAGTCATTTGGATCTTTTATCCCATGGCTGCTTTAGTACTAGTTGAATTAATTCTTCGTACCTTTAATGATGATGACGATGATGATGATGGTAGTGGAATTAGAATTCGTTCACAGGAAATGGTTCCATCATATGCACCATCAGGTGCTTGAGACTATAATTACATATATAATATCAGTTAAGTATTTTTACTCATGCCACAAATAATCTTTTTAACTTTGGTTGGTTCATATTTGTATTTTGGTGACACTTTAACAAGTTTAGTATTTGCATAATCAAGTTCTGTTATACTAACATAAACGGAAATAATCTAGGTTAATAGGATAAATAATGCTATGATATTTCCACGACGCTACGCAAGTTGTCCTTGGCCTGATTCGAGGTATAGAACTTATATGAATGGTAGACTTAAAAAGATAGACATGAAGGCAAGACTTAATGGTATGAAGTCTGGTCTTGCTAATGAGAGTTGGTATCCTGAGTGGGATGATCGACAGAGGGGTGCTGCTCAACGTATCTTGAACAATGCCTTAGAAGTTTTAGATGAATATGACTACTAAATATCTAGAAAGTATATCTTTTGGATGTCATATTTTAGAAGAGCGAGAAAACATAATAAACCTTCTGTAACTCTTGATGAGAAGATTGCTAAAGCATATAAAGAGTTTGAGAAGACAGGTGTCTTAGAGTATGAACTTTATGAAGATGATCTTCATGAAAGAATGGGTACGAAAGGAATGTATTATGCTGATAAAGAAATACCAGCAATTCCTGCCGAGTATACTCCTGTACCAGATCCCAATGGTGTAACACAGCCTGGATTTACTCCACCTGATGGTGGTCATGATTCTACTGATCCTAGTACATGGGATAACGCATTTAAAGATACTGATTGGTTACGTAATCCAAATGAGGTTGCTGGAGAAACTAACAGGCAAGCAGTATTGGGATTACCTGATAGTATGAGAACTGCTGCTCAAGATTCAAGGGGTGGTGCTGAACAATCATT
>Ga0160422_10001127_pt1 | contig 16605 bp, 20 predicted proteins | sample Fk160mmetaG_FD_108192 | JGI IMG/M metagenome (GOLD analysis project Ga0160422, IMG submission 108192) | Marine microbial communities from the Central Pacific Ocean - Fk160115 60m metaG | ecosystem: Environmental > Aquatic > Marine > Oceanic > Photic zone | place: The Central Pacific Ocean... | reverse complement strand
TTTAATATTCATAGAACAAGACAAAATTTTCCAAATAATGGAATTGATACTTTTGAAAATATGGCAAACGAGGGAATAAGAGTTGTTGATAGGGTTGTTAAAAATGAATTAAATGGGACTATTGATAAAGAAAACAATCTTTGGCTTATTCCAATAAATAATTTAAAATGATTTTACCTGTAAGTTGTTCAATTAATTTAGATTTTGACAAAGAAAAAGTTTGGCAAATTATATCAGAACCCGGAAATCTAAACAAAGTTCATCCTTTTTGTAAGTCTAATACAGTTGTAAATTGGGATAAAGACAAGCATGAGGATGTTTTAGAGTATTTAAATGGAGTTACACTTTACAGAAATTTTTATAATTGGAATGAGGGTAAGGGATATGAATTAAACATTGGAAGGAAAAATGGAAGAAAGTCCAAAGTTGTCTGGAATATTACTGGTAATAAAAAAACTCAGCTAAAGATTACTGTTTATCCACATGTATTTAGCAACAGAGATAAAATCAGTTATATAATAATTCACACTTTTTTTATTAATCCAGGATTAAAAAGATACTTAAACTCAGTTCTAAAGGGTTATAAATGGTATTTAGAAAACGAACAGCCTGTTCCTAGAAATCAATTTGGCAAACACAAATGGTTTTCTTAGATGTCTAATTATTATTAGAACTATTCATGTTTTAGTGCATATGCTTTTTCCCAATATTAAATATTGGCATCATTAAGCCTATTGTTTTCATCGATTCTGACTGATTATAAAATATTTTTAATTTTTTATTTTTAAAGAGCTTATAATCAATTCCAACGTATGGTTCATTATGATTATCACTTGAACTATGCATCGAGTCCATGTGCATTCCCATGTGGTCGTCTGGCATTTCGTGAAACATATATCCAGCTGCTACACTAAATCTTCCAAAATTATATTTAATATTTAACATTATTTCATAATCATCTTCAACATCAAATGGTGTTATCATAAGTCCACCACCTATTGTTACTTTGGGTGCTATCATGTAATTGATACCAACTCCTAATTTTGAATATTCGTTTTCAAGGTCATAAGCACCACTTGTGCCAATATGTGCTTGAGAGTATAAACTCAATGAAGCAAATAAGCTGACTGTAAGTAATAAATTTTTCATAATGTATTATTTTGGTAATGATCCATGCCTATCATAGTAATCTTTTTCATGGTCCATTTTTTCTTTGTTTGATAATATAAATGATATTAATACTAATATGGTTACTAGAACACCAAAAACAAATATAGATGATGTTAGATCGCCTAAAAGTAAATCTCTAATTTGACCATATCGATTCATAAAGCAAAATTATTTATATGTAGCTAAATTAAATGAAATAGGGTATAATTAACAAAAATTTTGGTTTTTGATTTAAAACTTAAATATAAATTTGTGTAGTGTTTAAAGTCAAAAAAATCCCGAAGGAATATTATCCTGAAATATTATTCATAATCTTTTTGATTGTGATGTTGGCTAAAGTATACTTTATGGTCCAGCTTGCAGAAGGTAATATTTCAATTTAAAATCTTTACATAACTTAGGGGTATGACAATTTTTAATTTTTTTACAAAATTTATAGCATTATTTTTATTTTCTGCTTTAGGAATCTTTGTTGCTTCAACATATTTAAGCAGAAATACTGATAATAATTCTGAATGGACTTATCTATTTAATGGTAAAGATCTTGATGGTTGGGAAATGAAAATTGCAGGTTTTGAATTCAATAACAATTATCGCAACACATTTAGTGTTAAAAACGGATCTATCAGAGTATCATATGACAATTATACTTCATTTGATGAAAAGTTTGGACACTTATTCTATACAAATAAAAAGTTTAAAAATTATCATTTAAAACTTGACTATAGGTTTTATGGAGAACATGTTAATTTATTTAAAAATGAAAGTGAAGCTTGGAATTACAAAAATAGCGGTGTTATGCTTCACTCTGAACATCCAAGTCAAATGTTTCTAGATCAAGGGTTCCCAGTAAGTATAGAAGGGCAATTTCTTGGAGGATCTGGAATAAATTCAAGACCAACTTTAAATATGTGTTCTCCTGGAACTGAAGTTGATATAAATGGTTTTCAAGCTACAGAGCACTGCGTAAACTCAACCTCAGGAACTATCCATACTGACGATTGGGTGAGTGTAGAGTTCATTGTTTTTTCAGATTCGATCGTTCATCATATAATTGAAAAGGATACTGTTATGTCATATTCCAATATTCGATATGGTGGAACATACTTATCTGACAACTTTGTTAATAAAATTGGAGAACCGCTAAAAGAAGGCTATATATCTCTTCAATCTGAAGGTCATCCAATTGAATTTAAAAATATTAGAGTTAAAGCGCTTGACTAGTATTATAAGATCTTCCCCCAATCACCTCCAGTATATATCTCAATTATTGACCACAAAGTGAATAAGCTCATTATTACTGTGAAAATTAATATGTAGAAAATCCAAAATAATTTTTTTCTTAATAAATAGAAAAAACATGCAGCTAAAAAAGAAGGTACATTAAGAATAATGACTAATATAAAAGAGTCAAAAATAATAAATGATTCAAAGTCAAAATTGTGAATTAAAAAGAAGATTAAACCGAAAATGTAGCTAACAATAATAAATGATTTTAACTTCCTCATAAGAATTTATAAATTTATTAAAACTAAATAAAAGACATATGTTTTTAAGACAGTTAACATTTGCATTAATTTTTTTTCAATTTATTATTTCTTGCTCATCAGAGGGTAAAAATGATGATATAGAGAGTAGCTTGGAGCAAAATAATGTAACTGAAAATCTTACACAAGATAATTATATTAAACCAGGAACAACTGGAGTTTTTACATTCAAACCAACTGGAGCATTAAGTGATAAAAGTATAAATGTATATTACCATACTCCCCAGGGTGATTTAACAAGCTTTCCAATCTTATTTTCTTTTCATGGAGGATCTCGAAATGCAGATGACTACAGAAACGATTGGATAGAAATGTCTAATGAAAATAATTTTATGGTATTCGCACCAGAATTTAACTCTGATGATTTTCCATCAGGAGACATGTATAACCTTGCAAATATTTTTCAAGATGGTGATAATCCAAGCATGAATACATTTAATTCTCCCGATAAATGGACATTTTCAGTAATAGATCAATTATTTGATTATATAAAAACTGAATTGGGAAGTAACCAAACTACATACAATGCGTGGGGGCATTCTGCTGGAGCTCAATTTTTACATCGATTTGTTTTTTATCTTCCAAATAGTAAACTAAATATTGCTGTATGTTCAAATGCTGGTTGGTATACAGTCCCAGAATCAGATATAGTTTTTCCATATGGTTTATCAGAAAGCCAATTAAGTAATTCTAATCTAATATCTGCTTTTTCAAAAAGATTATATGTGCATTTAGGAGATTCAGATACAGACCCTAATTCTTCCTCACTGAGGCATAATAATATTGTTGATCAACAGCAAGGGTTAAATAGATTAGTAAGGGGGAGGTATTTTTTTCAAACCTCTAAGGAGAAAGCAGAATTACTAAACACTAATTTTAATTGGGAGAAAACTCCTGAGGTTCTTGGTGTTGGACATGATCATACTGCAATGGCTCTAGATGCACTCAAATATATTTTAGAAGAATGATTAAAATGTTATTTCATAATTATTAAAATTTATTTTTTAGAAGGTCAATATTCATTTAATTTTAATTAATTTTCATTTAATCCCAAATAAAAAGAATATGTCATCAAGAAATAGAGAATTTGATATTATAGTTTGGGGGGCTTCAGGTTTTACAGGTAGACTTGTGGCAGAATATATATTCCAAAAATATAATTCAGAAGATTTAAAATGGGGAATTGCAGGTCGAGATAAAACTAAGCTCTCTTCTGTTCGAGACACTTATCTTAGTAAAAATATTCCAATTCTTATTGGAGATAGTTTTGATGAGAGATCATTAAATAAAATTACTTCAAGAACAAAAGTTATTTGTTCTACTGTTGGACCGTATTCAAAATATGGTTCTGCTATTGTGAAGTCTTGTTTAGAATCAGGTACTGACTATTGTGATCTAGCAGGAGAATCTCAGTGGATTAGGAAAATGATAGATTTGTATCATCAAGAAGCAAAGTCAAAAAAACTAAAAATTGTAAATAGTTGTGGATTTGACTCCATACCTTCTGACATGGGAGTATACTTCATTTTTAAAGATATTTTAAAAAAAGATATGAAAATTAGTATGAGAGTAGTTGGAGCAAAGGGAGGCTATAGTGGGGGAACATATGCAAGTATAAATAATATAATTAGCGAAGCCTCAAAAAATAAAAAAATAAGAAAAGATTTAATCAACCCATATGGATTAAATCCTGAGGGTGAAAAATATGGTCCGGATAAAAGGGATCTAAACTCTGTAATTTTTGATAAAAAAATCAAAAAATGGATTGCTCCATTTCTTATGGCTGGAATTAATACAAAAATTGTAAGGAGATCAAATGCATTATCAAATTATAGGTATGGTAAAAATTTTCAATACGATGAAGCTGTTATGACTGGGGATGGATTAATGGGAAGATTAAGAGGAATATTATTATCTATACCATTAATTTTTCTCGCTGCAAAGCCGGGCTCGATGATGAAGGGTATATTTAAATATCTTTCACCTAAGCCTGGAGAGGGTCCAAATAAAAGAGAAAGAGAAACAGGTTATTTTAATATAAGATTTTATGTTTTAAACGAGTCTTCTACCTCAATTTATAAAGTCACAGGAGACAGAGACCCAGGCTATGGTTCTACATCTAAAATGTTGGCAGAAAGTGCCATTTGTCTTGCTAAAGATTCTTTAAATGACTCTTATGGCATATTAACCCCATCAATTGCAATGGACGATAAAATTTTGAAAAGACTTCAACTGAACGCAGGGTTAAAGTTCTCTAAAGTTATTTAAGGTCAATCAAGAAAATCTGTTGAAATTTCATTAATGATTTTTTTTAAAAACTTATACAAATTAGTTTAAAATATGTGTAAAAATTTATAAGAAAAACATTATTTTTGCACAAAATTTAAACCCATCAAAACGACCATGAAAAACTACATTATTTATTTAACTATTTTTTTAAGTTCTTACTCATTTTCAGCTACAAATAATCCTAATAGTATTTATGGATATTGGTTGAATAACGACAGTGAAATTTTATTAATTCAATTAGATAATTCTTTCAAAAGAAGTAACAAATTTTCAGTCCTAGCTGAAGGTAATTTAGAGTTTATTGATAATAAAATTTTAGTATACAGGTCTGATACAAGCGAGGAATATATTTTAGAATACCACCTAGGGAAAGAGACACTAGTAGTGATGAAACCAAATTCTTCTGAGGCTTGGCTTTTTTCAAGGATTGGAAATTAATTTATTTTTTAGTTAGGAGATACCCAGAAGAAATTAAAGTAATTGGATACCAAGCAGAAGCCTTATTACAATAAATTAGATGCTTTGTTGATTTTGGATCGCATAGGTTCCCTTTTTTAGCATTTTTAATAATTTCATTTTTTGAAAAACTATCATTTTCATCAGTAATTATCTTAGCCGAAAAATAGTTGATTAATGTAACTGGAGCTTTTTTGTAACCTAGTTCCTTTAATGCGTTATACCTGTGATGACCATCAATAATCATCAAGGATTCACTACAGATTAATATTGTTGAAATAATAAGATGATCGTCTTTATATTTTAAGTTATTTTTTAAAAGTTCTTTATTATCTAATAATACTTTTTCATGAGGTATTATATGAGATATATCAACCTCTTTAATTTCTTGAATTATATCATTATCTATATTAATTGAAAACATATATCTAATTTTTGGAAATATATTTCTGATCAATACTTGATTGAAAAAAAGCTGAAGTCACTTTATGTGCAATTTTTTGAAGCATCATTTTATCCTCTTCGTTTATTTCACCAAAGTAGTCATATTCTAAACCTACAGGAGACCTTTTAAATATTGAGGCAAATACAGTGCATGCTGCCAGATATGTTCCCTTAAGGTTGGGGTGTGTTCCATCATCTTTATGAAGTTTTATGCCTGGAATTTCTCGGTATGCAATATCAAATGCTAAACCAACAGGTATCACAAGAACATTATTTTCTTTACCAACTTTTTTGTAAACATCTTCTATAACTTTTATTTGATTAGCCTTAAAATCTTTATGCGGCTTTACATAAGCATGAGTCATGTAGAGTGCAGCTTTTGAATCATTTTTTTTAATTGATTCAATATGTTTTTTTGCATACAGTGTAAACTCTTTTCTATTTCTTTCAGTCAATGGTTCGGAACTTCCACCTTGAAGAATTACTAAATCAAATTTTTTAATTGCACTTATTGCTTCGGGTCTTATCAATCTCTCAACATCATGATGCTTTAATCTGGCTCCACCGATAGTTACAGATTTCACAGATGCACTTCCGTCATAACCCTCAAGATGTTCTTCAGCCATTCGTTTGAAGTGATTATGAAGACTGTCTCCATAATAAAGATAGCTATTGCCAATAAATAGTATTTTTCTTGGTTCCTGATATTTACTATCATCCCAACTCTCTTGAGAAATTAATGAGTTCGTGAAGATTAACAATAAGAAAAAATATTTGCAAATTTTTTTCATGGATTTTATTTAAAAAGGTAAATATTCTTTTAATTTTAACCAAGTTTGGTCTTATCCATTAATAACTTAAAATATGTCAATTAAAAATCATTGGGAAAAGATTTATGTTGAAAAAAAACCTAATGAAGTTTCATGGACACAAGAAGTACCTGATACTACGATTAATTTTTTTAACAAATTTAATTTAGATAGATCATCCCCAATTATTGATGTTGGAGGTGGTGAAAGCAAATTTGTTGACTATCTTATTGAGAAAGGTTACTTTAATATTTCAATTCTTGATATATCGGGAAATGCAATAAGTAGAGTTAAAGAAAGACTTGGTGAAAATTCTAAAAAGATAAATTGGATAATAACTGATATAAATGATTTTAATCCAAAAATCAAGTATTCCTTCTGGCATGACAGAGCTTTGTTTCATTTTTTAACCGAAAAAAAACAAATTGAAAGGTACACTAAAATTGTAAATTCTTTTGCAGAAAACTTTTTAGTGGGAACTTTCTCAAAGTCAGGGCCTTTAAAATGTAGTGGTTTAGATATAAAGCAATATGATCAAGACTCACTTGAAAAATTATTTGGCTTTGGAAATCTTATGATGAATGATCACGAATATATTAATCATATAACCCCTTTTGAAACCAATCAAAATTTTATATTTTGTAGCTTTTCATCCAAAAAAAAGAATATATAAAATGGAATATAATAAACTCCCTGGGACAGATATTGAAGTAAGTAAAATATGTCTTGGTACTATGACATGGGGTAGACAAAATTCTGAAGCTGAAGCATTTGAACAAATGGATTACAGTTTAGACAAAGGTGTGAACTTTTTTGACACCGCTGAATTATACCCCGTGCCTGCAACTTCAGATCGGTACGCTGATACAGAACGAATAATAGGCAGATGGTTTTCATCAAGGAATAATAGAGAAAAAATAATTTTAGCTTCAAAAATTGCTGGTCCCGGAGACTATACAGCTCATATAAGAAAAACAGGATTTAAAGGAAGCTCTATTGAAGATGCATTAAACGGAAGTTTAAAAAGACTTAAAACTGATTACATAGATTTGTATCAGCTTCATTGGCCAGAAAGAATGACAAATTTTTTTGGAAAAAGAGGGTTTAGTTATACTGATGATAGATGGGAGGACAATTTTCAGGATATTTTAGAGAAGCTCAAAAAAATGGTTGATGAGGGAAAAGTTAGACATATTGGCTTATCGAATGAGAATCCTTGGGGATTGATGAAATTTATAGAATATTCAAAAAATGGATTGCCTAAAATGATAACTATTCAGAATCCATACTCTCTTTTAAATAGACTTTTTGAAGTTGGCAATGCAGAAATTTGTAAAAGAGAAAACGTAGGTTTATTGGCATACTCCCCTCTTGGATTTGGAGTGCTGTCTGGTAAATACAGAAATGGTGTAATGCCTGAAAACAGCAGGCTTAAATTGTTTCCAAATTTAGCTAGATTTAGTAATCAAAATTGTTCAAAAGCAATTGAGATGTATTATAACATTTCAGAGAAAAATAATTTGAAATTGGCTGAAATGTCACTTGCATTTGTAAATGATAGACCATTTGTAACGAGTAACATAATTGGAGCTACTTCTATGGATCAACTAAAAGAGAATATCAACAGTATTAATATCAAATTATCTAATGAGATATTAGCGGAGATTAATTTAGTAAATGAGAAAATACCAAATCCAGCTCCATAATTTAATTGACTTAAAATTATCCGTTTTCAAAATTATCCATCTTGGGGTCTAGGCCATACCTATTCTCCCCTTGATGCCCTTTAGTAGCAAAAAGAACTATCAGCCAGATTGGACCAATAATTGGTATTAAAACAAGTAGATAATACCATCCTGATTTACCTACATCATGGAGCCTTCTGATAGCAACAGCTAAACTTGGAACAAATACTGCAAGACCATAACCAATATATATTGGACCATAACCAATCGGCCATACAGTCCCAAGCATTGCATCCAATAGAATACAGAAAATTGAAATAATTGAATTTATAAGCACAAACATCCAGTACTCCATCCTTCTTGATCTCCCATTAAAATCAAAATAAGAATTGATTACTTTTAAATACCATTCCATTTGATTAATTTACAAAATATTTTTTCTCTCGTATAATGAGCTTTGATGAAACTAGAATATCAGCCAAAGAAGCTGCAAAAATTTTAAAAACTATATATAATTTGGAAGGTGAGATTACTTTACTGAATGGTGAAGTTGACTTTAATTATGAGGTGCTATCAGCTAATTCTGAGAAATATTTATTAAAAATATCCAGACCCAATTTTGAGCAAGAATACATTGACTATCAAATTGATTTATTAAAGCATATAAATAAAAATTCGAATATAGAGTTGCCTAAAATTATCTATACTAATGATAATAAAAAGTCATCTATTTTTCGGGACAGATATGGAAAGAAAAGATCTGTTAGATTGATGAGTTGGATTGATGGTAGGTTATGGAGTTCAGTTAACCCTATTACAGAGACATTAAGATTTGAGTTAGGACAAATGAGCTCTCAAATAACAAAAGCATTGGAAAATTTTAAAAACTCCTATGCTGATAGAAAAATTGAATGGGATATTTCAAGATCACTATGGATAGAAAATCATCTAGATAAATTTGACACAAAAAAAAATAAGATATTAAAAAAGTTTATAAATGATTTTAAGGATAATCTAAAAGAATATGTAAAACTAGAAAAGTCAGTCATTCATAATGACATTAACGATAATAATATTATTGTTACAAAAGATTTGTTAAATCCGAGAGTTAAATCGATAATTGATTTTGGCGATTCAGTATACTCTCATACTATAAATGATTTAGCAATTACATGTTCATATGGAATAATGAACCTAAATGATCCTTTAAGCGGATGTCTAGATATAGTAAGAGGTTATAATAAGAATAGAAAGATTAAGGATAATGAACTAAAACTTTTATATAATTTAATTGCGATGAGATTAGCGATTTCAGTTACTAAATCGGCAATTAATAGGTATAATGAGCCTGATAATAAATATCTTTTTATTAGTGAGAAATCAGCATGGAATCTTATTAATAAATGGGATGGAATTAACGCAGAGTTTGCCTATTATTCCTTTAGGAAGGCCTGCTCAATGGATGGACATCCTAACAAAAAAAAATTCATTAGATGGGCAAAAAAATCTAATTTTTCTATCAAGGACTTGTTACCAGATATAAATAAATCAAAATTATATAATCTTGACTTAAGTATTGGAAGTAAATGGTTAGGCAGCAGAAGAGAGATTGAAGATTTAGATTTTTTTCAATATAAAATTGAAAATTTACAAAAGAAATTTCCGGATCAAGTTATCTCTGGAGGTTACCTGGAACCAAGACCAATTTACACTTCAAGTTCATATGAAAAAGATGGAAATAATGGAGAAGAAAGCAGGACTATCCATTTAGGGTTAGACTTTTGGGTTCCCGAGGGAACAAGAGTAGGTTGTATCTACGATGGTGAAATTGTATCTGCAGTTAATGATGAAGGAAATAAAGAATATGGGGGGTTAGTAATAGTAAAGCACAAGTTCCAGGACTATGAATTTTTTTCATTGTATGGTCACAATAAAGTTAGTAGTGTACTAAAAAATAAGATTGGTTCCAAAGTTAGAAGAGGACAAATAATTGCAGAAGTAGCTAACTATCCTGAAAATGGAAATTGGGCAACTCATCTTCATTTTCAAATTATGCATTCTATGCTGGACTTTAAAATTGATTTTCCAGGGGTATGCTATTCAAATCAAAAAGATGTTTGGGAAGATATTTGTCCAGATCCAAATATACTGCTGAAGAACAAAACACTATCTCCCAAAAAAAAACAAACCAAAAAAGAAATTATAAATTATCGTAAACAACATATTGGGAGAAGTCTGAAACTTCATTACGAAAACCCTTTAAGGATAGTTCGTGGTGACGGGGTCTATTTAATTGATGACCAAGGCAGAAAATATCTAGACACTGTAAACAATGTTGCTCACGTAGGTCATGAAAATGAAGATGTGATAAGTGAAGGTAGAAGTCAAATGTCAGTTCTTAACACTAACTCCAGATACTTACATGATAGTATAAATCATCTAACAAAAGAACTACTAGGAACTGTTCCAAAGAGTTTAAGTGTAGTACATTATGTAAATTCTGGGAGTGAGGCTAATGAACTAGCAATTAGAATGATGAAAGCACACACGGGAAATAATGATATAGTAGTAGCTCAACATGGTTATCATGGAAATACTAATGTTTGTGTTGATATTTCATCATATAAATTTGATGGGAAAGGTGGTAACGGAGCTCCTAAGAATACACATGTAATCCGTATTCCAAACAAATTTAATAGAGAACATAAAGGGTCTAAAATAAATGATAGATATGTTAATGAAATAAAAAATAAGATTAATAAAATAATGAAAAGCAAAGGAGGGCTAGGTGGTTTTATTATTGAGCCAATAATAAGCTGTGGAGGACAGATAGAATTGCCCAGAGGTTTTTTAAAAAAAGCTTATAATGTGATTAGAAAAAACGGAGGTATTTGCATATCTGATGAGGTTCAAGTTGGGTGTGGAAGAATCGGAAAATCATTTTGGGGCTTTCAAGCTCATAATGTTATTCCCGATATTATAACAATTGGAAAACCACTTGGAAATGGCCACCCTATTGGAGCAGTTATCTGTACAAAAGAGATTGCAGAAAGCTTTGCTAATGGAATGGAATTTTTCAACACTTTTGGAGGTAATCCTGTGTCATGTTCTATAGCATTGGAAGTTATAAAAACTGTGAAAAGTAAAAAACTTCAAGAAAATGCCAGAACTATTGGCACTTATTTAAAAAATGAGCTAATCAAATTATCAAAGGAGTTTAAAATTATTGCTGATGTAAGAGGAGAAGGTTTGTTCTTGGGAATTGAATTTCTTGACTCAAAAAAAAATCCCCTGAGTATTGAAGCTAAGTATATTGTTAATAGACTAAAAGATTTTGGTATATTATCTAATGTTGATGGACCATTTAATAACGTTATTAAGATTAAACCACCAATGATATTTAATAAATCAAACTGTCAATCGTTTTTAAAATATTTGAAAATAGTATTGAAGGAGGACTTTGTTTCTAAAAGTTTTTAGAGATGTTAATAATATCCTAAACAATAGCTTTAAATCTTTTTTTTTTGAGTGGCCTTATATATTTGAATTATGAAAAATATATCTTTTACACTAATAAGTTTTTTTATTCTAGTTCTGTTTAACCCTTTAACAGTTATGTCGCAAAAATATGAGACTCAGGATTATCAAGTAATAGATCAAATTGATAAGGCTGAAATAAGATTTTATCCTAGTGCAGCTATGATCAAGGTTTCATCTGGTGTCAATAGAAATAATAATTTCGGTAAACTTTTTAGATATATTTCTGGAAATAACTCTAGCAGTGAAAAGATTGCAATGACGACTCCGGTATATATGCATGATAATAATAAAACTATGGAATTTGTACTTCCAAAAAAGTACCTATCACAAGATGTACCGTTACCTAATGATGATAACCTTGATACTTACATCTCTGATCCTAAGTATTATGCTGCAATCAGATATTCAGGGTACTCAAATGAGAAAAAAATTGAAAAGCATAGAAATGAGCTTGAATCAATTCTCATAAAAAATGGGCTTGAAATACTCGGTGAATTTTATGTTTTATCCTACGATGCTCCAACAAAATTTTACAATCGTAGAAACGAAATCTTATTCGAGATTAATTACACTAAATAATTTATAGTTTTAAAAATCTTAAAAAAGACCTGGATTAATTTATTAATCATATAAAAATCTCTTTTAAAAATATCAATTTCATAAAAATAAAATAATTCTCTTTCTAGATGATTTTTTTAGTTTATCTATAATATAGTTTTGGTTGTTTAATCAATCATTTATATTATGAATCAAATAAATTTAAAATTTTCTCCAACATTAAAGATCTGGGTTATGTCATCAATGGCACTTCTATCTATGAATATTTCATATTCACAAGATTTTGGTGCGGACCTTGTTAGTTCATATGTTTGGAGAGGAACTCAATTTGGATCAGGAGCTCACATTCAACCGCATATGACTCTTGGTTTTGAAAATTTTGAAGCTGGTCTATGGGGAAGTTTCCCAATTACAGCTGAAGGTGGTGGAAATGAATTAGATGCATATCTAAGCTATGATTTTGGTCCACTTGCACTGACTGTTACAAATTATACTTTTCCTGGTGAAGGAGGAGTTTATTCTGATGGGCAGGGATTCTTTCAGGGTGACTACACTGAAATAAGCGGATCTACATCGATTCTAGGAATTGATTTATTAGCTGGATATTTCACTGATCTCGAAGCACTTTACGTTGAATTAGGGTTTGGTGCAGGACCAGTTGATATTGCTATAGGCTATGGAGAAGATCAGGGAGATGCATGGTATGCTAATGGAGGAAGCGGTATTGTAAATATGTCGTTTAGTGGTTCTAAGAAAATTTCAATTTCAGATTCATTCGATTTGCCTGTATTTGGATCATTCATTCTAAATCCGGAAGCTGATACTGCATTTTTAATTTTTGGATTTAGTTTTTAAAAAAGAATAATATGAAAAAAATAGAAGCAATTATTAGAAAGTCAAAATTTGACGAAGTTGTATCGGCTCTGCATAACGCAGAGGTATACTTTTTTAGCTACTGGGATGTTACAGGTGTTGGAAATGAAAAAATTGGTAATGTGTACAGAGGTATTACTTATAGTACTAAAGATATACAAAGAAGATGTTTATCAATTATAGTATCTGATTCATTTGTAGATGCTACTATAGAAGCTATAATAAAATCTGGTGCAACTGGAAATGTAGGTGATGGTAAAATATTTGTTTATCCATGTGAAGAAGCCTATAGAATTAGAACAGGGGAAAGAGGTAACAAATCATTTAATTAACAATTATGGAATTATTAACAACAAACAACGTATGGATGATGCTATGTGCAGCATTGGTGTTTTTTATGCACCTAGGATTTTCATTTCTAGAAATTGGCCTTACCAGGCAAAAGAATACTATCAACATATTATTCAAGAACTTTTTTATTATCACAATGGGAATTATAGTCTATTGCTTAATTGGATTTAATCTAATGTATCCTGGTGATTTCAATATTATTGGTAATGGTATTCTAGGATTTGCTGGACTTGGATTAGATTCTGTCATAGCTGCTGATTTAAGCTATAACGGAGGATATACATATTGGACTGATTTTTTATTTCAAGCAATGTTTGCTGCAACTGCTGGGACAATTATATCAGGAGCTGTAGCAGAAAGAATTAAAATAAATTCATTTATGCTAGTCGTATTCTTATACATAACAATAGTTTATCCAATAGTTGGTTCATGGCAATGGGGATCAGGTTTCCTTTATGAAGTATTTGGTTTTTATGATTTTGCAGGATCTACATTGGTTCATTCTGTAGGAGGATGGGGTGCTTTAATTATTATATATCTTCTAGGAGCTAGAAAAGGAAAATTCGATAATAATGGTAATCCTATAGCTATTCCTGGATCAAATATTCCCCTATCAGCTGCTGGTGTTTTAATCCTTTGGTTAGGATGGTTTGGATTTAATGGTGGATCTGTTTTGTCTGCTGATCCTGCTAATACCTCGTTAGTGCTTGTTACAACTTGTTTAGCTGCAGCTGCAGGAGGAATAGGAGCTGCATTCTTCTCTAATTTATTATACAAAAATCTAGATATAACAATGTTTATGAACGGTGTACTCGGTGGACTAGTTGGTATTACTGCAGGAGCTGACCAAATGGGTCCAACAGAAGCGGTAATCATAGGAGCAATCGGAGGAGTTATTGTAGTTCTTGGTGTTGCTTTTCTTGATAAATGTAAACTTGATGATCCAGTAGGTGCAATCCCTGTTCACTTGTTTGCAGGTATTTGGGGAACATTGGCAGTTGGAATTTTTGGAGCATCTAAAGGTTTTGATCAATTTATGGTTCAACTTGCAAGCGTAGGTATTGTTGGAGCATTTTGTGTTGTTGGAGCTCTTCTAATTACATTATTAGTGAAATCAATAATTGGCCTAAGAGTTTCTGAGGAGGAAGAATCAAGTGGCTTGGATATTTCAGAACATGGTACAAAAGCATATTTTTCATCATAATCGAAAAATAGCCTCTGATATTTTCAATCAAAAAAGGAGATCAAATGATCTCCTTTTTAACTTTTATACATATTAAATATTAATATATTAGTTTCTTAATATGAAGAAGGTAATAATTATAGGATCAGGAATAAATGGATTAGTAGCAGCAAACTATCTAGTTAAATACGGCTTTGATGTAAGTATTATTGAAAAAAAAACAATCACAGGAGGTGCATGTATAAAGGATAGTGTTGAAATTGATAATAAAAAGATCGACTTTGCATACGGTGCAACAGTTTTGGGGATGATGCCAGATTTTATTTTCCATGACACTGGTCTAAGTACGAAAGTTGAGGGTTACTATCCAAAGACACCAAAGCTTGTTTATTTCAATGATGAAAAGAGTCCTACTAAAATATACCAAGATACTGTCAAACTTGAAGAGGAACTATATAAAAAGTGGGATGAAAAAGGTAGAGTCAACGAATTTAGAAGTGATGAAAATAAAGTTATAAAATTTATACAAAGACTATATAAGGATGCGATTAGTCCCTCAATTAGTATTGCCAACGATTACTTAGGAAAAGATCTTACAAGTCTATGGATTAAAGGTTCTGCTAAAGATCTTCTTGATCATTACTTTTCATCTGAGAAAACCAAATTATATATGGGGATGACAGTAATTGAAAGCGGGCCAGCATCAATTTATGATCCTGGGACTGCATTTACAATACCTTTAATGGATTCTGGATCAATATTTGAAGGATACTGGGGATTTGTCAAAACAGGGATTTGGAAAATAACAGAAAATTTGACTGAAATAAATAGAAAGCTTGGAGTTAAATTTTATTTAGATTCAGAAATTCAACATGTTGACAACATGAGTAATTCTGTTTCTTTTTCTAAAGCAAATAAAGACTACAAGTTAAATTATGATCAATTAATCTTTGCAACTGATCCAGTTACTCCATCTAAGCTTATAAATGATTTTAAAAATGAAATTGATTTAGATTTAATTGGAACAAGTGGAAAAGTTACTGCTTTCTTTAAGAGTCCTGTTCGATGGAAAGATTCGAATAATTTTTCTGATTCATTTAGATTTATTTTCTCTGTTAATTCCTTAAAAAATTTTGAGAATGCAAGTCAAAATGCTTTAAAAGATCTGGATAATTATTTTCCAGGATTTATTCAAATTTATCCAGAGGGGAGTGCTCAACGAAAAATGAAAAACAGTGAAGATTTTGATAAGCTTATATTCTTCACCAAGAATTTTAGCTACAACAAAGAAGCTATAAACTTAAACGATATTAAAGAAAAAATCATTTCAACTGTTATACCTCACATTGAAAATCCTGAGGACTTAGTTTATTCAAAATTACTTACTCCAAAGGATTTAAATGAAACTTTTTTATTTCCAAAGGGTAATATTGATCACAGTACCTTAACAGGAAATCAAAATTATAATAGAAGAACATTCAGTCATAATAAAGATAACTTTTACTCCTATTTTGGTTACGAAAATATTTTTTACTGCGGTGCAGGGAGTTTTCCCTGTGGAAGTGTTGCAGGTACTGCTGGTTACATGTGCTCCAAACAACTAATTAGAAATTTGTAAAACTTAGAATAGGATTACAGTGAATAAAATTTACTAACTTGAAGTTATGCAGGTAAGATTTATAATGTTTTTTTTGATAACA
>Ga0160422_10001126_pt1 | contig 16605 bp, 15 predicted proteins | sample Fk160mmetaG_FD_108192 | JGI IMG/M metagenome (GOLD analysis project Ga0160422, IMG submission 108192) | Marine microbial communities from the Central Pacific Ocean - Fk160115 60m metaG | ecosystem: Environmental > Aquatic > Marine > Oceanic > Photic zone | place: The Central Pacific Ocean... | reverse complement strand
GCTGATATTCATAATGAAAGATTACAAGATCTATGGATTGGTACATTTCATTCTTTATTCTCTAGATTACTAAGATTTGATATTGATAAATATGAAGACCCTGAAGGACTCAAATGGAATAGACAGTTTTCGATTTATGACGAAACAGACTCCCAAACTTTGATAAAAGAGATAGTAAATCAAGAGATGAGGCTAGATCCTAAAAGATTTGATCCTAAAAAAATCAAATGGGCAATTAGCAATGCAAAAAATCAGTGTTTGACTCCGAATCAATTAGAAGAAAATTCTGAGAATCAATTTGACAAAGTCATAGCTGAGGCTTATAGAAAATATAGAATTTCTCTTTCAAAGAATAACGCTTTGGACTTTGATGATTTACTCTTACTCCCTGTATTTTTATTAAAACAAAATCAACAAATCAGAGAATACTGGCATAAAAGATTTAAACATATCCTTATTGACGAATATCAGGATACGAATAGAACACAATATGAATTAATCAAATTAATAACTACTGGTAATACTAGTCCAGATATATTTTTAAATTGGAATAACAGATCAATTTTTGTTGTTGGTGATGCTGATCAAAGTATTTATAGTTTTCGAGCGGCAGATTTCAGAATATTAATAGGATTTAAAGAAGATTTCAAAACAACATCTAATAATCAAAATGATTGTATTGTTAAATTAGAGAATAATTATAGATCTACATCTAATATTTTAAGCGCAGCAAATTCTTTAATAGAAAATAATACTGAAAGGATAGAGAAAGTACTCAAAGCAACAAAAGGTATTGGAGATTCAATTAAGTTAATAAGCTGTGATGATGAAATATCAGAAGCTGAAGCGATAACAAGTAAATTAAGAGTACTTAATAATCAAAATTCAGCTCCAAAATGGAATAATTTTGCAATTTTGTATCGAACCAGAGCTCAATCAAGAGTATTAGAAGAATCTCTGGTTCGTTGGAGAATTCCATATACAATTTTTGGGGGACTTCGTTTTTATGATAGAAGAGAAATTAAAGATGCTATTGCTTATCTAAAAGTTCTTGTAAACAATGCAGATAATATTAGCTTACTTAGAATTATTAATATACCTAGAAGAGGCATCGGTAAAACGACAATAAAGAAGCTGAATGACATAGCGAATCAATTAAATATTCCTTTATGGGAAGTTATAAATAACAAAGAATGCTTGCTCTCTACTATTGGAAGATCTTCTAAAGGAATAAATGAATTTGCATCTTTGATGAATGAATTGAGCTGCTACCTTCAAAACTCAGGGCCATCGCAATTATTACAATTAATACTCGAAAAGAGTGGATATTTGAATGAGTTAATAGTAAGTGGTACTGAAGAATCTGAAGATAGACGTAATAATTTACAAGAGCTAATAAATGCCGCCACTCAATATGAAGAGGAAACTGAAAATGGAGATGCTGAAGGCTTTTTATCTACCGCAGCTCTGACTACAGATAATGATAATAAAAAGAATTTACAAAATTCTGTCACTCTTATGACTTTGCATAACAGCAAAGGTCTTGAATTTCAAAATGTTTTCATTACTGGTTTAGAACAAGGATTATTCCCAAGTTATAGATCTATTGATACCCCTTCTCTTTTAGAAGAGGAAAGAAGATTATGTTATGTGGGAATTACTAGAGCGAAAGAGAGGATCTTTCTATCTCATGCCAGAGAAAGAAGATTATGGGGTGGAATGAGAGAGGGGACAGTACCTTCCATATTTTTATCCGAGATTCCAGATGAATTAATAAATAGCGAAAATCCTCAAGGGGGAGGCATTTCATTAAAAAAAGATTGGCATTTAAATAGATTAACTAGAGTAGATCGTGGCGAAACTGAAAATCATGTGAAACCAATTAATTCTGTAAGGAGACTTTATTCTGGACCAAGCAAGGGCACAAAATGGAATGTAGGGGATAATTTAATTCATGCAAAATTTGGTAAAGGAGAAATCATACATATATTTGGTAGCGGAGAGAGGATTTCTTTAGCAGTAAAATTTGGAGATAAAGGTAGTAAAATTTTAGATCCCAGATTAGCTCCAATAAGATCCATTAATTAATGATATGAATGACTTTAATTCATATATACATGAGGAGTTGTTGAAAACCCCATTTAACTTATTTAATTTATTGTGCGACTACATAAGAGTAAATGATAATGTAAAAATCGCTATTGTTGGTGGATATGTCAGAGATTTACTTATAAAAAAAATTCATAAAAAAAAATTTATCAAGCCAATAGACTTTGACATTGTAATTGAAGGATCGGCAATATCCTTAGCAAAATTTATCAAAAAAAATATAGAAAAAGTTGACTACTGCTTGATTAAAGAATTTGAGCTTTATAACACCGTTGAAATTAACATTAATGACATAACTATTGATATTGCATCAGCAAGACAGGAGATATATTCGGCTCCAGGGTTAAATCCTATAGTAACAGACTCTTCAATCAATAATGATCTCAAGAGGAGGGATTTTAGTATTAATGCAATTGCTTATGAAATTTCTAGTAAACAATTAATTGACTTATTTAGTGGAATAGACCATATCAAAAATAAAGAACTTCATTTATTACATGATGACAGCCTCAAAGATGATCCAAGTCGGCTTTTAAGATGTGCCAAATATGCCTCAAGACTCAATTTTGAAATTTCACAGGACTCTCTTAATCAATCAAAAAAGTTAATCAAGGCTTGGCCTTGGAAATTTCGAAAGAATAAAAGTGGTAGAAAATTTCCACCTGGAATCAGTATTAGATTATTGATGGAGATCAGTATGATAAATAAGCACGATGATTTATCTTCAATAATTTCAAAATTATATAAGTGGGGAGTTATCGCATTAATTAATTCTGATATAAAAGCAAATAAGAAATTTTTAAGAGGTATACATTGGATAAAGAAACTTGATGGGAAAATAATCTTGTACCTTATAAAGGATTCAAAAACATTAGATTCAACCTCTGAAAGATTTCTTATCAATAAAAAAGATAGAAAGATATTGAATGATTTCTTAAATATAAGAGAATTATTAAAAACAAAGAAAAAATATAAAAATTATTCTCCATCAATGTGGACAAAATTCATCGAAAATAAAAATTTGGACCCTGAATCTGTTAAGTTAATTATCTCTGATACTAACGAATTATGGAAACCTTTTCTAAGGTGGCTACTGATCTATAGATTTATAAAAAGCAAGAAAAATGGAGACAATTTAAAAGAAGAAGGATGGTTACCAGGGAAAAAATTAGGTGATGAAATTAGAAGATTAAGATATATTGAGATTGATAATTATATGAAAAAATAATTATTTTTCAATAACCTCTCCAACCTTATACCACTGATTATTGAAATATTTTTCATATTCTGGGTGACAACAAATCAAAAGGGGACCGCACGTTTGCGGATCTAATAATAATTCAATAATTTCAAAATATTCATTCTCTAAGAGATCTTTCTTTAGAAAAACAATTATCTTTTCAAAATATTTTTGTAAGTTAATTTGTTCAAAAACTTTCTTATTTTCTAAATACAAAGAACTCTTAATCCCTTTTCTAATTAAATCAAATATACCCGGATAAGCCCTAAATGAAGAGAGGTCTAACAGTACTTTTAATTCAGAAAAATCATTCTTTCGCCTAATTGAATTAGAGGAATCAATCATTTCCTTTAAATGTCCTAAAAATCCATAACCAGTTATATCTGTAGAGGCATTGACAATTCTTTTTCCTATCTGATTTTGAATTATGTTGATTTGATCAATCATCGATTGTTGACTTGAGGTTAAATTTTCAAATATTTTCTCATAACTTTGAAACACATCTATATTTCTCATTTGTGCGGCAAAGAAAATTCCCACGCCCAATGGCCTAGACATTAATAAAACATCTCCAGGTTTCATTCCATATTTTTTCCATGGCTTTTGACCATCCTTTAAAATGCCTTGAACAGTTAATGAAATATCAATTGATAAAGGGTAGGGCTTATCAGGGATATTCCTTGACTCAAATGTATGTCCTCCAAGGATTGTTCCACCTAATTCATCTAATGTTGATTTTATACCCCCTAAACTTTGCGTAAAAAGATATTTTTGATAATCATTTAAACCCTTTGGTATTGATATTAATAATTGTGCAGAAGAGATTTTTGCGCCGCTTGCCCAAAGATCTGAACAAGCATGTAGTGTTGTAATTCTTCCATTTAAAAATGGATCACTAATCAATGCAGGAAATCCATCAATACTTTGAAGGATAATCTCTTTATCACTTTTATAGATTTCAGAAGCATCCTCTGGATATTCTGCAAATTCATCTAATTCGGCTTCTCTGAGGGAGGTATTTAAAGTATCTTGTGGTAATTTTGCTGCACAACCTCTACAATCCATTGATTTCATCATAGATTGACCTTCAGTTGAATAAATTAAAGGTAATTTAAATTTATGAACAAAATTTCTATCAATTTTAGTTTTTAATAACCATAGAAAATAAGATGGTCCAAGCGTTAGTCTTCCATAAATAGCAAATGACCTTTGCTTATTATTATTATTGAATAAATTAACTAATTGAAGACCTACTGTTTGTGGATGCCATATGGCTAATTTTTCTCTTCTAAAGTCTTTAATCAGATTTTTTGCAAGAGTATCTGATGACTTAACAGCCAGTATTCCAGAGTAATTATTTTCACCTCTATTCATACAAGCGCAATCTCCGACTGCAAAAATATCAGGATATTTGTTTACTCTCAAATCTAAGTTAGTCATAATCCTACCTTTCTTATCTAAACTGAGATAATTATTTTTTATCCATGAATAAGGTTCATTACCAGTACATAAAAGAATTCTTTTATAACTAAAATCAATTTCCCTCTTCAAAGCTATCTTGTATTGTTCAAGCTTTTTAATAAATAAATAATTAATCTTTTCTATATTACATACTAAAACTAAAAGCCTTTTTGACCATCTTTTTCTTAAAGCAAAAGCCATTTCAACAGCTGCAAGTCCACTCCCAACAATTACGAAAGGCAACTCCCTCTCAGAGTTATGTACATCTTCACTCTTAATAAATTGATAAGACTCAAAGAAAGGTTTGATTGGAAAAGCAATTCTTTTTTTTACTAAATCCTTAAAATCCTTAGATATTAATGTCTGCGAACCACAATTCAATACAAGTTTTGAGTAATTAATAAAAGGCCTATTTTTTAAAATAATTCTCTTGTTTACAACATCTAAATCTCTAACCTCACTATTTATAAAAGAAATTTGTGCGGATTTTGCTAAAGAGTGAATATTTATAAGACTGTCACTTAATGGGATAGATTTAGCAATTACAGATGGATACATTGAAGAATAAACCAAATGCGAATCTCTAGATATAATAGAAATGGGTAAATTTGGCATTAAACTAGGTTTCATAAACCATTTTTTCAGTAAAAGAGCATTGGAGTGTCCCCCTCCTATAAGTACTAGATGATTTATCGACATTTGAATAGCAATGAATAAAGAACATTTACTCCCTATTGAACAGGCCAAATTAGGAGTGATTGGTGGTAGTGGTTTCTATTCAATAAATGGAATAGATTGCGGAAAAGAATTTGAGGTTGATACTCCTTATGGTAAACCTTCTGATTCAATAAGAATTTTTAATATTGGCAATTTAGAACTAGCTTTTATAGCTCGCCACGGAAGAAACCATAAATATAATCCAACAGAAGTTCCTTATAAAGCAAATATTTGGGCATTAAGATCTATAGGGGTAAGGTGGATTATTGCACCATCTGCTGTGGGTTCACTTCAAGAACAAATTAGACCATTGGATATTGTTATCCCTGATCAATTTATTGACAGAACCCATCACAGACCGACAACTTTTTTTAATGAAGGTATAGTTGCACATGTAATGATGAGCGATCCTTTTTGCAGTAATTTATCAAGCTTACTTTGTGATGTTGGTGAAGATTATATTCCTGGAGGCAGACAATTACATCGCTCTGGGACTTATCTTGCGATGGAAGGTCCTGCATTTTCGACAAGAGCTGAGTCTAATTTATATAGACAATGGGGTTGTTCAATTATAGGAATGACTAATCATACTGAAGCAAGATTAGCTAGGGAGGCAGAAATAGCTTATGCATCGCTATCTATGGTGACAGATTACGATTGCTGGAATCAAAGTCAAGATGAAGTAAATGTTGAGATGATTATTGAAAATCTTAGAATTAATACATTAGTTGCTAACAAAATAGTATATGAAACAGCAAAGAGAATTGATGATGAGAGGCCAAAAAGTAAAGCCCATCTAGCATTGCGAGATGGGCTTATGACTAGCAAAGAAGATGCTTTAAAACAAGCACGATCAAAAGTAAAGATATTTACTGATAGTTATTGGTTATAACAAACCAATTTAACCTCCAGCACCAACTCCACTATAGGAGCCAGCAAAGAATAAACCAATAACCAAAATAACAGCTATTCCACCTCCGGTAGCTATTAACCAGAGAGGTAAAGATCCTTCTGTCCATCTTCTTTCCCATGCTATAGCTGGTCTTCCATCTGGAAGTCTATCTGGAATTCTTCCATCAGGAGCTTTAAGTTTTTTGTTACTCATAATTTAAAATTAGTTGAAGAAATAACTGGAAAATAAAATTCCTAATACCAAAATAAAAAGCACGCCTAAATAAAGACTTGTACGATTAAGTTCTACTGGAACTTTATTTGGATTTTCGTTAACTTGCATGATAAATAGTTGAAGTCTGATAATTTGCTAAGACTAAAAGCCAAGAACCAAGAAAAAGTTTAAAAAGTAATATTAATACCTTGAAAAAGCTTTTCTATTGTGTTCGAAGATCTAATTGAGCTTTAGCATCATATCTTTGAGTTACAACAGGGGCCTTTGATTCTGATGCCTGAAAATAGCTATCTGGTCTTGGAGTTCCAAAAGCGTCATATGCTAATCCAGTATATACAAAAAGAAAGCCTGATATGAAGATCGCTGGGAGTGTTACAGCATGTACAATCCAGTATCTTACACTGGTTATAATTTCAAAGAATGGGCGTTCACCCGTTGAACCTGCGGCCATAATATTAATTTAATACCTTATGATCTTACAAGGAAAAAACCAATCTTTGCGAACAAATTTACATCTTGGTTACAGACAGTTGTTAATTGAAACTTAAATTTAATATTTTTTTAATGGGTTAAATTTAAAAATCTTTAATTAGCCGTTCCATCTTAGAATATAACCTCTCTCTCCCAAAATAAAACCTTTTATATCATTGAGGTTATCCTTTTCCACGAACACTATTTTAATGTAGTTGGTAGGTAATTCAGAAGCCACAGGATCGTATTCCCAACTCTGTCCCTCATTATTGCTGACTATTAAGGTTCCATTTCCACCTCCAGCCCAAATATTTCCTTTTGGATCCCAAGCCATATCTAAATAGTTATATCCATTTAATATTGGAATTATTGGTTTAGTCCAACTTTCATAATCTTCATTTTTATCGTTAAATCTTATTTCAGCACCCCTTGATAACATCCATAAATTTCCTTCTGGTCCGTAACCAATACTTTGAACTCTTTTACTACTTGCCCTCTGGTGAGCAACCCATAGATTACTTCCATTCTCTAGTGTAGAGAAGAAATTACCTAAGCTACTAACGCTTACATATTTACCATCTGCAGTTCTTCTTAAATCACGTATACCACCTGAACCCGATGAGTCAACAACTATTGCTTCCCATGACTCACCACTATTAGAAGTAGTGTAAATAGCACCTGCAGTAGTTGCAAGCTCTGCATTATCTTCTCCCAAAGTAGTAACTAAGAAAGGTTGACCAGGTAATTTATTACCTAAAGATAATCTTGTCCAATTTTTTCCTGCATCAGTTGTATGCATCACTAATGAAGGCTGGCCTATTAACCAACCCTCGTCCCCTTTAAAATCTATATCTAGTAATCTGAAATTCTCTTCGCTTGCTAAATCCAATAACCTTTCTTCCCAGGTATTTCCCCCGTCAGTAGTTTCTAATATCAATCTATTTGATCCAACTAAAAAGCCATGTTTATCATCTATAAAGTCAACATCAAGAGCATTAGCTTGGTTCTCTAGTTCAATAGGTTGCCAAGGACTATTATCCGCAGTTTTAACTGCTGAAGAGGAACAACTGCTTAATATAAAGCAGAGAAAAGAAATAACAAAAAGATTAGTTAAGTTAGAAATAATTTTTTTCATTTAATTATATTAATGCAAAGAGTATAAAGAAAGGAAGCAAGCAGCTGCAAAAGCTAAGCCACCAAATATTAGAATATTTTTTTGTCCGGCAGGAAGGCTATTAAATCCAAATCCATAAACAAGATTTTCATCGAATCCACTTGGCTTAGACTTGGGTCCTATGTCATTGAAAAAAACCTTGCCAGCTCTACAAACTGGGCATCTGAAAGTATTAATGTCTAGAAGATCAAATGATGTATCTTTTGCAATACCTAATTTCTTATTACCTTCAGACGGATCATAAATATAACCACAACTCCTACACTCGAATCTATTTTGGTCTAAATTAGTAGAGGATTCTTGATTTTCACCTTCTACAGTATTTAATGGCAAACTTTCAACAATATCTTTGTTAAGAATGTTATTTTCATCAGAAGGTGGCTTAACGTTTTCACTCACAATTAATTTTTTATCTTTTAAGACTTTAAAAGATTTTGACTAATTAAGTGATTTTTTCTAAAAATTCTATAAATTTATGTTTACTCTCCCTGGTTATGAATACTTTTTAGGTTTTCTTTTGATTGCCGCAGCAGTCCCTGTTTTAGCACTAGTTACCAACATTATAGTTGCACCAAAAGGGAGAACAGGAGAAAGGAAATTAACTTATGAATCTGGGATGGAACCAATAGGGGGAGCTTGGATACAATTTAATATCAGATATTACATGTTTGCACTAGTTTTCGTTATATTTGATGTTGAAACTGTTTTCCTTTATCCTTGGGCAGTAGCATTCAATAAACTTGGTTTACTTGCTTTTATTGAAGCTTTAATTTTTATAGCTATTTTGGTTATTGCCTTAGCATACGCTTGGAGAAAAGGTGCTTTAGAATGGAGCTAAAAAATTGAACAATTCATTATCACCAAAAGCCATAAGGGAGATTAGGGAAGGAACTTGTAACCCATTGGGTGCTCCTCAAGTAACAACTGATTTAAGTGAAAATATAATATTAACTAGTTTGGATGATTTGCACAATTGGGCAAGACTCAGTAGTTTATGGCCACTTTTATATGGAACTGCCTGTTGTTTTATTGAATTTGCTGCATTAATAGGCTCTAGATTCGACTTTGATAGATTCGGTTTGGTTCCAAGAAGTTCTCCAAGACAGGCTGATCTATTAATTGTTGCTGGTACAGTAACTATGAAGATGGCTCCTGCACTAGTAAGACTCTATGAGCAGATGCCAGAACCAAAGTACGTTATTGCTATGGGTGCTTGCACGATTACTGGAGGTATGTTCAGCTCTGACTCAACAACCGCTGTTAGGGGAGTCGATAAATTAATTCCAGTTGACCTTTACCTCCCAGGATGTCCTCCCAGACCTGAAGCAATTTTTGATGCTGTTATAAAACTTAGGAAAAAGGTAAGTAATGAAAGTGTTTTAGAAAGGACTAAATCTGAACAAACTCATAGATATTTTACTATTGAACATAATATGAATCTTGTCTTTTCAGAAAATAATGGGGAATACTTAAATAAAAAAGCTAGTAATACACTTGATGTTTCAAGGAATCAAGAAATCAAAGAAGATCTAGAGCAAATAGATAAATCTATTCTTATCGAGTCTGAAGAGAATTAATGGATAAAGATAATAAAACAGATAAAGAATTAGTAGATAAGAGAGGAATTATAAGTAAAGCTCTCTCTGACTATAATATTGAGAATGAATCTCTTGGTGAAGATCATATTGGAATTGAAAATATCTCTGTTGAACCACAAAATCTTTATGAAGCTATTTCAAAATTAAAAGATTTAGGCTTTAATTATCTTCAATGTCAAGGAGGTTATGATGAGGGTCCAGGTAAAAGTCTGGTAAGTTTTTATCATTTAATAACTGTTGGAGATGTTCAAGAGATAGCTAAAATTAAAGAAGTAAGAGTTAAAGTTTTTCTTAAAAGAGATTCAGATTTATCATTGCCAAGTCTGTATTCTCTCTTCAGAGGGAGCGATTGGCAAGAGCGAGAAACCTATGACATGTTTGGAATTAATTTTAAAGATCATCCTTGTCCAAAAAGATTATTAATGCCAGAAGACTGGCGTGGATGGCCATTAAGGAAAGACTATATTCAACCTGATTTCTACGAAATGCAAGATGCTTATTGATTAGATTTTTTAATTTTTCTAAATAAAAACATTACTGCTCGAGCCAATCTTCTACTGTCATGTCTTAATGTTGGAGTAATCCTTTTTGAGTAAAGAGGTGCCTGTAAAACATAATAACCTTCCGATATTAATCTCTTTTTATTGCAAATAACTGGATGTGCGCCTTTTGAATGGTAATAATCAATCAGTGATGATTGTTCGAATTCGCCTTGAGACAAGATTGAATTAAATATACGAGTGTTTACGCCAAAATTTAGCAGTTGTTTTTCTATTGACTTGATATGTTGATAAACATCTAGACCATCAGTCTCCCCTGGCTGAGTCATCAAATTACTTATATAAATTTTTGGAGCAGTATTTTTTAATAATGCTTCTACTATTTCTGGCACAAGTAAATTTGGTAAAAGAGAAGTATATAAACTACCTGGACCTAAAATGATTAAATCTGCTTCCCTTATTGCCTCTAGTGCAGCTGGTAATGCTGAAGGATTTTCGGGTAAACATCCTATTCTGGCTATGGGCTTAGTAGATTTACTTATCAAACTCTCTCCAAAGATTTTCTCTCCATCATTTAATTCTGCCCACAACATTACATCAATACCTGTTGCAGGAATGACTTGTCCTTGAACTGACAAAACCTTACTAGATGCCTGAACAGCTTTTTCTAAGCTACCTGTAATCGTAGTAAGAGCTGATAAAAATAAATTACCAAAGCTATGCCCCTCTAATCCACTCCCGCCAGAAAATCTATATTGAAATAATCTTGTCAATATTGGTTCTTCATTAGACAATGCCGCCAAACAATTCCTTATATCTCCTGGTGGCTGAACTCCTAACTGCCTCCGAAGTAAACCACTACTGCCACCGTCATCAGACACAGTAACTATTGCAGAAATATTACTACTATAATTTTTTAATCCTTTTAAAAGAGTAGATAAACCAGTACCTCCTCCTATCGCTACAATATTTGGACCTTTACTCAATTTACTAGTTACCCTCAAAGCATCCACCAAAAATGTATCTTTTTGTGGCACTAACGCCTTCTGAATAGAATTAATACTTCTATTTTGTCCTAGACCTATAAGTAAAAGGCCAATTATTAAAACAAATGGTCCTAATAAAGATACAGGTAAGACACTTGTTAAGCTAGTCATTAACCAAAAGAAGATCTCTATCAACCAGTAAAGAGGTCTAAGATTAGTCCAAATCACAATTCCAAGTAACGAAGTTATAAGCCCTACTGCAGAAGTTATCATCCATCTTTTGATAACAAGACCAGGTAATAGCCAACTAAGAATTCTAAGAAATCTATTCAATAAATCTAAATTTGATTTTTTTATAGTTGAAATTGTCCTTCTAATTCTTTTCCTTTTTCTCTTTATTCTCATCAAAAGCCTCTGATCAATGTTTTGATAAATTAATAACTTATCAGTAAATTATAAATCAAATACAAACATACTTTCCTTATTAGTCAATAAAGGCAATATGTAAGTAAGAGTAATTTAATTTAAAAATAAAATTTTGAAGAATTTAAAACCAGTAATTCAAACGAAAAATCTCTCAATGAAATGGGGGGAGCTAGAAGTACTTAATAAAATTAATATTTCGCTTAATTCACAAGAGAAATTAGCGATTGTGGGACCCTCTGGGTCTGGCAAATCTACAATATTGAAAATCCTAGCAGGCCTAATCCTGCCATCAGAGGGAGAATTAAAAATATTTGGAAGAAAGCAAAATTATTTAAGGTTAGATCAAAATAACCCCCCAGATGTAAGGTTGGTATTTCAAAATCCAGCTTTATTGGGATCATTAACAATAGAAGAAAATGTGGGTTTTCTCCTAAAAAGAGATAAAAAATTGTCTCGGGAGATTATTAAAAAGTTGGTAAGTGAATGCTTAGAGGATGTAGGACTATTTAATGTCGAAAATAAGTTACCAAGTGAGTTAAGTGGCGGCATGCAAAAGAGAGTAAGCTTTGCTAGGGCTTTGATTAGTGAACCAAGCGCAGATAATCAGCAAAAACCTATACTTCTTTTCGATGAGCCAACTGCAGGACTTGATCCAATTGCCTCATCAAGAATTGAAGATTTAATAAATAAGACAAATCATAAAGTCAAAGGATCATCTATTGTAGTTAGCCACGTTCTTAGTACTATAGAGAGGACATCTACAAGAGTTTTAATGCTCTATGGTGGAAAATTCAGATGGGAGGGCTCTGTCTCAGATTTTAAAACCAGCAAAGATCCATATGTTTTCCAATTCAGGAATGGGAAACTAAATGGTCCAATGCAACCAAAAGACATTTAAAGGTTATGCGAAGAAGCTTACGAGATTCAATAGTTGGGTTTTCCTTATTGGGGGGGATACTAATTTTTTCATTTTTCTCATTTTGGATTAGAGGTCTTAAATTATCTTCAAAAAATTGGGCCTTCTTTGCTGAGTTCGAGAATGCAAGTGGACTCTCAAAAAAATCTCCAGTTACATACAGAGGAATACTTGTTGGATCAGTTGAAGATATTATTTTTACAAATGATTCCATTAAAGCAAAAATAGTTCTTAGTAATCCTGAAATAATTCTCCCAAAACCTGCCTTTGCTCAAGTAGTAACAAATTCTTTTTTAGGAGGAGATGTTCAAGTGGCTCTGGAAACTGAACAAAAAGAATTTTACGAAAAGATTGAAAAAGCCACCTCAAGCAAATGTAATAGCGATCTTATTATTTGCGAAGGTGACACAATTAGGGGAAAACAACTTTCTAGTCTATCAAGTATTACTAGCAGAATTAATGATCTTTTAAAAGAATCTAACCAAGAAAATTTGATTCAAAATATTTTAGGTTCAATGGATCAATTTGATAAAACACAAGAAAATCTTGATGAATTAATTTATCTTTCTAAACAAGAGATACTAAGGGTTCAGCCACTAATATCGGATTTAACTGATGCAGCTGGACATTTAAATGAGATCCTCGCAAGTGTTAATAATGAAGAAACTCTAGAAGACATTCAAGTCACTTTGGAGGCAACGAGTTCAATTTCAAAGAAAATTAATACTATGGCTGATGATTTACAATACCTGTTAAAGGACAAGGAACTTACAACTGCTCTTAGAGATCTAGCTATTGGATTATCAAAATTTCTGAATGAAGTTTACCCTTAAATTTCCTTAAATATCATTTATTGCATCTAATGCTATTGCAGCAATTGCTTGATCTGTCGCTTTTGGAAGTTGAACATATTTCCCTTGCGCTGCATTAGCTAACTCCTTACCGAAACCACTTGCTATAAATTTTCGCTCCGTATCAATAATCAAAAGTTTGATACCCAGTAGCGGATAATTTGCAGCTACATTTAAAACCTCTTCTTTGAGATTCACATTTTCATCATCTTCATTATCCGGTTGGCCAAGAGATACACTCAATGGAACATTTCCTCTACCATCTGTTATTGCAACGACAATAGCTTGACCTATATCTCCAGTTGATATTGCATTTTTAGCTACTTTTGCCGCCTGAGTAAGTCCATGAGCCAAGGGAGAACCTCCTCCGCAAGGCATGGTTTCTAATCTTCTTTTTGCGGAAGTTATTGATCTGGTTGGAGGAAGAAGAACCTCTGCTTGATTTCCACGAAAGGGAATCAAGGCGACTTCATCTCTATTCTCATAAGCCTCTGTCAAAAGTCTGATAACAGCTCCCTTAGCACTTTGCATCCTATTAAGAGCCATTGATCCACTGGCATCAACAAGAAATATTACTAGTGCACCAGCTTTTTTTTGTAATAGTTTTGATCTGAAATCACTTTCTTCAATAATTATTTTTTTTCCAGGATTTTTGAGTTTTCTAGATTTTTGATAAGGAGCAGCAGCTCTTAAAGTTGCATCAACTGCAATTTTTTGTAATTTACCCCTTGGGATTATTGGTCTAACATATCTCCCTCTAGATTGACTGAGAATAACAGATCTACTTCCACTATTACCTGCTTTCGATTTCGTGGAAGAAAAAAGGAGTAAATCAGGGTCTACAGCACAAGACTCAGGATCTAAAATAAACTCTTCTGGCACATCTGGTGTATATTCATCTTCCCCATCATTCTCTTCTTGATGATCTTGATCTTGGTCTTGGTCGTCATCAGAATCGGACTGAGGATTATCCTCATTATTTTGAGAAGGAGGAGGAGGAGGAGGAGCCTGATCTTCTGGTGGAGGTGGTTGAATATCATCGTCATCAGGTAGTTGTTGAGATCTGGGTAAAATCACCAAATTTACAGCCACTTTAAGATCATCAGCATTTACGCAATCACTTCCTCTTAAGGCAGCATTAGCCTTAGCAACCTTTACAGCAAACAACTCAGATCTATGCCCCTGTACATCACCTCTTAATGCCTCATTTACCAAATAGCTAATCTGTTCACGAGAGATAGTAATATCAGGCAACCACTGTCTTGCTAATATCAATTGAGTAGATAAATTATCAGTTTCTTCTGACCATTTTTTAGAAAACTTTAAATTATCCTCTGCATGAGATAGTACAGATTTTGTTATCTCAACACGTTGTTCGTTATTAATAGATTGATTTGCCGAAAGAACGATTGCAAATCTATCAAGTACATGATCTCTTAAAACACCCTCCTCAGGATTAAAGGTGGCAATTAAAAGTGTTTTACAAGGATGGGATAGACTCATTCCATCCCTTTCTATATAATTCTGCTCTCTTCCTGTTGCTTCAAGCAATAAATTTACAATTCCATCATCCAATAAATTCATATCATCAATATATAAGACACCTCTATGTGCCTCCGCTAAGATCCCTGGCTGAAAAATCTGTTCTCCAGAATTCAATGAAGCTGCAACATCAATAGATCCAACAAGCCTATCTTCTGTAATCCCAATTGGTACTTGAACGAAGGGTGCTTGAATTACTTTCGTAGGGAAATTAAGTTCTTGCGTATCGTATGGGCTTCCAATATTTAATATTTTCTGTATTTCCAGATCCCATTCTTTTGGTTGGGTAGGATCCAGATTTCTTCCAATAAATCTAAAATTACTCTTATTAGAATCTGATCTCTTTACAATTTCTTCCGTATCTAATACTTCTATAGGTGGTAATAAAGCATGTAAGCCTCTCGCTAAAACCGATTTACCTGTTCCTCTTCCCCCTGCTATGGCAACTCCACCTAAACTTGGATCAACTGCTGCTAATAACAAAGATAATTTCAATAGATTATGTCCAGTTATTGCGGCTAATGGGAATGATCTTGAAGAATCTTTAGTACTTATTGAACTATTTATTTCTGAATTTACCATTAGGCTTTTCTTTAAGTTCACGTTTAAAGGTCTGATATAGAATTTATCTAAGAAAATTCTTTTTTTTTGTGGAATTATCAAATCTTAATATCAATAATGGACTGTGTATATCTCTTGGAGCCAATATTGATAGTAAATATGGAGATCCAATAACCTCTTTAATAGTATCTAAACCTAAGATTGAATTCATTGTAAAGGAATGGATTGATTCAAGAAACCTTTTAAAAAAAGCAGAGAGATCAATTGAAATAAATTTTACCTGGTCTTCACTTTATAAAACTCATCCACAGGGAATATCAGAAATTCAACCAGATTATATAAACACTTTACTATTAGCGAAATCCAATTTCTTCCCTTCCCCTACATTAAAGGAAGCAAATTATCTTCTTAATAAATTTAAAGCTCTAGAGAATGAATTTGGGAGAAAAAAATTTCTTACTAAAAGATGGCTTCCAAGATGCTTAGATATCGATATAATTTGGTTTGAAAATTTATCAATCAATAATGCAAATATTACTCTCCCTCATCCAAGGTTCACTAACCGTAATTTTGTTATTGCTCCTCTTTCTGAAATACTATCCAAAAGCCAAAAAGTTGAAAGATTGAATGTTAATGAGTGGTTAGTCATATAATTTTCAATATATGAAAATAAATGCTATTTTGAATTTATTTAAATAAATGTATGAAAAATAAAGGATTAATAAAATCTCTAATTAAAAAAAAAATATCTGAGATCCAATCAAGAAAATTTAGTTTTGAAATAAATAGAATTAAACTTCCAAATGGTCATGAAGGCGATTATGGATTAATAAAACATCCTGGTGCAGCATTAGCTGTACCAATTACAAAAAACCGTAAAGTAATCATTCTTAGACAATATAGGTTTGCAGTCTCTAGATATTTACT
>Ga0160422_10001125_pt1 | contig 16609 bp, 13 predicted proteins | sample Fk160mmetaG_FD_108192 | JGI IMG/M metagenome (GOLD analysis project Ga0160422, IMG submission 108192) | Marine microbial communities from the Central Pacific Ocean - Fk160115 60m metaG | ecosystem: Environmental > Aquatic > Marine > Oceanic > Photic zone | place: The Central Pacific Ocean... | reverse complement strand
TTGATGGCGAGGCGCATGCCCGTCTGGCGACGATGCTCACCAACTTTGAGCTGCCCTACTCTGCCTTGATCGCCTACTCCAAGGCTCTCGAGGCCGACCCCGAAGGCGTGGGTTCGGAAGCCAGCAAGGCCGTCGCCCTTGCCGACGCCGTGGGCGACCAAGCCATCTTGGAGCCGGTCTTTGCGACCAACCTCGGTCTCGATGTGGACGATGCCACCCGCAGTCGGATGGCCTACCTCGCGGCGCGCGAGAACCACCGCGCCGGGAACCTTGCAACTGCAGCCGCAATGCTGAAATTGGTGAAGCCCAACGATCCCTACTATCCGGAAGCAAAGGCCTTAGAAGGCGTCATTCTGTCCCTTCAAGACCGGCACGGTGACGCGCTCGCACCCCTGCAGATCGCGTTGGCAGTCGGCGCGCGAGCAAAGCGCGAGGGCGTGTTCAAGAGCGTGGTCAATATGAACCTCGCTCGGGCCTACTACGCGGCAGAAAACTTTGCGCAAGCCTCGTACTACTGGGGCCAGATTGAGCGCGGAGACCCAAAGTGGCTGGATACGCAATTCGAACGCGCATGGGCACACTTCCGGCTCGAAGACATCAATGGAACCTTGGGCTACCTCAACAACCATGTGTCGCCCTATTTCAGCGACCGGTATTACCCCGAAGCGGCCATGCTGCGACTGTATTCGCTGTTCCTACTGTGCAAGTTTCCAGACGCATCTGAGCAACTGGAGTTGTTTCAACAACAATACCGGCCTCAGCACGTGAGCCTGATGGCCGCCGCGTCGCTTTCCCCGACTCAACTCTTCGACGCCATCCGCCGCCACATGGAGGGCGGAGACTCCGACCTTCCGCCCTTCGTCACTGCCGAGTTCGAGTACGAAGACCGCATGCGCGACAGCATCAATGCGGTTGCGAGCGCAGAAGATGAACTGAGCCGCCTCCGCAATGTGGACGCAAATGTATTCGCGCAGGTCGCCACCGAGTGGGTCCATGAGCGGCGTGCTTCCATCGTCAAGAACGAGGGACGAAGGATTCTTGCTCGGATTAAGAGCATGGAGGCCGAACTCGCTGAACTTCTCTCCAACTCGGATGTCACCAAGTTGGACCTCATGCAAATGGAGGCCCGCCTGTACGAGCGCGCGAGCTTCACGGGCAAGCTGCCCGAATCGAAGAGACGGGTAAAGCGCACGCTTCGGGCCAAAAGCAACGAACGGCTCTGGGATTGGCAAGGTGAATACTGGGCCGATGAGGTTGGCTATTACAAAATTGACACCAAGCCTGAGTGCCCCGAGAACATGAGGCAAGGCGGTTAATCGTCTGCCTGCGAATCATCCTCTTCGTTGTGACGAAGGCTGAGCCTGCCCATTTGTGCCGCTGCTGCAAACATGTCATCCATGCTTCCCGCTGCTGCGCTCGGCATCGATCGTGATCGGGGAGGCGGTTGCCGATCGGGCGTAGGCTCTGGACTGGTGGCTTCAGCCAACGCTGCGGGCTGCGTCACGACGGGGGCCGACGTGACCGCCATTGGCTTCATGCGGAAGCGACCGGCTTCGGTCCGCGACTTGCGAGCATCGGAGACGCGGATCGGAGGTTGCTGAGCCTGCTTTTTGGCGACAACGGCATCGCTGGCATCGGGCCGTAGGGGCACGGCGACCGCGCTCGACGCACCGCGGGCATTTTCACTGGGTGTAGCCCTCACCCACTTTCCGCGGGCCGCTTCAGCTGCCCGCATTCTCTCTGCAACGGCCTCGGCGCGCGCGGTTTCAGCGGCCTTTTTTGCATCCACTTGCTCGGCAGGTGGTGCAGGCTTCTTGGGCGCGACGGGGGCGGGCTTCGGCTTCGGCGGCACGGTCGATCGGGGCGCGGAACGGGCCCGTTCTGCGAGACTCTTTTGCTTCTCCTTTGGGGGACGAGGCTTGAGATGGGGCGCAGGCTCTCTCCGTTTTTCGCCCAACCGAAGGCTGACCGGTCCCAGCCCAATCGGCGTAGACTCGGTCCGGGCATCTGGATCCCATGGGTCGGGCACTCGATACTGTTTGTACAACCGGTCGGAAACGGCCACTCTTGGTCGTGACCACGCCCGGTGTCCGATGCGTTCTTGCACGCGTTCGCCGCACACGCCGCGAACCGCCAAGTCACCGATGATGTCTCGCGCCTTCTGGTTCGACACCGAGTGCTCCTTTACAGCTACGATAGTGCACACTGCTCCCCACGGAGACAAGTCTCAATGTTGAATGATTTTGGAATCTACGTGCACTCACCTTGGTGCAAGACACGCTGTCCGTACTGTGCGTTTAATGTCTACGTGGAGAAAGAGGCTGACTACGACGCTTGGATCCGAAGCGTACAACGGGCATGGGCCATTGAAGAACCGCACTTCGAAGGCACCGCGCACAGTGTCTACTTCGGCGGAGGAACGCCATCGCTTACACCCACTTCTGTCATTGAGCGTTTGCTCCAGGCGTTGCCCATCGGTTCCGATGGAGAGGTTACCCTCGAGACCAACCCCGGAACCATCCAACCCGACGGCCTTCGCGCGATGGTCGATGCCGGAGTCAATCGTCTGAGCCTCGGCATTCAGACATTCAATGCGGCGCATGCAAAGCGGCTCGGCCGAGGTCATACCATCGAGCATGCCAACCAACTGGTCCGCCTCGCGAACTCTCTGGGCTTTCGAAGTTGGTCGATGGACCTGATGTTTGCGCTGCCCAATCAGACAGAAGCTGAACTGGCTGCAGATTTGGACCGCATCATTGAAGTCTCTCCGCCCCATATTTCACTTTATGGCCTAACCATTGAGCCGAACACACCCTTCGACCGCGCTCATCGAAGAGGAACAATTACCACCCCCGATGCTGACGTATGGAGACGCATGTACGATCGCATTGTGGGCACACTCGAGTCATCAGGCTGGGAGCGCTACGAGGTATCAAACTTTGCCCGACCAGGTCATCGCGCGGTCCACAACGAAGCCGTCTGGCGCGGCGGCCACTACGCTGGATTGGGACCGGGTGCACATGGCTTTCGCCCGTCGGGTGAACGGACTGTGGGTCCAGCCAACCTCGAACAGTGGTTTGAGGCACCCGGCCCAACCGTGACCCTCCCCAGCGCCTTCGAGCATGCGATGGATTACATCCTATCCACAGTTCGACACGTTGACGGTTTGGATCTAGCCGTGCTTCACGCCAAGACGGGTCACACTCTTGATGCCGGGGTGGTCGATTCTCTAACCGCGACCGGGGCACTCCGTCGCCACCGCAACCACCTTCGCCTCAGCCACGAAGCATTCCCCATCGCTGACGGCATCGTTGAACGACTGATCGATGGCCTGGTGGCCGGCCCCATGGATGCACTTCCGACTTGACGGAACCCACCCCAGTCGCGAAAATCAGGCAGGAGACGCCCCGATGGATTCCGATTTTTATGAAAGCGACATCGATGACGACGGGCCCGAGGACGCCGAACAGTTCTCAATCGCCATCGACGATTCGGTGTTGAGTGAAGCGCTCGCATCGGTGGAAAAGCGGCTTGGGCGCAAGGGCACCACGGAAGGGTTGGACCTTGGCCCCCTCGACCTCGACGCGCTGGCGGCTGTTGAGAGTGAGTTGGCCATCGAGGTCGAAGAGGAACCGCAAGACCGCGTCCAGCACAGCCAAGCCTCCGTTGACGCCAGGCTTCGCGCCATGGAAGCCGAGGAAGAAGCTGAGAAACTTCAACAGAAACTGGCGGGCCTGTCTGAAAATCGAGACCAGATCGAACAGCAGGTAATCAGCCTGAAGTCTCGGGCTCAAAAAAGCGCCGAAGCCCTCCGTGGTGCGGAGCAGCGAAACCGAAACCTCAAGGATGCGCTCGAAAAACAGCAGCGGGACGTCGACCGCCTTCTCGAACGAAGAAAAAAAGAAAAGAAGGATGAATTTCTGAAGGGCCAATCCTCTGCTGTGTTGGCCCTCGCGGACGTCATCGATGACCTCATTCGCGCCTTGGAACACGGCTCGGCCGACGGTGAACGATTGCTCGAAGGGGTCAGCATCTGCATCAGCCAGTTTGCCAGCAACCTGCGCGCTGAGGGCGTTGAGACCATTGCGCCGAAGACCGGCGATGCGTTTGACCCGGAGCAGCACGAAGCCATCGCCAACGAGGACTCGGACTCGGTCGAAACGGGCCACATCGTATCGGTGGTCAATCGGGGATACTCCATCAACGGTAAGCTCATTCGCGCCGCGAGAGTGTGCGTCGCGAGCTGAACCGACGCAACTCGACCTGCGAAAACCATCGCCTTGACCGCGTGACGGCGTTCCATGGGTGTGGAGAGTCTCACAGCTTGTTACGGCCTATTCTCTCAACCTATGGTACAAAAGCAGCGTTTTTCGCAGATGGAGTGCGTGCATGGCTGATGCGTCCAAAGCCATTGGAATTGACCTCGGAACCACGAACTCGTGCGTGGCCGTCATTGAGCACGGCGAGCCAATCGTCATCCCGAACGACGAGGGTACGCGAACGACACCGTCGGTCGTTGGCTTTACCGATGATGGTGACCGACTTGTGGGTCACATTGCCCGACGGCAGGCCAAGACCAATCCAGACCGCACGCTCTACGCAGTCAAACGATTAATCGGACGACGTTTCGACTCGCCCGAGACCACCCACTCCGTATCGCTGGTTCCTTACCAGATCGTCGGCGCGGAAAACGGTGACGCTTGGGTCAGTGTCGAAGGCCGGTCGTATTCGCCGGCACAAATCAGCGCGATGATTCTTGAGAAGATGAAGAGCATTGGTGAAGCGTATCTCGGGGAAGAGATTTCGCAGGCGATCGTCACGGTGCCCGCTTACTTCAATGACTCCCAGCGCCAAGCCACAAAGGACGCGGGCCGAATCGCTGGACTTGATGTTCTGCGCATCATCAACGAGCCCACCGCCGCTGCCTTGGCATACGGCATGGGCAAGAAAGAACATGAGCGCATCGCTGTGTTCGACCTCGGCGGTGGAACCTTCGACATCTCGATTCTTGAGCTCGACAAGGGTGTGTTTGTCGTGAAAGCCACCAACGGCGATACGTTTTTGGGTGGCGAGGACTTCGATGCGCAAATCATTCAACACCTCTTGGCCGAGTTCGAAGCGTCCTCAGGGATGAATGTGCAAGGCGACCGCGTGGCCATGCAACGGCTCAAAGAAGCAGCCGAGAAAGCCAAGCATGAGTTGTCATCCCTCGACGAGACGGAAATCAATCTTCCGTTTTTGGCATCCAACGAAAACGGTCCCGTGCACCTTCAGTTGAAGATGAGCCGCGACCAACTGGAAACGATGGTCAGCGATCTCGTCGACCGCATTGCGGCTCCCTGCAAACAGTGCATGGAGGACGCCGGAATCACGCCAAAGGACCTCGATGGTGTTCTGCTCGTTGGAGGCATGACACGCATGCCTCGGGTGGTTGAGAAGGTCCGAGAAATATTTGGAAGAGAGCCTGAAGACGGTGTCAATCCCGACGAGGTGGTCGCCATTGGAGCCGCCGTCCAGGCAAGTGTTCTGCAAGGTGACGTCACCGATGTTCTGCTCCTCGACGTGACGCCGCTCACCATGGGTATCGAAGTAAAGGGTGGAATCGTCGAACCCATCATCGATCGCAACACCACGATTCCTTGCCGAAAGTCCAAGGTCTTTACAACCGCCCTCGACAACCAAGACATGGTCCGCGTCCACATTCTCCAAGGTGAGCGTGAAATGGCGGACAACAACAAGAGTCTTGGCAAGGTTGAGCTGCATGGCCTGCCTCCCGCACCCCGGGGAGTACCCGAAATCGAAGTTACCTTCGAAATCGATGCCAACGGCATCATTAATGTGCGGGCAAAAGACCTCGGTACCGGGAAAGCGCAGAGCGCCCGAATCGTTTCCTCGGGTGGACTCTCCGAGGCTGAAATTGATCAGATGATCGATGATGCTGAAGAGCACCGCGCTTCAGACGAGAGCCGCCGTGCCCTCGCTGAAGCAAAGAACCAACTCGACGGACTGATCTACAACACGCGGCGAAGCTTCGAAGAGTTCGGTGAAAACCTGCCCTCAAGCGACGGGATTACGGTTCGCGACGCACTGGCAACCGCCGATGCTGCAATCGACGGCAGCGACTTAGACGCGGTGACGGGAGCCCACCAAACCCTGAGCGAAGCCGCCCAAGTTCTCGCCGATGCCATCTACGGCTCATTGGGAGACCAAGTCGCTGACGACGACTACGACGACGACTACGACTACGACGACGACGACGACTTTGATGACGAGTTCGATGACGACTTCGATGATGATGACGATGTTGACATGGAAATCGATGACGACGATTTCGACGACTAGAACCGCACCGGATAGAAAACACCAGTGAGGGCAACACCGTGGCTCGACGGGACCTATACGCAATACTCGGCATCTCGCGGAGCGCACCACCCGACGAAGTTAAGCGTGCGTATCGGAACTTAGCGAGGCGCTACCATCCCGACCGAAACCAAGGGGATGAGGAGGCCGCTAGGCGGTTTCGAGAGATCGCCGAAGCCTACGAGACGCTCAGCAACCCGGAACTGCGATCCCGCTATGACAAGCTGGGCCCGTTGTACCGACCTGACGGACGACCGCCAACCCCCGATGAAGTCACCGACTGGGTCACGGACACCTTGGGCGGCATGTTCAGAAAGCGGCGTCCAGACCAAGGCGAGGATCTCCGCTACACCTTGTCGATTGAACTTGAGTCCGTCGCAACAGGAGGCGAGCGGACCATCGAAATACGGCGTTCCGCGACCTGCCGAAGTTGCACCGGAAGTGGGGCCGATCCGGACGGAGGCACCGCGGCGTGTACCGCCTGTAATGGTAGTGGAAAAGCCAGCGGACGACGCGTGTTTCGCACGCAGTGTCCCCACTGCAATGGCGACGGCACCATCACTGTTAAATCATGCCAAACCTGCAGCGGTGGTGGGCGAGTCGAGTCATTCGAGAAACTGAGTGTTCGGATTCCCAAGGGCGTTGCAACAGGCCAAAAACTCAAGCTCAGCGGCAAAGGGAATGACGCGAAAGCGGGTGGTGAGACCGGCGACCTTTACGTCATCATTACCGTGGTCGAGCACCGTCTGTTTCAACGCCGTGGCAGCGACCTGCACTGCGTGGTTCCCATTCGATTCTCCCAAGCTGTTCTCGGCGGAACACTTGAAGTGCCCACCCTTCGTGGGACCGCGACCATTAAGGTTCCAGCCGGCACTGAAAGCGGGAAACTTTTACGGCTCGCCGGACGCGGGCTTCCGACCATGAAAGGCGGACGTAAAGGTGATCTTCACATCGAACTGGAAGTTGAAATTCCTTCGAAGCTTTCCGACGCCCAAGAAACTGCCCTCAAGGAACTTGATGGCATCCTTGATGAGAGTGCCCACCCACGTCGAAAAGCGTTTATGGAGCATATGAGGAACCGATCATGATTCGAACGCTCGCATTGGTCTGCGCACTGACGGCGTGCCTTCCCAAACCATCCGACGCCGGCACCCCCGATGTGGTCCGCCGGGCCCAAGTCGTATCGATCGGCGACCGAATGGCCGCGATCCGCCTCCTCGAGGACGAAATCAAGAGCGGGCGAAACGATCCCTCCGTGCATCCGTGGGCGTTGCTACACGCAGGAGAGCAGCGCCGCCTGAGCGGAGACTTCGCCACGGCCCGAACGTGGTTTGAGACCCTCGCCAGCCGGTACCCAACGCATCCACTGAAGGACCCCGCTCGATTGGGCATGGCTCTGGTTGATGCCGAGACTGCACTGTCTGGAAACACCCTCGCGACACTCCAACTGCTCGACGACAGGTCGGTTCCCACCACCATGAATGCCGATCGCTATCGCATACTGGCCCGCGTGGGCGCAGATGAGGGCAGCCCCATGCCCAAGGTTCGCGGTCTGGCCGAGCGGGCCTTCGAGTACGGTTCGCACGACCCGACCGTGTTGGCTCGCGTTCAGAAATCAGTAGGCGATCTGCTCAAGTCAGCGCCTTCATCACCCGTACCTGAACCAACCGGAACTCCCGAAGAAATGGCGGTGCAGCGTTCGAGGGCCGAACTGAAGGCCGGTAAATTCGATGCGGCCAAGACAACCGCTGCCGACGCAATGGAAACGTGGCCTGCCTCACAGTTTCTGGCGGAGTTGGAGTACACCATAAAACGAGCGGATGCCGGCAATGCCACCGTCGCAGGCCGGGTGGGCGTGTTGCTCCCGAAAACCGGTGACTATGCTCCAGCCGCCGCGCAGTTGGAGCAAGTGATTCAGTTGGCCAATGCCGAAGCCGGCTCGCCAATCGAACTGGTGTTCGGTGATACGCTCGGAACCGCTGAAGGAACCGGGGCGGAGATTGAACGACTCGTGATCGAAGAGGGTTGCGTCGCAATTCTCGGACCGCTGCTCAAAAGCAACGGCGACGAAGCTGCGCGCCGCGCTCAGGCTCTCCGAACCCCTCTCGTGACGTTGACACAAGGTGGCGACCCAACCGCTGCCGGTGATTTTGCATTTCGTGGATTCATGACGCTGGACCACCAGATTCTTGCGCTGGTTGACCATTCTACCGATCGTGAATCCCACACGAAGTACGCTGTTCTTCACCCCGAAAACGGGTACGGGGAGGCTGCACGGGACCTGTTCACGGCCGCCGTAACGAAGCGCGGCGGCGAGATTGTTGATGTCGTCAGTTATGCGACCGACACAACCGACTTTCGAAAGGCGGCACAAGAGCTTGGAAAGAAGCACCTCGAAGAGCGAAAGGCTGAGTTGTGGGAAATGAAGCGTGAAGCCAAACGCAGAGAGGAGAATCCTGAAAAAGTCATGCTCCCGCCCATTGTGGAGTTCGATGCCATATTTATTCCCGACAATCACCGCCGTTTGGTCCTCGTCACGAGCGCCTTGGCGTACGAGGAGTTCCCAGTCGGAACCTTTCGCAAACATGTGGATGAGGAGCCGATTCAACTCTTGGGAATCAACGCATGGAACAATCCCGCATTGGTTCAAACGGGTGGACGATACGTTCAAGATTCTGTGTTCGTGGATGCGTTCTGGGACCAAGACGAGGACCCCATCGTCCAACAGTTTATTGAGACCTTCACCGCATCGATTGAGCGCAGTCCGCGGGTAATCGACGCGCTTGCTTGGGATGCAACACGACTGCTCACCGCTGCCGTGCTTGAGGGGGGAGACGATCGCGATGCCATCCAAAAAGCGATGGGTGCGGTTGAAATCGATGACCCTGTAGCGGGAGGGCAGGCGTTCAACGAAGCAAGAGAGGTCGACCGCTCATTCCATGTGCTGACCATCAAACGAGACGGAATCATCCGATGGCAGCCGCCGAAAGACGACGAACTGGAATCCGGAGTGAACTCCCTTGAACAATGAGCCCGTGCTACATTGATTGTGGAGGCCCAACGACCGTCCATGCCCGACGACCCCGACGAATCGTTTATTGTCGACACCGTTCTTCGCCATCGTCCCGAGGGTGCGCCGCACGGATCGACCTCGGCACCGATGAACCCGGGAGACGATGCAGCGGTGGTGTCAGATGACCAGTGTGTCACAGTCGATGCCATGGTGGAGGGCGTGCATTGGGACGACAGGTTGCACCCGGAAGACGTCGGCTGGAAGTTGGTCGCATGCAACGCCTCAGACATCAATGCAATGGGCGGAATTCCAACGTGGGGCGTACTCACGGTCGCACTTCCAAGACCCGTGGACCGGGATTGGGTTGAGGCGTTCTCTCGCGGCATGGGTGCAGCATTAGACACTTGGAGCATCCAGTTGATCGGTGGCGACACCACACGCAGTCCGGGACCGAAAGTTGTTTCGCTCACGCTGTCCGGCTCGATGGCGGCTCCGATCGGTCGCGATGGGGCGAACCCCGGCGATGACCTTTGGGTATCCGGACCGCTCGGTGGACCGGCTGCAGTCTTCGCCTCGCCAGAACTCGACCCCTCACCGCTCGCAAGACCGAAGCCTCCCATTGGACTCGGCGCTCGTCTCCTCGGCATCGCAAACGCGATGATGGACCTCTCCGATGGGCTGGCCCGAGACCTGCCGCGACTGTGCGCAGCGAGTGGCGTCGGGGCTGTAGTGACGCCCGAAGCGTTGCCGATCCATCCATCGGCCAAGGGAGACACCGCGCTCGCCGTTGGGTTTGGTGAAGAATACGAGTTGTTGTTTAGTGCGCCGCCCGAGCACCGCAGCCTTGTACTGAGTGCTGCGGAGGCGTTTGGTCGTACGCCGTCCCGGGTGGGAGTGATCACTGCAGAACACGGCGTGCACTTGGCAGGTATGCCTTGGCCGGCAACCCTATTTTCTCATTTCGGTGCTGACCAATGACGCTTGCACTCTGGTGGACGATGCACGGTGCAGCCCACGCGGCCCCATCCGCCCCGAGCACACTCGTGGACGCCGCTGTGCTGTCCACGGTGCTCCTGTGCATGATCCTGCTTTGCTGCTCGGCCTTTTTCTCCAGTTCCGAAACGGCTCTCTTTGGACTCCAACCCGTGGATATGGAGTCAATGCAAGGGAGGGGAAAGCAGCACGTCGACCGCCTGCTGGCCGAGCCCCGAAACACCTTGGCGTCCATTCTGATTGGAAATGAAACCGTAAACATTGCGCTTTCAACGGTCTCTGCCGGTCTGCTGCTCCGGCTGTTTCCCGACCAACCTTGGCTCAACATTGTCATCGTTGCGCCCCTACTCCTTCTGTTTGGAGAAGTGCTTCCCAAGACCTTCGCGTTTCGGTTTGCACCCATTTTGGCGCCCCGGGCGGCCATGGTGTTGTCGGGCTTTTCTACGGTCGTCGCCCCGATCCGCTTTGTGCTGAGTCGACTCGCGGATGCCGCGCTGGTTCTTACCGGTGGAAGCAAGGCGCCCCGGCAAGCGGAACTGCGAGAAGCGCACCTCCGTGCACTGATCGACCAAGGGCGAGAAGAGGGCAACATCCGGGCGATGGAACAGGAAATCCTTCACCGGGTCTTCGAATTCGGGGACCTGACGGTGAAAGAGTTGATGACTCCACGGGATGCCGTAGTGAGTGTGAGTTTGCTCACGCCATGGCCTGAACTCGTGGAAGCGGTGAAGACACAAGGCCTAAGCCGCATCCCGGTTTGGCAGGGCACACCCAACAACATTGTCGGCATTTTGCTTGTGAAGCGCCTGCTTGGTCTGGTTTCGGCACAGCGCCTCCATGGCCATAGTCGTTCCCCCAGCCCCCGGCAGATCCACAAGTTGCTCCACCCTCCGCGTTTTGTCCCCCAGACGAAGGCAGCCGACGACCTGCTCGCAGAGTTTCAAGCGCGCCGGTCGCACATGGCCGTCGTTGTCGACGAGAAAGGTGATGTCGTCGGAGTCGTCACGCTCGATGACCTGCTGGAAGAACTCGTCGGGGAAATGTACGACGAAACCGACAAAGAAGACCCGGCTGTCACCCCGGTCGAAGCGCAAACGTGGCATGTACGCGGAGACATGTCGCTCGCAGACTTTTCGGAGCGCTTTCATGTGGTCATACCCGAACACGATGGCGACACGCTCGCAGACCTCGTTCGGGCTGTAAATGGAGGGCCTCTGGTACCCGGGACCGAGGTGGATTGGAACGGGATTCGATTTCAGATCAATGGAGCCGACGAACGCGGAGTACCCACGATCACCGTTGAAATGGAGCAGGCCTACGAAGAGGACGACCCTACACAAGAGGTCGAAGCGAACCCAAGGGACGAACCATGACCACGACCGTCGTTCTCGTGCTCATCGGTGCGGTGTTGCTGCCGCTCTCCGGCTTCTTCTCTGGTTCCGAGATTGCCCTTGTGAGTGCCGACCGGATGAAACTTCGAACCGACGCGGAGCGGGGGCGACGCGGAGCGATCTTGGCGCTTCGAATGCTGCAGAAACCCACTCGCATGCTGAGCACCTGCCTGGTGGGAACCAACCTCGTGGCAATTTCCATCGCCACGCTTGGCACGCAACTGGTGTTGACCACCACGGACGTTCATCCGTCGCTCGCATTCTTATTGGTCGTACCGGTAACCCTGACCTTCGGGGAGATGATTCCGAAGGCTGTTTACCAGCACCATGCGGACACATTGGTTCCCTACATCGTGTATCCGTTGCGGGTCCTGTCATGGATTCTTGCACCCATTCTCTGGGTGTTCGACCGGGTGGCGGCGATAGCGGGGGGTGGCGGCGACGGCTCACGGCCCGTGACCCGAGCCGACATTCAGGTGTTGCTGGATGCCACCGACGACCCCAACCTGAGCGCGGCAGACAAAGCCATGATTCGGCGGGTTTTTGAGTTCACCGAGGCGGTTGTCGAGGAGGCCATGGTTCCGCTCATTCATGTGGTCGCCGTCCCAGAAGAAATGACGGTGGCAGAGGCCGCTGCCCAGATGATCGATAGTGGCCACTCGCGTCTTCCGGTGTACCGCGAGCGCGTGGACGACATCACCGGGGTGGTCCTCCATCAAGACCTGATGAACGAAGAGGACTGGAGCAAACCGATCGCCGACATTGCGCGAACCCCGTTGTTTGTTCCGGAGTCCAAACGCGTCGACCACCTCCTCCTCGATCTGCGCCGAGCACGACTGCGCATGGCGGTGGCCGTCGATGAGTATGGTGGGTCGGTGGGAATCATCACCGTTGAAGACTTACTCGAAGAAATCGTCGGCGAAATTGAGGACGAGCTCGACCGAGAAAAAGCACGGGTTCGCCGGGTAGGAGAACGAGAGTGGCTTGCCGTCGGCCATGCCGAGCGGGAACATTTGATGACACAGATCGGCCTTGAATTGCCCGATGGCGACTACGAAACCATCGCTGGGTTCATTCTTTCTCAGACGGGTCGGATCCCCAAGGCCGGTGAGCAGGTCGAGGCCCAAGACCACCTCCTGACCGTCAACAAGGCCAACGATCGCGCCATTCAGGAAGTTCACATTCGTCGAATTAAACGCTGAACACCACCCGACGTGGGCTCTGCTGGCTGCCGCTACCCGGGGTCTTCATCGGGGGCGCTCACAGCGAGTGCGGTGGCGACCAATCGCTCCAAGCCTTGATCGAAAAAGATCACTTGTTCGGCCCGCCCCGCATCGCTGGGTATCGAAAGCACCCACCGGTTCAGTTCTTCGTGAATGAAGGCATGGGTGCGCTTGGGCAGGTCGGTTCCGCTCACCTGCACGGTTTCCTTGCTTCCACGTGCTTGAAACCGAAGCTCTCGCCCGTCGAATCGAAAAACCACGCGCCCGGATGAACCCGATACCGAAAGGTGTCCAACAGACTCTCCGAATCCACGCAGATCCTCCAAGAACTGTGACCGCTCCTGCTGAATCCGTTCATGGCGCAGAGTGGCTTCTTTTTTTTCCCGCGCGCGCTCCGCTTGACGCGCCTCGATGGCGCTTCGCAGTCGACTCGCTAATGATTGACCTCGTTCCTTCGGCATCAATCCATTCTAAGCCGTCGATATCAGTTACGCTTGAGGAGTACGCATCGGAGGCGCACCTTTGTCCATTGCAATTGGCATCGATCTGGGCACAACCAACAGTTGCGCCGCGATCATGGAGTCCGGAATACCGCGGATCATCACCACGGCAGAGGGTGCTACGCAGGTTCCGTCCGTGTTTGCCGTCGACGAAGAGGGCAATCAAATCGTCGGCCTCGCGGCGGCTGAACAAGCCCAACACAACCCGGATGGAACGGTGCGTGCAGCCAAACGCTTGATCGGACGAAACTTCCACAGCAAGTCCATCAACGACACGCGCCAAGTGTTCACCTACGAGATGGTCGAGGGCGCAGGCGAGAACATCCTCCTCAACGTCGCCGAGCATCTGTACACCCTCGAACAGATCTCCGCCGCGATCCTGACGCGAATCAAGGAGGTCGCTGAGGCAAACCTCGGAAGACCCGTCAGCCAAGCCGTGATCACCGTCCCCGCCTACTTCAACGAACGTCAACGAAGCAGCGTTCGCGAGGCGGGTCGGATGGCCGGGTTCGAAGTGCTGCGCATCCTCAATGAGCCGACGGCCGCTGCCCTCGTTTATGGACTCGGAAAGCGCACGAACCAGCGCATCGCGGTGTACGACCTTGGTGGCGGTACGTTTGACCTCTCCATTATCGACATCAAGGGTCGGGTGTATGAGGTGGTGGCTACCGGAGGCGATACATTCCTGGGTGGAGTCGACTTCGATGACCGACTGATGCAGTTCGTTCTCGAAGACTTCCACAGCAAGCACAAGGTCGATTTGAGCTTCGACCGAAAGGCGATCCAGCGCATACGGGATGCCGCTGAAGCCACAAAGATTGCTCTCTCTGCCCACGACCAAGCGCACATCCAGCTCGAGCGAATCACGGAGCGGGATGGAGTTGGTATCGATGTCGACCTATTGGTGACACGCGCGACCTTGGAGTCGCTGACTTTAGACCTCGTCCGTCGCACCATCTCAACCGCCAAACGAATCTTCAAGGATGCCGGATGCAGACCCACGGATATCGACCATGTGCTCATGGTTGGTGGCCAATCTCGGATGCCTCTGGTTCATCGCGCTGTCGAGAAGTTGACGGGCAAACCGGTCAATCAGACCCTCGATCCGGAGCATGCCGTTGGCATGGGTGCCGCGATTATGGCTCAGGCGGTACGAAAGCCTTCCGGCTCATCGGTGACGCTTCGAGACGTGTTGTCCATCCCAATCGGGATCAGAGGCGCGGAAAACACCATGCACGTCTTGTTTGAAAAACAGTGCAAGCTGCCCGCTCGCCAAACCCGAGCCCTCACCACGCACAACGATGGTCAGCGGTCCATCATGCTGCGGATCTACCAAGGTGAGCACGAGAAAACCGACGACAATGAACTGATCGGAACCTTCGTGTTTTCTGGTCTTCGACTCGCGAAAGCCGGTGCTGTTGGACTGCAGGTGACATTTGACCTCAATGCTGAGGGCGAGTTGAAGGTGTCCGCGCACGACCCGGCCACTGACGACCATGTGCAGGCAAACATCCGCTTCGATGTAGAGGGTCGAAAAGCCAAACGCCCACCTCGACCGCGCCGCCCGATGCGACCCAACACGCCTGCCGCGGATGCGCCCTTGGACGACGAACTTCTACCGCCATCCCCGATGGCGTCAATGCTCAACATGCCAACGTCACGATTTGCATCCACCATCGATGGCGACAAGGCATCCGAAGTGGCCGCGTTGTTTGCGGACGAACCCGTCGATCCCCCTGCGCGCAGTGGGCTGCTTTCCCGCATCGGACGGGCCTTGTTTGGGCGATAGCCAATGGGAACGCTTGAACACATCACCATCGTGCTGGTTCGGCCACAGCAGCCAAACAACATCGGTATCGCAGCCCGCGCAATTGCCAATCATGGAATCGGTCGCCTCGCCTTGGTCGCACCAACAGGCTTTGACCCCGAACGAGCACGCTGGATGGCGCCCAAGTCTCACCACGTGATCAACAACGCCCACATCTGCGCAACCATCGCAGAGGCCGTCGCAGCATCCGTTCGCGTGGTCGCCACCACGGCGCGTTCACGAAGCCGCGAATGGCCCATTCACACCCCCGAGCAGTTCGGATCGCTCATCGCCGCAGACCCCAAGCCGACGGCAATCTTGTTTGGTCCAGAAGACAGCGGCCTGAGCAATGACGACCTTCGAATGGCCGAGTCCCTGCTCCATTTTCCGACCACAGATGTTCGCTCGCTCAACCTTGGACAGGCCGTCACTGCAACGGCGGTGGCGCTGGCCGGTGGTGCGCGAACAGGCCCATCGTCTCCGCCTTCATCCATGGAAGCGACGGTTGGGCGCCGGACCGCGTTGATCAACCGTGGCATCGAAGTTCTCCACGAAATTGGCTATCTCGAGGGCCGCTCAACGCTGGTGGTGGCCAATACTCTGACCCGCATTGCGGCGCGGGCGCAACTTCAAGACGAAGAAGTCAACAACCTTCTGGGGATGCTGAAACATCTGCAGTGGTGGCGCTCCACCCGTTCCGGGCCCTAGTGCCCATTACTGCGTGGGTCGAACATGAAACCCTTCCGGCAGACCGGCGGGCTCGGTATCGATTCGTTCCACATCAACGACCTGTGCAGCATCCGGCCCGCGATGGCACCAGGCAACTAAGGTCTCGATGCGATCGCGGGACCCCTCAGCCACCATCTCAACCTCACCTGAGGTTCGGTTGCGAACCCACCCCCGCAGCCCGAGGTCGAGGGCGACCGTCCGAGTGCTCTGCCGAAAGAATACGCCTTGGACGCGGCCTCGAATGATCAAATGGACACGCATCACGGGCTCACCATGGCCCTAAGGGCTTCCTCATCGAGAACGGGAACGCCCAGCGAGATGGCCTTGGCCAGCTTGCTTCCCGCTGCAGCCCCAGCCACCAAAAAGTCCGTCTTTGCCGATACCGACCCGGTGACCTTCCCGCCAGCCTGGCGGATCAACTCCGCCGCTTCTTTTCGGCCCATTGTGGGCAGGGTGCCGGTGATGACAACTGTCTTCCCAACAAGGGGGCCTTGGGGGGCCTGCGATGCCGTTTCTCGAAACTCGATGCCTTGGGCACGAAGCGCAGCAATCGCGTCAGCATTGGCTTCCGTGGAAAACCATCGAGACAGACT
>Ga0160422_10001124_pt1 | contig 16614 bp, 19 predicted proteins | sample Fk160mmetaG_FD_108192 | JGI IMG/M metagenome (GOLD analysis project Ga0160422, IMG submission 108192) | Marine microbial communities from the Central Pacific Ocean - Fk160115 60m metaG | ecosystem: Environmental > Aquatic > Marine > Oceanic > Photic zone | place: The Central Pacific Ocean... | reverse complement strand
CCTCTGGGCCATTTATCTTTGCCACCACCTCTACAGCACCCAAGTCTTGGTCTATACCGACTTCTTTTATTCTTTTCTTAACTGCTGTTTCAACATCCTGCCGAGCGTTCTCGAACTTGGTAGTGGCTTTGATGGCTTCGTCGCGCTTGGTTCTTGCCCTGTTTTGAGCCTCAGTGTTTAGCTGTGGTCCCTGCTTTGACCTTGCAGATTTGCGGGCAGTCCTTTGTGTTTTGATTATTTTAGCAAGCCTGTCTAGCTCTATCTGGCTTTCAGCCACACGGGAGCGGGCATCTTCTATCTCTGCTATTGCCTTCTTGTATTGCTCTGGCTTCTTTTCCTGAAGCTTAACAATCTTCTTCTCTTCTTTTTGTATCTGTCTATCAGCCGCCTCTATAGATGTTTGTAGCTCTGACACCCTCTGCTCTAGCTCTCTAATAGGCTGTGCTTTTGTTTCTGCATCAGCAGTCGCAACGTATTTGTTTCTTTTGTATTCCTCTATCACGCCATCAGACATCATGCGCTTTCTAATAGCGACAGCGCCAGCACGACTAGTCTTACTGACCTTCATAATATCTTGAATACTTACATTGGCGTTCTCTACAGCCTCGCCTTTATTGTTTCTGGTCTGAGCAATAGCTAGGCGTACAGCCTTTTCATATTGTGACCAGCGAAACCCATTGGGTCTGTCAAAAAATATCTCTGGGGTTCCGTCAATCGTGCCTCTAAATGTGAGAGGTTTTTGTTGGCGTGCAATTCGGTTAGCGGCTGTCTTGCCCAGAATCTCTTGGACTTCGGGTAACTCAATATCTTTCCCGATTACCGTTTCTCCACGAGCCTTCCGCGTATCCCGAACTTTTTTCTGCTCTGCTTTGCTAAGATGAGCCAGCTTTACTGGAGAAAAGTTAGTTGCAACTTCTTTATTAATACCAGACAACACTGTAGCCCTGCTCTCAGGGGGTATATTCTCTTCGTTAAACGGCACAGCTTCTTGCTCAAGCACGCCTATCTGCGGGTCATCTATTTCCGTGAGGTTGACCGCCCTATTTGACAACTCGTCGTACTGCTCTTGCTGGATAATGCCCTCTCCGGCTGTCTGCTCCATTTCTTTTTGGTCTTGATTAAGCTGGGCAATCGCAACAGACTTTCTCTGGTCGCCTTTCAATGTGTCTGCTGTGCCGCGAATTGTACCACCAACGATACCAGCCGCGATGCCGACCTCTAGGTATTCTCTGTAGGCATCCTCACTATCAATCGGCTTGCCAGCCTGTATGCGTGTAAGGATTGATTGTCCTATCTCTGTAGGGGCTTCTGCCATAATACCTTTTACAGCGCCCTCTCCGAACCTAGCCGCCGCTCCACCTGTCACGGATTGATAGGTTTTCTTTGTGAGTAGTGGCTTGGTAATCTTGCCGCCAAGACCCAAGGTTATGCGGTCACCCAGTGTGTCCAAGAATGTCGCTGGCAATGCAAATAGAGCCGCCGCACCGTCATTAACGTGGGGCAGTATCCCCTCTTCCACGCTTTGGTCTTGCTCTAAGAGGTTTTCACCGAAGAGGATTGGGTAGTTTACAGCCGCACCAGCACTAAACGATGTCCGTTGTAGCATCTCAGGCGTAAGTCCAGCCCTGACAGACGCACCCCTTGTGACCAAAGCCGCCCCTGCCGTTGGCAACAGAGTGGCTATACCCTGTCCAAGCGTTTCTCCAAAGAATGACAGACCAGAACTCAGCCCGTCTACATCCTCCAGCCTTGTTGCATACTGCGCTGTTTCGCCTAGCTCTGCTTCGTTATGGGCAACAACCTCTTCGCCATACTCTTCCAGCCCACTGAAGCCAAGGTTCTCACCTACAGATTGGAGCGCCCTGCCAAACATCATTTGTGTTTGGTCGATGCCCATGCTGAAGCCCCTGCCAAGGGCGGTTCCCGGCGGATTGGTTGTGTCTACTGGTCCCTGACTACCAAGCAGGGTGTCGCCCTGTGCGGCGACAAGCTTGTTAAACTGTTCTAATTCTTGTGCAGTAGGTGTGGTTCCAGCGATGTTGGCTTTGTATAACTGTCCACTTTTACCCGCTCTAAATATTTCACCCATTTCATTACCGGGCCGCTAAACTACCAACGTCAATGGTGGGACTTACGTTGCCTTCAAGTCGTTTTATTTTCTGCATGAGAATCCCACCGATGGTTCCTGTGTCAACACCCACATTTCCACCCATCATTGCCGCCGCGTTTGCCTCTTCAAGCGCCTTGGTGAGAGCGTTAATCTCGTCAATAGTTGTATCGGATGAGGCATTTGCTTTTTGCAATGCTATCTCTGTATCAAGGACATCCGCCAAGCCTGTTTGGTATCTGTCAGACGCATCTTGATATGCCTGTATACCAGCAACACCAGCCTTGCCGAGAGCCTCGCTAAACCCACCCTCTGTCGGTTGCATAAGTGTGAAGCCCGCCTGCGCTAGTGCAAGGTACTTATCCATATCCGCGCTCTTTTGACGTTGCTCCATCAAGTCCATGATGCGGTCTTGAATTGTCTCTTGTCTTTCGCCCCCGCCCGTGGCTACGCCTGCGCCCTGACCCTGACCCTGACCTTCGTTGCCTTCGGGTTGTGGCGGCAGTGGCTCTCCATCTTCTCCAAGTATACCAGCTACGACACCCGCGCCGCCTGCTGTTTGCGCTGTCCGTAAGGGGCTAAACTTCCTAGCGCCACTCTTCACGGGTTTTCCCGCTTTTGTCAGCGCTGGTTTTGTAAATCCTTTTTGGAAAAGTCTTCCTATTCTTCCGGGCGCACTACGCACAGCCGACCCTCTGAGTAATCCGGGCAACGCCCTCGCCCCCATGATAGCACCCCTGCCTGCTAATCCTATTGGACTAAATGACAAGGCGGCAAGGCCAGCATCAAAGGCGGCTTGTGAATAATCGAGACTGCCGTCATCGTCAAAATATCTGTTCCCTAAAAAGTTTCCGACCCCGCTCAAGAAGCCCTCATCTTCTTCTTCAAGGCTGGTCATCCCGCCGCCCTGCATAGCCATGACCTCACCACTCATCGGCTCTTCCATCTGAGAGACGCCTGTGTTCATAGCCATGTCGGTTTGCGGAGCCATAGACTGAGCCATAGCACCGATACCACCCTGCGGTGCGCCTGCGGCGGCAACAAGTTTCTCTGCAACAGTCGGTTGTTGCTGTGCTTGCCTTGCGTCAAAGTCCTGCTTCATGCGCTGTCTGCGGTTAAGCTCTGACAGCACCAAAAACTGAGGTGCTTGCCCGCTTGGTTTCTCCATTTCTTTGACCAACTGTTCTTGGGAGAAATCTTTAAGAGCGTCTTGTACCTGAAGTATATTCATCCAAGCGCCCTCATTAAGCTAACAGCCCCAAGCCCTGCGCCCATTGCTTGCTGAAGGGGATTGTTTTGTAGCATACGTTGCTCTGTCAGCCCCATCTGCGCTGGCATACCACGCAGTATACCACTCAAGAAATTAAGCTGGTCCCTGCCATAGCCTTGTTGTCGCAAGAAGTCCTCGTATGCTAGGTCAAGCTGTGCCTGCTCGCGTAAGTCCAGTTGTTTACCGACAGTACCCAACGCCTCAATAGCCTGTATGTTTCCTTGCCGAGCCATTTCATTCAGCTTGGCTAGTTGCGCGGCTTGCGTGCCTGCGGCGGCGGCGGCATCTAGACCAAATTGCTCTGCGGCTCTGTTCTCTGCGGCTTGCGCGGCCTGTATCCTAGCTTGGTCTTCATACTGGGCGGCTTGCACTCTTGCGGCTTCTGCGGCGGCTTGGTCGCCAGCGCGAGCATACTCTGCGGCCTGTGCCTTTTCTCTGGACGCAAGCTCGTTAAACCTCTTGCTCTCTTGTTCCATCTGAACACTACGGTCTTGAGAAAACTGGTTCATAGCCATCTCAAAAGCCTTCTCTTGACCAGTGGCCTCTACATCAGCCAGCCTATCAAGAAGGTCGCTTTCAGCCGCTTGATTGACCAAAAAAGCTCTGGAGCTTTCCAGCCCGCCTGTTTGTTTGGCAAGGTCGCCCTCACGCTTCAAGCTTTGTTCTTTGAAGTCATCTATAAGACCTTTTTTCTGTCTCTCAACAACAGCCTGCATATATGGAGACATATAGTCATCCATCACACCTTCGTCAGTAAACTTCTGTGTGTCTTGGAAATCGAACCTAGAAAACTCTTGTGGTCCACGGAAGTTAAACTCTTTAAAGTCTCCTGCTCCAGCAAACTGGAATGGCTGTGTTCCGGGTCCATCCATAATATCTTGGATGTATGAAATATTGTTTGCCGTGACATCGCTCGCCGCGTCAACTCCGGGCATGCCCATTGCCGCCATGTCTCTTACAGCTTGATTTGCCATAAGTGTGTCAGCACTTAAACCGCCAATCCTGTTTCCTGTATACGGCACATACTCTCTGTTGCTCTCAGCCTCGGCTCTGTTAGCCAAGTTAATCATGTATGGCTCTAGGTATTCCGGCAGATTAGTTTGCGTCACCTCTGACTTTGTTGTCTGCGGCGCTCGGCTACCGCCCTTTCCGTAGCACAAATGACCGTTAAGCTTCTTGTCAAGCCACGGGTCTTCAACCTCACGGGTTAATCCGAGAAGGTCGTCAAATTCGTATTTGCTTTGGTTTATCATCATAAGGCTCACCGACTTCACATTTATAGGCTATGTAATTTACTTCCCATCCAAACTTCTTTAACGCTTTTCCCCAACCTTTTCTGCCGTATCCCTCAAGATATTTGCAATTATTGGCCTTTGCATAATCTGTCATGGTTTCCTGTAATAAAGGAAGCCACTCTGCCATCCTTCCCCCGCCGACCCAATCTACACTCAGTGTCTTGCAATTCGGGAACCTCACTATTCTTGTGGTAAAAGCCGCTACAGGTTTGTCATCATCCAACACCAACCAAAGCTCATACATCCCGCTTATTATGCCTTCGTATACATCTGTGATGTGATACGAGTGCCTTTGCGTCTTTACCGCATCTTCTAGCAACGTCCTTGCGTCAGGCCACACTGCATCAAGAGCGTCCCGTGGGACAACAGTCATAATCATACGGGCAACATTTCCTCCTGTGGCACATCGGGTGGTTGGTCTGTCATGCCCGTTCTGGCAGTTCTCACCCTATCCATCATGTCGTATAGCGCCTTTGCGCCCGCATCTGACGAGCCGTTTCCTATTCCACTGACGACATCAGCCGGAACCACAAACTCATCATTAGATAACAAAACATCCTGCTCGCCTTCTATGTTTGCTGGTATCATGTCGTCCATTCCATCGCCCGCTCCGCGCTGTAGCCCCTCGCCACCAGCCATCAAGTTTGCGCCGAATTGACCGCTTTTCACCCTGTCAACCAAATCCCTTAAAGCGCCCTCGCCAAACTTAGATACAAATAGAGCCAAGTCTTGCTGGGGGCTTTCAGACATGCCAGCGATAGCGCGGACTGCGCCTGTGATAATCTCTTTGTCATTCTTGCCAGTATCAGGTGAGCCGCCTTCAATCATGCTGGTTATGCCGCCTTCCTGCATGTAACCCATTTTGTTTCTGACGCCTTCGGGCAATTTACGCAGACCGGGATTTTCGTCGGCTGACGGCAGTGCTTTCAACCCACCGCCTTCTGCAAGTTTGAGCATACCTTCCTGCGCTTTAGGCAATTCAAATCCATAGTCTGCCTCTACACCCGTTTCCAAATCACCGCCCACTGGCGTTCCTCTGTCTTTAGGGGGCAGACCCGGCTTGTAGGTAATGCGGTCATCGCTTGTTTCTATTGGGTCAAGCGGTTGCATGGCCTGCGCCGTAAGACCGCCAATCGCCCCCGCGCCAACATTACTCATTAAATTGGCCTTGCCAGCCGCCGCAATCGCATCTGGAGATAGCGTAGCCCCTGCTTGATTAATACCTGATGCTATTGCTTCGTTACTTAAAGGTAGCCCAATCACGTTTGTTGGTGTTGGTACGGCAGGGCCAACTTTAGGAGCTACAGCGCCCGCAACATCCGAAGCCGTGGTTGGTGTAACCCCTTCCGGCAACCCTGTGGCACTACCGCCTGCTCCGCCAAGAAGCTTGCCAGCCACGCCTGCCGTAAGTCCAGATGTTAGACCTGTGCCTAATGCTGTCTCTAAATCATCGCCCTGTGCCAATGAACCAAGACCAGCGCCCAAGCCAGCAAGTCCTGCGCCCGTACCAAGAAGACCTAGCCCGCTTGCAAAAGCTGTGCCGCCCAAAAGGGTCGGCGCTAATATTGAACCTATAAGTGGAAGGACCATATCAATCTCCTATATGGGCATATTCCGACTTGGCATCAAATGACGGGCAAGCCTTGTCAGAAAAGTCCCTATGTCCATATATTATCGCACTTGGATAGCTTTTTTTCAACAAGCCCAACAAAGTTTCTAGTGATGCTTTTTGCTCATCTGTGCGTGTATCTTCAGCAGTGCCATTCTCTGCCACACCGCCGACATAGCACACGCCGATTGACGTAGAGTTCTTACCCTTGCAGTGTGCGCCTGACTTCTCCTGTGGTCTGCCTACCCCTATGTCGCCATCAAGCTCCACAACAAAGTGATAGCCTATATCTGACCATCCGTTGTCTTCAGTATGCCACCGCCTAATCTCTTTCGTGTCCACATCCCGCCCTCTTGGGGTGGCTGTGCAGTGAACAATTATCTCGCTTATGTCTCTCATTTCATGCTCCTTGCCTTGTCTATAGCCCTTGAGCCAAACCAAAAACTGATTATGGCGGCAAAAATAGCTTTGGTATCTTCGTCCCATAGTATTTGCAGTGATTCTCCTACACCCATTCCGCTATTTAACGCTTCTCTCAACAAGGTAATTTCTATCGCCAAAAACAACCCAAAGAAACAATATGTAATTACAGGGCGCACTGAGCGTTGCAGGGCAGATATGATGCCTCCACCTTTGTTGATGCTGATGTCGTGCTGTATTAAGCGCTCATGCTCTTCGTCTGATGCCTGCGCTTCGTGCGCCTTGAGTTCAAAGTCATAGCCATCCTTGCGTAACTCGGCGGCGTACTTCATGCGCTCTAGCTCAAACCTTTGATTGCTCTTTTGTTTGAAGTGGTCAGCTATGGCAGGGGCTGTACTACTCGCAAAGCCTATGAGAGAACCTATAACACTTAACATATCAAAACCCCTTGTTCCTTTTGTACAGTTGCCAATTTACACTATTGCTTTTCCGCTTTTGTTTTCTAGCTTGTTCATACTCTCTTAGCTTATTAAGCCTACCTTGATATTTGTATATTTTTACTTTCGGCTCATCCACGCTGATACACCCATGTATGCACCCACAACGCCAGCTTGAGCGATATAGAAAAGACCAAGGAGGTCAGCGAGAGCGTTAACACGACTGTCAGAAACCACAGGTAGAAAAAGGACTGTGCTAAAAACGAGCATACTCCCCATGGCAACCCATGCCATCCGTTGTTGTGCATCTGCTTTCTCCTCTCGTAACTCCAGTTCGACCATTTCTTTTTCGCGGGCAATCTCTTCGTCTGTCACAACGCCATCGCCGTCCAAGTCGTGCGCTTCGTATCTGCTTCCCTTTTCGAGTTGTTTGTTATCCATAAAGTTACCTCTAACTTATTACCACTGTGACAGACCCAACACTAGTCGCCGCCGAAACACCCAAGGGGTGAGCTATGTTAAGCTTTGATATAAAAAGTCTGTTTCCGATAACGTACAGCGAACCCGGCTCTAGCCCAGCGTCACCCTCTTGCAAGTTAGTAAGAACTATGTTTGTTGCCCTTTGTTCGCCAGCAGACTTCAACGCCCGCAACAACAGGTTGTATGACTGCTGTTGTTGCATTTCTTGATACTGGTTGTATTTGTCTGCGGCACTGCCAAACAGGGGAAAGGATATTCGTCTGGTCATCTCTTGCCATCCGTTCTTACACCAACCCTTGGAGAGCCTGCCCTCCACTGAACATCTGTTTCCGTGCTTTCGTATCTCAATACAAAAGACCTACCCCGCAACCTTACATCGCTCTTTTCGGTAAACTGCTCGACTGGCAGTGTCGCTATTTTGGTGACGGCGCTTGTGCTTGTCTCTGTAAAGTTGACGCCGGGGAAGTTCCTGCTTTTTAAAACGACGTTCATTTTAGGATTTGGTGTTGCAGAACCGTCAAACGTAACGTCGTGTATTACGCGATTTACAAAGGTGAATTGCTCACCATCACCGATGTCCATTTGACTGCTTTCGATAAAACAGTTCAGTCCAGTTTCTGGCTCAGTGCTTCCGTCGTTTAGCGCCCGTTCATGCTCGTATATAAATCCGTCCGTGCTTGCCGCCAGAGGATAATCATAGATACCTCTGTCAGTCCAAGCTGTTCTGGGCATATCTCCAAAATACCAGACCTGTTCTTGATAATTGTAAACCACATACTTGTCGTTGTTTGCAGAATTGCCAGATGGGTAGAACCACCAGACCTCGTTATATGTGCTGTTGACCGAAGCAAATACTTTAGCTGATTGACCCAAATTAAAATCATTAAATACCTTGGCTCTGACTGTGCAATCTAGCTTTTGAACAGACCCGCTATACACATAAAAGTTTTCCTTGCCCATCCAGAACACAAGCCCATCAACCGCAACCGCAGAATTTGGCCCCATGATTGTTGTTTGTCCTGATATTTGTGTGATTGTAAATGTCAGAGGCTGACCAATAAATTGCATAGAGGACAAGCTTGCGTCAGTAAAGACAAGTGTTTCTTGCCTTGTATGAACTGCCGCAACAATCTCGTTGCCACTACCCAGCTTAATATCTCCGGCAGTGTTTGTTGTAATGTTTGGTAGCCATGTTGTTGCGTCATTGGCGTCACTGAACCTGATAAGCAACGGGTCAATCTCACCATTGCCGCCTGCGCCCAAGGTCTGTTCTACAGGCGTGCAACCAAATGCAATAACGTGCCTGTCTATATCAGAAACAAGTATTTGCTTTGCGTTTGTCGGGGCAAATCCATCTGCTCCAGTAATAGAGTTTACATGCACAGCCGCCGCAAAACTTGTACGGTTGGCTGACGTATCCCAATAATAAATACCCTCGTCACGAATATTGAATATCAGGTCTTCCCTGAGTATATCGTGACTTACTAGGCGCAGTCCCAAAAGAATGTCAGAGGCTAGATATTCTGCGCCCCACGCCCCTGTACCCCAAGGTGATGCGCCCCAACCCGTACCGACAATCTGCGTGTCCAAGCCAACATTAATTTGATACACAGCGCCAACAGTCCCGCCGCCTGTCACCCCACTGCTTGCGGCAGAAGCAACTGTAATTGTGTACGCATTGTCTGATGTAATGCTAGTTATCTGATGCTCTTTGTTTAGGTTTGCCGCAGTGACGCCGCCAGTATCTGATGCGCCTGAAAGTGTAACAAAGTCGCCCAGAACCGCTCCATGACCAGTGTCGTTGATAGTAACTGTGGTGCTACCATTTGTTGTTACTATTGGATTTGAAAGCCCTGTCGCTGTTCTGCGAATAGGTGTGATGTTATTGAGTTCACCGCCTTTATAAACATAATATTTGCTTGCCGTGCCAACACCCACAAACTTCTCACCCTCGAAGTCAACCCATGGCCTTAAACCTCTTATGGTTCCGTCCGCCGCACTATTGGTAAGCTTTGTCCAACCACCTATTTTTTCCGGTACACCCAAACGAAAACGAACCAAGTTACAGTCAAACCATCCCCCCTCATTTGAGTAAGCTGTGCTTTCTCTGTTTACCCCCGGTCTAAACTGTAACTTTTGTAAAGGCATTATTTCGTTCCATATACTTCAACAATCGACATACCCAATCCAGTGTCCTGTATTCTAGCATTTAAGCTTAATCCTGTGGAGGACAGGTCTGCATTAATTTCTGACAACGTAAAGCACGATTTAAAAGATGCTTCGGCATCTGCCCAAAACTGTGTGTTTGTGTACACATTTTGCGCTTTAAGACTTGTGATAAACACATCAATATCGCTTTGATTATCTGGTCTTACAAAGTCTGTTACATATATTTTGCCGCCGCTTTTTGTTGAATCTTTAACAGCGTCCCAAAAGTCTGCGCCTGTGCTTATGTGATGAAGGGCGTTAGAGCTTAAACAAAAATCATATTGAGTTGTATTTGTTGTAAAGTCTGTCTCAACAAACGACATTTGGCTCGAAAACGAACTTGCGAGCTTTCTTGTATTTGCGGCACTAATCGCATGACTAGAGCTATCAAGCCCTGTCCAGTTTAGCTCTGGGTAATCATTACAAAATATCTCAATAGCTCGACCATCCCCGCACCCTAGGTCAACTGCCTCTCCAGTAATTCCACCAGAAAAAATATCGGCTACGCTTCTTAGCGAACCTTGCAACATTTTAAGAATGTAGGGGCTATCTTTGTAGGCAGTAATCTCCGCCTCTATATCGCCCCATCCAGACTCAACAACCCTATCCATTGTCAGCCTCCCTGCTGGTGTCAACATAGTTGTCAGAAAAATACGGGTTACTGTGATAGTTAGATATTAAGTTTTTATGCATTGGGCCAACAACATTGCCTTTCCAATATGCGGCAACCGTAGATGGCTTTATGTTGTCGTGCCATTTTTCTATCGCTAATAAAGGCCACCCAATGTTATCCATAAATAAAGTTGAGTCACCACCGTGTGAATCACCAGACAGACACACGCCGCTCGACCACACCCCATTACCATCCATCCTATGCTCTATTACATCGACGCCGGGATGTGCATGTCTCTTAAATGATGGATAGGGGTGAACCATATATAGCTCAACCTGAAACTGTCGATGCCTAAACATCGTCATCGCCGTCGCGTCATCTGAACAGCTAACCGCAATTTCGTCGGGCGGTAGCCAAGGCATATTGTTTGCGAAATACCATTCGGCAAAGCTTTCCACACAATCCCAATCAGGAATCTCTTTGCGGTCTAGGTTCCACTTATAAGACGGTTTAAGACTTTGGAAGCTCATTTATATTGAACCTCCTGAAGTTTCTTTCTTTATATCTTTGTGCGAGTTGCTCTGAGTGAACCCCCAAAAGATTTTTTATAAATTGGTCGCCACCTTCTTTTGCCAAACAAAAACTAAGAATTTTATCCTGCGTCATTTCTCGTATCGGCATAAAATCTTCTGGGTCTACATCGTCTAAGTCTAGCTCCGTAACCACTACGGCTGTTGCTGAAACGCCTTCACAGAGAGTAAACTCAATCTCCCACTGTACCTTTGCAATCACATCAGTAAGCTCGCCCACATTCGTCACATCAATTTTAATCAATGTTTTTTGAATGGTTCCTTCCCACTCTACTTTTTCTTTGGAGCAATCAATATGTACAACAGAACCCATACTACCCTCTATGGCTCATTAAATTTTGTAGGAGCAAAAGTTGCGGCGGCGTGTGTTTCACCAAAGTCATTTTGGTGAGTGGTAAGAGTGACTGTCATAGAAGACGTTGCGTTGTAAGAACCAGAGCTTATATCAAATCCATACGTTGAACGTCTTGCATCTGAACCACTACTAAGCTGTATGCTGTTTGTGTTGGTAAAATTTGTGAGGGCAGTAAAAGACCTAACTGTTCCTGTCGAAAGCTGTAAGCCCTCTCCATATTTAGTTAACGAAATAGAGGTAGAGCTACCTGTTGTAATCGCACTTCCTGACGAAGAGGCCGAGAAAGAGGCAAACGGTTTGTTTAGAAATACAATAAGATGACCAGACCCATACACTGCTTGTGCGTTAGTGTAGGTCATTGCCGCTGTTTGCGACCCTGTCAAGTTAGTGTTCCCGGCGAAAATTGCTGAGTCAAATGTATATTCAGCTAGAGCGTTATTTTTGGAGATAACTTCAGTAAGTGATGCACCGCCAAATGTTGCTCCGGTATGGCGGGTGTATCTATAGCCATTTGTGCCAATGCCACCCATAATAACAACCGACTTTGTCCCAGAGGGAACCGACACACTTGTCGAGGATGTTGTAGAATTTGTACTACCTGTTGCCCATGTTTGACTACCTAGTATGGCAAGTGGTGTGTATTTTTGCGCTCCGTAAAAATCTTGAATGGTTATTTGACCGCTTGTCGGGACGGACGTATTTAGGGAGTTATTGGCAACAAAGCTTCCGCCCCTATAGTATTCTTGCAAGCCGTGTTGCCCACTGCCGCCGAACTCCGCAACAATGTCGTTCATCGTTATTTGTCCAGAACTGACAATGGTCATCCAGCTTCTTCACCTTTTAGTTTTTTCACTTCCTCTGCAAGCTCGTTCACACTTGCAACCAACAGGCCAATGATTTGATTGTAGTCAACTGTCAAATACTCATCTCCTGTGTCTATATTTTTTTGCTTTGAAACGGCAGAGTCAAACCCAGCCTCAATAACGTCTTGCGCTATTACACCAGCAGAGGCAGACCCATCGCGCTTCCAATCAAAGCTAACGCCTTTAATGTAGGATAGGATGTCTAGAGGTTCTTTGATTTTTTGAATATTGTCCTTGAGATTTTCGTCCGAACCCACAGATGTAGAAGCGGAGATAATATTTCCGTCTGCATGAAAGTCTCCAGAGCTTACATCAAAAAGATATTTTCCTGTTGTGCCGCTTCTTATTTTAAAATCCCCGGTATTAATATCAAGGAAAGCATTACTACCATTATGGAACAACTCAGCGTCTGAACTATTCCCAAGATTTAGATGAATACTGTCGTTCAACAATACATTTGCGGCGAATGTTAAATTACCATTCACAGTATCCGACGTATCGCTTCTGAGGTAGTTGGCGGCGGCAACACCGTCTAGTTGACTTGCAGTTGTAGCCGATGCCGCAGAAGCAACAGACTGACTTGCTATGTTAGATGTCGTGATTGCTGTCGAAGCTTGCTGATAATAGTTTCCGTGCTGTCCATCCAGTAGGTCAGCATCCAATCCAGAGCCTGTGCCATCTAGACCCTTAATTCCAGTGAAGGTTGCATCAATGCTTGGACTGACATCTGCGTTGTCTTCTATGCCAGTTAACTTGCTATTCATTTGAGCGACATCCGCCCCATCAACTGTTCCAGATACTACGATATTTCCCGACACAGTAAGGTTGTTGGTGACTGCCGCGCTATCAAGCGTAGCAAGTCCACTCGTTTTTACAGTTGTGAATACAGGGTCTGAAATAAGCTTAGTGACAGTCGCTGAAGATGCGCCCCCGCCATCGAAATAAAGTATCGCCGTCTCTCCGTTTTCAATCTGTACATCTTTACTATCGTCAAAGGAAGTCGTTTGAAAAACCTTTGCGGCCTGAGTGGTTAAGCTGTTTTTAACATATATAATTCTTTCTGCGCTTTCAGGTGTAAGTCTAAAGTGTTGGGTAGCGCCTTTATCACCATTGTCAGTTAATTCAATAAAAGCTCGACCCCCGGTATTTGTTTTGTCACCGTCTGCAAGCGCAATATCTTGCGGAGAACTAGAGGTTTTATCGGTTGTAATATTAACAATTTGCTTTGCACTAACAGCCGCTTCTATCATTTCCCAATTAGTATTAGTGGTACTGCCCCAACTGCCAGCCTGTTCGCCATCTGTAATAAGCTCAATTTTTAAGTTGTCTGAATAACTGCTTGCCATTTAACCACCTATGCCACTTTGTCCCATGTTACATCAGTTCCAGTTGACAGGCTAGACCACACCCCGTCACTGCCTGTAGCCAATTCATCCCAGAAATATAGATTGCCAGCAGAACTTGTTGCGCTCACACCGCTAACGCTAAAGGTAATTCCCGCTCCTATTATGGGAGTTCCAACCCTTGCGTTCATACTCAAAGTGCCGCCATCGCTTGTGGCTATTGTCAGGTCTGAGTCACCAAATATTGTTTCTTCGCCACCCTGCGACACGGTCATTCCTATACCTGTAGGCACTAAAGTTATAGGTATTCTCGCCTCGCCGTTGCCCAAGCTTGCGGTCATTTCAATACCAGTTGGCCCCATCACAACATCAGCCACATCTACAGTGCCTACGCTAGAGGTGAGGGGAAGCCCCGCCTGCTCAATCGTTGCGGTCTGGGCGGCTTCTACAGTGCCAATACCACCCGTCATTCCAATGCCTGTAATATCTACGTTAGCAGTCGCGGTTACCGACTCATCGCCCAAGCCGCCAGTTGACGCCACCCCAACAACGCCCTCTAGTGCGTCTCCTCTTGATATGACTTGATTTGACACAGTCAGCGTCATGCCTATGCCTGTCATTACAAGATTATTAACAGACACAATCGTGACACTACCTGTTGATGCAGTTGCACCTATGCCAAAAATAGCGGGAGCGGCAGGCAATGCAACGCCCAGATTGCCTGCTGACATTGTGGCGGAAACACCAGTGACAGGAAATGTACCACTTGCGCTTACAGTTTCTGAGCCAACAGATGATGTAATCGCTATACCAGACGCACTAATAGCTACGTTTACGTTGCCCTCTGCCGCAAAGGGAGCCTCGGCAAATGTGTTTTGACTAAAGCTCATTTGTCATATTCCGTTTCAATATCAAAAAGCTTTTTCCTAAAGCCAGATATTCTTTCGTTAGTAATATCTATAAGACCTTGAATCCTCGCCTTATCAGCGTCCTCAAGCCCATCTAAGAACGGTTCTAACTTGTCAAAGCAATAGGCATAGCTTTCGCTAACAGTTGCTTCTCCCGACCAAAGATTTGGGATGTAGTTCCATATAGCCGCTTTCTCACCAAGCATACCATAAACCAGCGCATCTTTTCCACAGACCACAGACGCATTTAATGGGTCTGTTTTGTGGTTCATGTATCTGGGTATACGCAATCTTTTCTTTTTGTTGAGTACATTGCTGTCTGTTTCTGGTATGTCATCCCACAAAGATGGATTGATTATGGTTACAGAAAGGTCTACAGCCGCATGGCTCACCATGTCCTTGAGGTTTGAATACATCGGAGCGAGTCGCGGATTATCTGAATAGACATATCTTTTGCTTACGCTTATGGGGTACTTATCAAAAGCTTCCTTTGGCGGGATGTCTTTCTCTTTTATGTTCAGGGCAACCCCCGACTTGACCACAAGAGTTGTCTCTTTTAGCAATGGCAACACCTGACGAAAGTAAGGTTGGTCGCGATGGAAACGCACAGAGGTATAGTCTACCCCGCATGCCTCTGCTGAGTTTACAGTAATCTTATAAAGGTAGTTATCCTCAAGTATTAATACTGGCAACATGAGGAACCTCCTTTAGATGATTGAAATATGATAGGATGCGACCATGCCAATCACTATGAAATACACTTACAAAGCCGCTATAGGGCGCACTAATAATTCTTTTAAGCCTTTCTCCAGAAAAGTTATCGCCAACTTTTATAGCCCTATAGATAGATGTATAGGTTCTCATGTGGTTGTCTTCTGGAAGGTCAAAAATATACACTGACTTTTCCTTGATAAGACCCAGCAGTCCCATTTCCGAATTTGTACAGCAACCTATGATTGATGCGTTTTCTAAGTAGTAATGCCCAGAAGCTTTTTTAGGAAGAACCCGCTCTTCGCCATAATCGTTTACAAGCTTTGCAATGACTGCTGGTGCGCTTATAGGGTGGGGCTTCACATACGCCCCCTGCTCCACCGCTCTGTTTAGTTTTTTCCAATCAACTATGTCTGCCGCAATATTCGTTCCGGGCAGAAACACAACAAAATCTTTCGGTTTCGCATCATCTAGCAAGGCATACTTATCGCTTGATTGACTCGCAATCTTATCCCACACCATATCAGCCTCTGGCGTTATGTGATGATGAGACGCCTCGACCATAACACTGTTGGTATATCTTTGATTTGCGGCTCTTATTAAAACGCAAGAAGACATAAGGTCTGTATAAACATAGCCTTTGATAGAGCCATCGCCGGAGTCGTACCAAAGGTCATACTCCATCTTCACACCCTTTGGGCAAGCAGAGTGCAGGGCATCCCTAAGAGGCGTCAGGCGGTTGTTAACATCGTTTCTTACAACATTACCTGACTTAAAAAAATGAGCGGCGGGGTCGTTCAATACCTCATTGTCTGCCATAAACTCTATAGCCACTACTCGTCCCCTTTAATTTCAGCAATATCTTTTTTTATTTGTTCAATTCTTTCGTCTGTCTCTTTGAAATGCTCAAGTATAATTGTAAGGGTTGACTCAAGCTTTTTGTTAATTCTGTCAATCTGCTCTTTAACATCATCATCCATCAGTCTTCCTCCCAGCTATCGCCGTCCCAATATCTGACATTGGTTGCGTCAGCACTAGCCACCTCTGTCTCCGTGCTTGTCGCTCCACCGAGAGTTCCCGTCAGTCTTACAAATATTGTTGTATCGGTTGCAGTATTTGTTGAGAAAGTTGTCGTTGTTGAGTTGCTTGTACTAAATGTAGTTGTGGTCGAATTGGTGGTGTTAAATGTGGTTGTGGTAGAACCACTTGTTCCGAAAGTTGTAGTTGTAGACTTACTGGTTCCAAACGTGGTTGTTGTAGACCTACTAGTTCCAAACGTAGTTGTGAAGCTTGTGCTTACTGAATTAAGCCGCCTTCTCACCCTATACAGTGGTATGTACATAATTGTCGATGCACCAGTGGTATCCCAATTATATGTATAGCCTCCCGTGGAAAGACTGCCGGG
>Ga0160422_10001123_pt1 | contig 16616 bp, 13 predicted proteins | sample Fk160mmetaG_FD_108192 | JGI IMG/M metagenome (GOLD analysis project Ga0160422, IMG submission 108192) | Marine microbial communities from the Central Pacific Ocean - Fk160115 60m metaG | ecosystem: Environmental > Aquatic > Marine > Oceanic > Photic zone | place: The Central Pacific Ocean... | reverse complement strand
AGAACGACTTCTTTCGTCTTTGCCATTATCCCTGCCCTCCATCGAGCGATCCGTTGCGGAAGTTCGCGAGGTATCCGCCAAACTTGTCTTGTTCCAACCAGAACTGAATCAAGTATCCCACTCCGCGTCCGGTAATGGTTGCGCCCGACAATCCGTCCACGTTGTGCGGGTCGTCTGCGACTGAGCCCGCGCTTCCCTTGGTGACATCAATTGCGGGCTTCCAATCGCCGTCAAACGCCTTGCGACCCGGCCACTTGGCCTGCCACGCCGGGTTGTCGATCTCTCCGCCCAAGCCGGGGGTCTCTGCGTGCTCGTAAAACGTGATCCCGGCAATGGTGTTGGTGTCGGATTCAAGCGCAATGTATCCGTACAGTGTGGACCAAAGACCCTTGCCTTCGACGGGCAGCACCAGCTTGTCAATCTCGCCTGACTTCATCTTCAGATACACCAACGCGTGCTTCGGAACGCGCCGAACTTGGGCCGAGTTGGCATCGACCGCTGTGCTCAGCGCCGGGTCTTGACGAGCCTTGCGCTGGTCGAAGTTGGCCAACTGGTCGTCTGAAGCATCCACGTATTTACCGGTCTGCAGGTCCACCAACTTGGCCCGCATGTTGTCGGCAAAGCGTTGGTTAATCTCGTCCGGCGAAACGGTCTCGCCGGCATCAAACAGCCCCACCACTCCAAGCACCTTTTTCTTCTGATCGAGCTGCTTGTTGATGGTTTGACGTTCCTTGAGCGCTACCCGTGCAGACGACACAACCACGGCGCAAATTAGGCAGAGTATGGCCGCGAAACCCAAGATGTACTTCGTGCTACGCATTGCGAGCGAGCCTCCGCTTGATGTTGGCCTGAACAAAGAAGTGATCGATGAATGGCGCGAACATGTTCATAAACAGAATCGCGAGCATCATGCCCTCGGGGTACGCCGGGTTCACAACTCGCACCAGCACGACCATCAGGCCGATTCCAAATCCGTAGATGAGCTTGCCTTTCTCGGTAAAAGCAGACGTGACCGGGTCGGTCGCCATAAAGACGGTTCCGAACGCCCATCCACCGACCACAAAGTGCCACCAAAATGGCATGTGAAGCAGCGAAGTTGTGTCCTCGGGCGCGATGGCGTTCAGCATCAGCACCATCACAGCCGTTCCGACGGTCACGCCCAGCATGGTTCGCCAAGAGCCAATGCCCGTGGCAATCAACACACCGGCACCCAACAGACACGCCAGCGCGGAGGTTTCACCCATTGAGCCGGGGACAAACCCGTAAAATGCATCCATCCAAGCGGAACCACCCGCCGCAAGCGTGGTCGACGCCCAGTCAAGCGTTCCCGCGGCCGCACCTGCGAGGTAGGTGGCACCGGAGAGCCCATCGATGCTGCCAATGCCGGAGGCGAGCCCATCAACGGCGTACCAAGGTTGGTCGCCAGATATGTCTGCGGGGTACGCAAAAAACAGGAACGCCCGCCCCATGAGTGCGACATTGAGCACGTTCATGCCCGTTCCACCGAAGGCCTCCTTGGCCAAAATCACCGCGAAGGCAATACCCAGCGCAACCTGCCACAAGGGGATGGTCGGCGGACAGATCAACGGGAACAGGAACATCGTGACCAAGAAGCCTTCGTTGATCTCGTGCTTCCGAACCAATGCGAACGCCAATTCGAGATGACCGCCAACCAACCCGGTGACGGCAAACACCGGTACAAACCACACGGCGCCGTGCATCAAGTTGGCAGCAAGGCTGGTGGGATCGAAGGCGGCGTTGCCGCTGCCCATCAAGAGCACCAACAGGTCCACCTGCCATGCATCCATGGGTTGAGCCCCCTGAGAGATGGCGAGGTTGGCTTGGTATCCAGTGTTGAACACGGCCATCAACACGCAAGGAACCAATGCCACCACGACGGTGATCATCATTCGCTTGAGATCGAGTCCATCGCGAACGTGAACTTCGCCCTTGGTGACTTCACCCGGGGTGAACAACAGCGTATCGGGCGCTTCATAGAGCGCCTCCAAGTGGTGCAACTGACCACCTTTTTCGAACAGGTACGCTTGGCTGTCGAGGAATTTTCTGAGCGCCTTCATCAGCCCTCCTTCCAGATGTCCGTGAGGTTTCGCCGAAGAGCGACCCCAAAGTCTTCCTTCCCTGGGCTCACAAACGAGCACAGCGACAAATCTTCTTCCACAAGTTCAAGTGCGCCCAGTTCTTCGGCCCGCACCACATCGTCGACGACGAGTGCGCGGAGCAAGAACGTGGCCATCACATCCAAGGGCATCACTTTCTCGAACATGCCGATGGGGACCATGGCGCGATGCGACCCGTTGGTGGTGGTCGAGAAATCAAACTCCCGCTTCGGCAGGAACCCCGAGACAAAGGCCCGAGTCATTGAAAAAATGTCGCCGCCAGGCTTGAGCCACCCCAGAAACTCCCGTTCTCGGTTTTCACTCAGCGCGCTGATTTGATTGTGATACCGACCCAAATACCCGTGTTCATCGCCCGACGCGGTGCGGCCGCAAAGAACGGAGCCTGCGACGATGCGCGTTTCGCCCTCGTGCAACTCTCCGTCGGTCAACATTCCTGTGCAGGCGCCTATTCGCGTTCGCAGGAGCCGGGGTGCCTTCACCATCGGCCCTGCGATCGAGATCACTCGTGTGACATCGAGCGTTCCCGTCCTGAACAAGTGCCCAATGGCTGCCACGTCCTGGGCATCGACGTGCCAAACGGTCTTGGTGCGACTCACCGGGTCGAGGGCGTGAATGTGAGTCCCCACGAGGCCTGCGGGGTGCTTGCCCTGAAACTCCGCCACTTCCACCCTCGAGGAATCGCCGTGAGCGATCGCCGCGCCGGCTTGCTTGCACAACCGAATGGGGCCATCCGTCAGGTGCTCAAGGGCGGCGAGACCCGCGACGAAGTCGTCACCTCGCCCCTGAAGTGCGACCACAGGATCTGCGGCGAGGGGGCGTGTATCAATGGCGGTGACGAAAATGCTGGAGCACTCTTCATCGGCCGACGGAACTCGGTCGTGCGGCCGAGCCCGGAGTGCGGTCCACATCCCGGACTCAAAGAGAAGATCACGGACACGCTTGGAATCCAGAGGAGCGCTGGGGTCGTAGTGTTCGAAGGACTGGTGGTCGTCTGCACCGCCCGATTCGTTGACATCGATAACGACTGACACCAAGGCGCGTCGAGCGCCGCGGTTTACAGCCACAACCACGCCTGCGGCCGGCGCCGTAAATCGAACCGCTGCAGCCTTCCGGTCATCGAACAAGGGTTGACCGATCTTCACCGTATCGCCTTCGCGCACCAACATCTTCGGCTTCATGTAGGGGTAGTCGGCAGCCATCAACGCAACCCGGCCCACAGCGACACCGTCATGGATTTCTTGCTGTGGCGATCCGGTGATGGGTAGGTCGAGGCCCTTTCGAATGTTGTGGATGCCCATAAAGGCTTCCTCCAAGTCGCTGTTTCGCCGAACGTGCCAGTCCCTAAAAACAGTGGAAAACACTGGATTTTGACGCCTATCACGGTCGGGTCTCTAAATTGGCAGTCTCTATCTATCCCATCGCAAGCGACTTCGCCTGTCTTCTCGACGGATTTGCGATCCCTCTTTCCTGCCTCTCCCGCCACCGATTCGACCGCAAACACTCGGAAGGCTAATCCGCCTCTATGAAGATCCTAGGATTAGACGAAGCCGGGCGTGGCTGTGTGCTGGGCCCGTTGGTGGTGGGTGGTTTCCTCGCAGACTCCGACGACGAGGCACGAGTTCGTGACGCCGGGGCCGATGACTCCAAGCGCTTGAGCCATCGGCGACGCATCGCCGTTCGCGCCGCGCTGGACGGTCTCGGCTACGCCTCAATTCGCGAAATCACCCCTGCGGCGATCGATGCCGGCAACATCAACTCACTTGAAGAACATGCCTTCGCCATCCTGATCGCAGAGACGAAACCCGACACCGTCATCATTGATGCCCCGTGCAACCCAAGGGGGATTTCCGCCTTCGAAGACCGACTGAGTCAACGCGTTCTCCAGTTGGGCGGGCGGGTCCCCGCCATGATCGTCCAACCAAAGGCCGATGCAACATTCCCCATTTGTGGCGCCGCCAGTATTTTCGCTAAACTGCATCGCGACGAGGCCATCGCTGCGCTCGGGCCGGTGGGCTCGGGTTACCCGTCTGATCCGGTCACTCGGGCTTGGCTTCAAGACTTCATACGCCGAGGAGAGCCCTTTCCTCCATGCGTTCGAACACGGTGGGGCACCATAGAAAATCTCCGACAACAGACCCTGTTTTAATGCGCCTTGGATTGTCCATACCGCTGCTGAACGAAGCCGACTCCATCACCGAGGTCGTCGCTTCGATGCACGCCGTGCTGGAGGCGGGCGACATCGAACACACCATCGTGTTGGTCAACAATGGCAGCGATGACGGCACCCGAGATGCGATCGACTCCATCGCAATACCCGGCGTAATCGAGGCCATACACCTCAGGGAAAACGTGGGGTACGGGGGCGGCATCTTGACGGGGCTCGCTCACCTTGAGAAAGACGGGTTTCCCGATGTTGTCGGATGGGCGTGGGGAGATGGCCAAGTTGCTGCCACCGCATTGGTGCCCCTGTTCGAAGCCATCCAAGCCGGGGCCGACGTGGCGAAGACCGTCCGCACGAAACGCCAAGACGGCCCGTGGCGCAAGGTAATTTCGGCTGGGTATGGCACCCTCATGCGCCTCCTCGGATCCAGCACCCGTGACATCAATGGGTGCCCCAAGCTCATGACACGCGATGTCTTTCTGGCCATCGAGCCCACAGCCGTTGACTGGTTCTTGGATGCGGAGCTGATCCTCGCTGCAGAACGAGAAGGCTTTGTGATCGCCGATCACCCCGTCGCGATGGAACGTCGCAGGCACGGGACGAGCAAGGTCACTGCTCGAACGGTCGCCGAGTTCACAAAGAACATCGCCGGGTGGCGGCTCCGCAGATGAGCGAGCGCCACACAGATCCACAGCATTTCCAGAACTATCTCAAGCAAGCAGGTACACTGATCTGGACCCACTTGACTTCGTCAGCCACCTGCGTGTTGGAGAGCCCGTGAACACCCCACGTTCAGCCACGTCGCCGCTTGGCAGCTTGACGGCGACCGTCATCGCGCTGTTCGCGCTGTGTGGATGCGCAGAAAAGGCTGGGGACACGGGACTAAATGCGGGCTCAAGGACCGACCCTGTTGGGTACAACGGCCCGCCCGTCAGTTTCGATGAGGCGATGACCGAGGTCTTAATCCCCAGCTGCGGATTCGACTCATGCCACGGATCGGGCGCAGGCTACCTGCGAATCTTCGACGGTCAGACCGAGGCGGAGTGGTTGGATAAAAAATCCACCGTATTGATTACCCGCTCACTGATTGAACCCGGCAGCTCGGGGACCAGCTACCTCATCAAAAAGATGGAAGGGTCTTCGGACATCGAAGGAACCGTCATGCCGCCGAGCGGAAGCATCGACCCTTATCGGATCGGGATGGTCCGCAGTTGGATCGACAACATCGACGTTGCGAAGTGATCACAGGAGGGCCTCGAGCGCGCTCCGCGTTTCGCTCAGGTCCTGCTCTGCCTCCCCAATGCTCCGAACGGCCTCGGGCCAGTGCCGGTCCACCAACGCAGCCCATGCCCGATTCAGCTTCCGCTCGCCCGCACTGAGCGGGGAGAACAGTGCAGCCATGCCTTGAAGGCCATGGCGGGCGTGGACACGCGGCCCGGATCCGCACAAACGGGCGAGCGCATCCACCTGAATGGACTCGAGGCGACGCTTGCACTCCTCAGCGTCCGCCACGGAAGGCGCAGAGATTGTGAGCATCTGGGCGTGCAGTGCCGCGACGGAACCGTGGACCTTCTCGAGCAATGTCCCAAAGTCGATCGCATCGTCGCCAGACGCCGGCTCCACCGCTGTGGAGTCGTCCACTCTCCGACACATCCATCCACCGACGAGCAGCAATAGCCAGCCCGCTAAAAATCCACCGCCACCCACCGCAAACCATGCGCGGAGTCGCGCGAGGGGGCCCTGTGTTTCCTGTGAGCCACTAGTGCGCTGTAAATCCACCAGCCGCTTCAGAGCGAGCCGGTACTCCACACGCGCTTGAGTGGCCTTAATGTTCAAGATCTCCGCGCTGGCCATCAACTGCTCCAACACCGCTTCCGGAGTGTCCCCTAAGCTGGGCGAGTCGCCGCAGCCGTCTCCGTCGCCCGCTCCCTCATTCGACCGGGTGACGCAGTACTGGGCAAACCGAGCATCGACCGCATTTTGAGCCATCACCTGTTGGCCGTCATCCACCAAAGCGGCGCGAACCTCGGGGCTCAACTTCGACCCGAAGCCCGCCGTCAACCCGATTCCAATGATCAGCAGGGTCAAACCAATGCGTTGATTCATGGAGTTCTCCTCAACTGAACGCCAACTGGTAAAGCACGACGCCGAGACTGGTCAGCGCTTCGCCAATAATGAAGCCCGCAGCGACCGGAACGGCCGTGTCACCAATCCACCGCTCACCGCGCAACCGAGTGAGCCAGAGGTTTGCGGCACACCCGATACCGTAGGTGACAGTGATGTTGAAGGGGAGGTACATGGCCAGCCCGATGAGCACACCCAGCCCGCCGACCGGATGAAGGCCCAAGCCCAGTCCGATCGCACCGCCAGCGACATACTTATCGAGCGGGGCGGCGCCCGCTTGAAGGCTCTCCATGATGGCCGCCAAGGCTGTTCCTTGGGGCGCAGACAATTCAGCATTTCCTGGGCCGAAGCCTCCGCCATCGCCCCACAGAAGCACAATGGTGCCCACGGCGACCGGGACCCCGACCCAACACACCAGAAGTTGGGCCAGTTGTTGCTTCTTGGGCTTGGCACCAATCAGGTGGCCGCTCTTGAGATCGCCCATCATGTCCGCACACTGGCCGATCCCAATGCAGACAGCCACGCCCAAAATGATGGCCGGTACAACATTGCCGCCCGAAAGGAAAAACATCAGGGTGACTCCAATCAGTGACATCCCTGACATCGGGGAGATGTCGGTCATCCCCGTGGCTTGGGCAACGATGAGCCCGGCCAATGCGAGCCAGATCGTACCCACAACGGCGATGAGAAGCTGCCGACCGAGACCGAGGGTCGGGTCGGCCATCATAGCTGCACCGAACAGCACGAGGAATGCCACACCAATTCCTCCCGTGAGCACGTGAATCGGGAGTTCATCCGATCCACCGGTACCGGTTTTCGATGCGCTGCTCAGGCTGACGATCGCACTCTTCAACGCCGGAAAGCTGGCCACGACCCCCGACAGCGCGCCGCCGATAAGAACGCCGATTCCAAGGGGACGAAGCATTTGCCCGTAGAGCACGTCCCATGTGACCCAGTCATCGTAGCCAGTGTGGGCCTTGACGGATGCCATATCGCCCACCGTAGGGACCAAGCCCGCGAGTACAGCCACTGGAGCAATAAGCCACCAAGCAAGCATCCCGCCAAACACAAAGGGCAGTCCACCTCGACCGGACAACAGCCCCGCCCCAAGACTTGCGAAGGAGATGGCTATCGACAACGACACCCACGCCGGTAGCCCGAACCAAGCGCCGAAATTGAGCTCATCGGGAATCACCTGCAGTCCCGTCGCGAGGTGAATGGCAGCGCTAATGGCGAACCCCCCTATCAGCAGCTTGGCCTGCCGTGCCCCCGCTCCGGGGCTGCGCAGCAAACTGGCGACGGCAATGCCGCTGGGGAATCGAAGACGCTCAAACTCGATCATCTGCTTCCGCAGCGGGATGATGACCACCATGCCGAGAAAGGCACCGGCCACCGCGGCGACGATCACAGACCAGAGGTTGAAGTCTTCGCCCATGATGTACAAAGCCGGCAGCGTAAACGCCACGCCAGCACTCGCCGTATTCACCCCCGATGCCACCGTTTGGTTGATGTTGTTCTCGATGATGGAGCCTTTTCTCAACACGCCGCGCAGCACAGCAAAACCGAGAATGGCCGCAACCGTTGAACCGCTCAGCGTGAACCCCAATTTCAGGGCCACATAGGTAAAGGCAGACGTCATCACGGCGCCGATGAGCACACCAAACACAACCGCGGCCCAAGTCAGCTCCCGGTAGGGCTGGCCCGACAGTGGCAGTGTGGATGGGGATTCTTGGCTCATGGTCGCAACCCTCGTTTAGCGGTTAGCCGCGCATGCTCTGCGCGACACCTTCATTGGCCAGTTCATCTGCCCGCTCGTTCTCCGCGACGCCAACGTGCCCCGCGACCCAGTGCAGGCGCACATTTCGGTCGCCAATGCGATCCCGTAGCGTTGCCACAAGGTCGGCATTCGACTTGGCTTTCCACCCGAGTTCCAACAGCCCAAACACGTATTTGGAGTCTGTGCAGATCTCTGCGCGCCGGTCGGATGGGAATCCGGTTTCGTCAAGCACGTCAAGAGCGAGACCAATCGCCGCCAATTCCCCCACATTGTTGGTCGCTATGCCGAGCGACAGCGAGCGCTCATGGACCGCGCCATCGGGAAGCTTGACGACGGCCCCCGATCCGGCCGGCCCGGGATTTCCCTTGCAGGCGCCGTCGGTGAAGCAGACGGCGCTGGTGGGAGCAAAGGTCTCCAGCAAGCGTGCTGCGGAGGCGCGCGCGGCCGCCGCTTGGGCTTGAGTCCGCTTGCCGGCGGAACCAAAGCCTGAGCCACCCGATCGGCCCTTGGCGCCGCTGGCGTCAGCCGACACGCCATCGGGAAGTGCGACTGGGGTGCCGGGACGGCGCTGAATGTTGCCCTGTCCGGCGCGGTACACCTTGGCCCCCGGTTTGTCCGAATAGCGGATTGGTACCCGCCCGCTCTCGACCACCAAGTTCCCCTCATCGTGGACCTGAGCCCAAACGGTTTTTCCCTTGAACTCTGCCTCAATCCACATCATTGACTACTCCACTCGGAACGACGCTCCGGTTGCAACCTCAAACTCGTACAGAGAGTGGTTGTAGCAGCCTACGCTGCATCCGTCTCGGTACATTCGCTCGCGCTCCGACTGCACGCGTTCCGATGCCCAAAGGTCCCGCAGTGGAGTCTGGAACACATTTCCGACCACCAGTTCGTCCTCGCCCCAGACACAACACGGAATGAAGTCTCCCTCGAAGGTTACGCCGTACTGGTCAATGAGACCGAGGCACCGATTGTGGCCACCCTCACCGGCGTGGTAGTTCAGGCCGTGCTCGTAGTACGCGGAACGGGCAGCCACCTCCCGATCGGTGTCCGCAATCTGCTCAACTGCATCCAGCCACTGCTGCCGTTGAGCTGGGGTTGTCAGGTACAAATCTGGCGCCCCACTGACGGGCCAGAAGTCGAACTTCGCTCCCAAGGAACACGCCAGTTCGCGAACCTCCGTCAGTTCCGAAACGTTTTTGTTGGTGACCACGCAGTAGACGCTTGTGGCGATCTGCGGCGCCTCGCGTCGAACTCGAGTCAACCCGTCGAGGGTTCGCTGCCAGGAGCCTTTTTTGCCTCGAATCGTATCGTGGGTCTCCGCCATGCCATCCAGCGAGAAACTCAGCGAGTCGACGCCGCTCGCCACCATTTCATCCCATCGCTTCTCCACTAGCGTGCCATTGGTGGTGATGTTCACGCTCAGTCCCCTCGCCTTGGCAGCCCGTACCGCAACGAACAGGTCAGCGTGAATGAAGGGCTCGCCGCCCGTAATCACAAGGGTCTTGGTTCCAATTGCAACGGCTTCATCGAGCAGCGGGAGCAGTTGGGTCTCCACATTCATTTCTTGGTAGTTTTCCCAGAGGTCGCAGAAGGTGCAGCGCAGGTTGCATCCCCGGTTGATCAGCAACAGCATTGTGCGGGGCTTACTCTCCGCGCGACTGACCGGCAGATGCGCATCCACCACCGGCTGAATGGATTCTTGAAAGCGCCGATTCCAATCCTCTCCACGGCCATGACCGCTGTACACCTCAATGCTGGCCTTCGCTACCGCCGACCAGTCATATGCTGTGGCGAAGGCTTGAGCGTGCCGCCCCAACTCCTCTCGCGCCACCGGATCCATCAGCAGCCCGATGACTTCATCGGCCATGCTTTCTGCGTCATCGGCAATCATCATTTCTCGCCCTGCGACGTATTGGATGCCTTCCGCACCCTTAGTTGTCGACACGATCGGCGCGCCCGCCGCCATGTATTCCAGCAACTTCATCCGCGTACCGCCGCCAGAAAATATGGGGCAGATGCAGACGTCGGCGGCGGCAATGTAGTCCTCCAAGGTGTCCACAGAACCGGGCGTGATGACCGCAGGGTGTTCGTAGTAGGCCGGTGGGTTTTGGCCTGCAATGATGACCCGCAGTCCCGGTACCGTTCGGGTCAACCGAGGAAGAAGCGACTCGACGATGAATCGCACAGCCTCTGTGTTGGGCCAATAGTGAAGTGTGCCATGGAAGAACAAAACAGGGGCGAGCCGGTCAATGCCCAGCGCTGCCCGAACTTCCCGGGGTCGGCCACGGCGGAAGCGGTCAACCTCTACGCCGTGCGGAATCACGGAGATTTTTTCAGCCAGTGCCCCTGCGTCCACCATCCGCTGTTTGTCGTCGAGGCTGACGGCAATGACATGATCCATCCGATCCACTACCCATTGCTCGATGGGGCGGATGGCATGGACGGAATGGCCAAATTCCGCCAACCTGTCCCATTCCACGTTGTGTTGCACGAGGCTGCATTTTGGTGCCGCATCCGGGCGATCAATCGCCATGAAACGGGCGGCCAACCATGCAGGCACTCCGTAGCCAGGAAACTCGGCCTGAAACACATCAATGGACTCGATCTCTCCGACCGCAACCACCCGCATCCACCACGCCGGATCGAGAAGCGGCCGGTACAGGAAATGTTCCTCAATGGGGTATCCGAGGCGGCCCAAGAGCTGCTCCACCCAGCGCCCGGAGCGTGCAACAAATGGCCACTCCTCCGCCGCGCGCACCCGTGGCGGGTACGAGACTCTTGTGCACACACCCCGCTCGAACCGGTAGTAGCAATCACGGTCATCGGTGACGACAAAGCAGGGTTCACCCTCTCGCGACAGCGCCTCCGCCGTCCGTACAATCTTCACCGCTGCCCCATGGTCGGTCGGAAAGATATCTCCCCGGGTGACGATTGCGATTCGCACGAGATGGACCTCTGAAGATCGGGTTCACAAGGATTCTATCGGCTCCACCCCCCAGATGGCCACCGCAGATAAACTGAATGGCCATTCATTATTCGCTGGCGACGGGGTCACAGCCAACTTAAAGACTGGTTCAGCACAGATTGGAGGGACTCGATGGGTCTGTTGGATGGAAAGGTTGTTTTGGTCACCGGCGCTGGAAACGGCATTGGACGCTGCCATGCGCTGGCACTCGCCGCGGAAGGCGCAAAAGTCGTCGTCAACGATCTCGGCGGTACACTGCATGGCGAGGGTTCCGACGACGCCGCAGCCGCAAAAGTCGCCAAGGAGATTACCGACGCGGGTGGCGAAGCCATCGCCAACTTCGACTCGGTCACCGATGGTGCTGGCACCGACCGTATGGTCGCCTCGGCAATCGATGCGTGGGGTCGCCTTGACGCGGTGGTAAACAACGCGGGCATCCTTCGCGACATCACGTTCAAAAAGATGGACGACTCCCAGTGGAATGCGGTCCTCGATGTGCACTTGAACGGCACCAAGAACGTCTGCAAAGCCGCCCTTCCTGCGTTGACCGAGGCCGCCTCCAAACACGGACATGCAGCCATCGTCAACACGACAAGCATGAGCGGAATGATCGGAAACTTTGGCCAGTCAAATTACGGCGCCGCCAAGGCCGGAATCTACGGGTTCACCCGGGTCTTATCCATGGAACTGCGAAAAGCCGGCGTGGGCTCCAACTGCATCGCGCCCGTCGCCAAGACCCGAATGACCGATGCCATTGACATGGTCGATGATGCGTGGACGGCCGCTCAGATCAGCCCGATCGTTGTGTACCTTTGCTCTGACCTCTCCAAGGGGGTGACTGGCAAAACGTTCGGCGTTCAGGGACAACGACTGCATTTGTATGAAGTGCACACCAACGATGGAGTTGAAAAAGAGGGCAACGAGCTCTGGACACCCCAAGAGATCGCCGAACAGCTCCCCGCCATCTCCGCGTTCGAAGAAGCAGCACCCTCCGGCGCCAGCGGTGACGAAGTGACCGCTGCGTTCGCCCACATCGGGGCGGGCTTCAAGGCAGGAGCGGTTCCGGGCTGGTCCGCCAACATCCAGTGGGCCGTAAAGGGCGGTGCCGACCAGACCGTGGTCGTGGACGGGGACACCTGTACCGTCAGCACCGGGCTAACCGGTACAGCCACCTGCACCGTTAAAATTCCGGCGGACATATTGTTGGCGCTTCTTCGCGGCGAAATGGACGCCCAAAAGGTCTTCATGACCGGCAAAGCCACCGCCGACAACATGGGCGACCTCATGAAGATGGCCATGGCCTTCGACTTCCAAGCCGTGGCTGACGCACTGGGCAACGACGTCGACCTCGTCACGTCGATCTTCGAGCACTTCCCCGCTGGCTTCGACCCTGCTGCGGCCCCCAGCTGGAGCGGCGTGATGCACTGGGTGGTCAAAGGGGGAACCGACCAGACTCTGAAAATCGAGGACGGCGTTTGCACCACGGCTGTTGGGCTTGAAGGAACGCCAACCTCCACCATTAAAATCCCTGAGGATGTGCTGATTGCAATGTTCAAGGGAGAACTAGATCCCCAAAAGGCATTCATGACGGGCAAGGCTTCCGCTGATGATTTTGGCGACTTGATGAAGATGGGCACCGCGTTCAACTTCGATGCCGTGGGCGAGGCTGCAGGCCTGAAGTCGGAGGCGAAGGCAACGGAAACCACCAAGGACGCGGGGCCAAAGGCATGGCCCGTCGGGAAACGCTACGATGGCGGACACTTCCTCGTGAAGCCCGAGCACATCACCTCGTACGCAGCTGCGACCAACGATGCCAACCCTGCCTACGAAGGCGAAGGCGGCATTGCCCCACACATGCTTCACACTCGAATGTTCAAGGAGTGCATGTTTCAGATCGCGGCGGACCCGGAGCTCGACCTCGATATGCTCCGATTGGTGCATGGAGAACACGACGCGACTTTCCACCGGCCGCTGAAGGCTTGGGATCTGATGCAGGTCCGCGGCGAGCTGATCAGCGTTGACGAAAAGTCTTCCGGGTTGCTGGTCACATCAAAAATCTACGGATTCGTCGATGGCGAGGCCGCTGTTGAGGCCAAGACCTCTTATTTCATCCGTGCGAAAAAGAAGCCATCCGATGGAAAGGCCAAAGAGGCCGCACAGAAACCGGCCGCGCCCGAGCCGCCTGCGCCCGACTATGAGGTTCAGTTTCGCATCGATGACGACCAATCGTATCGCTATGCCAAGGCCTCGTTGGATGACAATCCCATTCACGTCGATCCAGACACCGCCAAGGCCGCCGGGCTCCCCGACGTCATCCTTCACGGGCTCTGCACGATGGCCATGAGCGGAAAGAGCGTGGTCGACACGTTGGCCGACGGCGACCCTCGTCGACTCAAACGCCTCGGTGTGCGCTTCGCGAGTCCCGTGTTCAACAGCGCAGAACTGACCACTCAAGGGTGGCAAACTGAAACGGGTTCGAATTTCATCGTCCGCGACGAGCGCGGCAAGGTCGTTATTGCGAACGGAATCGTCGAACTCGGCTGAGCCCATCCTGCCAGTCGCTACGGAGATCATGCCATGGCTTCCCCCATTCTACGCGATGCCGAATCCGGCATCGTGATCGACTTGCATCGCGCCCCCATCCATGGCGACGCTTCTTCAGCGCTCGCGGCCCTCGAGCGACTGGATGCTGGTGCCATCGCAAACGCCGACGAGGGGCGCATGGTGGGTCACTACTGGCTCCGCGACAGCACGCGCGCCCCCGACGCCGAAACTCGGGCGCAAATCGAGGCGACGCTCGAGCAAATACGAACCTTTGACCCTGGTCCCTTTCGCACCTTGGTGCAAATCGGCGTCGGGGGATCAGCACTCGGACCCGAGTTGGTGCACGATGCCTTGAGTGTTCCGAATGCGCCAGCCTTCGAGGTCCTCGACACGGTCGATCCCCGCGCCATCGAAGAACTGCTGGCTCGCCTTGATCCCGCATCGACCTTGGTCATTGTGGCGTCCAAAAGCGGATCAACCATCGAGACCGGCATCGCGACCGATGCCGTGGAGCGGCATTTCGAGCGCGCCGGAGTTTCCTTCTCTGAACGCGCCATCGCAGTGACGATTCAAGGCTCCAAGCTTGCTGAACGCGCCCGGAACTGGAAGGCAGTATTTCCGATGTTCGACTGGGTGGGCGGCCGTACGAGTGTGTGCTCGGCTGTGGGGCTTGTTCCCATGCACCTGTTGGGTATCGACATCGACCAGTTTCTGGCCGGATCAGCCCGTATGGACGAATGGAACCGTTCGGCTGCACCGGCCAACCCGGCGGCCCACCTTGCCCTCTTGTGGACCCATCCCGATTGTCGAGAGTTGTGTGTAATGCCCTACACCAACCGTCTGCGGCACCTCACCCGCTACCTCCAGCAGCTGATCATGGAGTCACTCGGCAAAGCCAACACTCGGTCGGGGGCCACAATCCATTCGGGATTGACCGTCTTTGGAAATAAGGGAAGTGCCGATCAGCACGCAATCGTCCAGCAACTGCGAGACGGACCCACCGGGGTGCAGGTGCACCTCATCGATGTTGCCGCTCCCGATTCACCGGTTGTCCGTGACGCTGCAGATGTGCAGTTTGCGCTTCTTGCGGGAACCGGGGACGCCCTGAGCGAGGTCGGCCGACCCGTGGTGGGTATTTCTCTTCCAGAGATGAATGCGTTCGGACTCGGAAGCTTGATCGCCCTGTATGAGCGTGCTGTGGGCTTGGCTGCGGAACTCCTCGACATCAACGCGTACAATCAGCCGGGAGTTGAAGCAGGCAAGAAGGCGGCGTCGGTGAATCTAAGCCAGATGCAAGCTGTCTTTGACCGTCTCACGAGCACACCCCAGACCCCTGCACAACTGGCCAAAGCAGTGGGGATCACCGACACGCGAGCGTGGCGCTTGGCCGCTCACCTTACGGCAACGGGCCGCGCACAGACGACTACTGGAAAATCCCCTTCGGAAGACCTCTTCTGCGCTGTGGAAAACTCTTCCATTTAAAGCATTCAAATATGCCTTTTTAAATCTGCGAACACTGGTTAGTGGGCCGCTCCATTCCCGCCATACCCCGAGGAGGCACCCCCATGAGCGTGTACAAAGCGCAATACATTTGGCTTGATGGCCAACAACCCACAGCAAAAATGCGAGGCAAGACCCGAATCATTCCGGACGGCGAAGAGCCACCGGTTTGGGGTTTCGATGGCTCCAGCACAGAACAGGCCGTTGGTCACGCATCTGACTGCGTGCTGAAGCCCGTCTACATCTGCCCCGACCCCGTTCGCGGCGGGCCCAACAAGATTGTTCTCTGTGAAGTCTTCAACACAGACATGACCCCTCATGCTTCAAACACGCGTGCAAAACTGCGCGCCATTGCGGAGCAGACTGAGGACCAAGAACCTTGGTTTGGTATCGAACAGGAGTACACCTTTTTGGACGGAGCGCGACCGCTTGGTTGGCCTGAAAATGGCTTTCCGGCGCCTCAGGGCGGATACTACTGCGGTGTCGGTTCAGACGAGGTGTATGGCCGAGAGATCGTCGAAGACCACCTTGATGCCTGCATCGATGCCGGTCTCGGCGTGTCAGGGATTAATGCAGAAGTGATGCCCGCTCAATGGGAGTTCCAGGTCGGCCCGCTCGGCGCACTTGCCGTTTCGGACCAACTCTGGGTTGCCCGTTGGTTGTTGTATCGCATCGCGGAAGACTACGGTGTCAGCGCAACCTTGCACCCCAAGCCCGTCCGCGGCGATTGGAACGGCGCAGGTGCCCACACCAACTTCTCGACCAAGGCCATGCGCGAAGGGTGGGATCCCATTGTCGCCGCCTGCGAAGCGCTTGGAACGCGTGCTGAGGAGCACATCGCGAACTATGGCGAAGGAATTCCATTGCGCCTGACCGGCCTCCACGAGACCTGCTCGTACAAGGATTTCAAGTACGGCGTATCTGACCGCGGGGCGTCCATTCGGATTCCGTGGCAAGTGGACCAAGACAAGAAAGGCTACATCGAAGATCGTCGCCCGAACGCAAACTGCGATCCCTACGTGGTGACGCGCCTCATGCTCGAAACAGTCTGCGGCGTACGGTAGTACGAACCCGCCAGCCGGTTTTCATCAGCGCCCCGTCGGCCTCGTCGGGGCGCTTTTTATTTGAATGAACCCCAGCAAAAAAAAGGGCCACCCTGAAGGGTGGCCCTTTGAGATTCGACGCTACCAATCAGTTGGTTGAGCCCTTCGTGTAGTCTGTACCACCGTAGGTAATTTTGAACTCCGCGCGTCGGTTTTGACTCCACGCGTCTTCATTTTCACCCATCGAGAGCGGGCTTTCCTCACCATAGCTAACCGCCCGCAATCGACTCGCGGAGATGCCGTTGGACTCCATGTACCGGAGCACTTGGTTGGCGCGACGCTGCCCGAGCGCCATGTT
>Ga0160422_10001122_pt1 | contig 16619 bp, 8 predicted proteins | sample Fk160mmetaG_FD_108192 | JGI IMG/M metagenome (GOLD analysis project Ga0160422, IMG submission 108192) | Marine microbial communities from the Central Pacific Ocean - Fk160115 60m metaG | ecosystem: Environmental > Aquatic > Marine > Oceanic > Photic zone | place: The Central Pacific Ocean... | reverse complement strand
GTAATCTTTGGGAAGGCTTTGCGAAGATCTGAGAACGAGGAACAGAAGACCGAATAAGGAGAGAGGGGAAAAATGAATACGATACACTTCTTTTCCCGATTGATTCTTTTTCTGTTTTTTCCCGGATTCCTTTCCCAGGCTTTGGCACAGTATGGCGACTGGAAACATGCGGGCTCGATGTATCTCGTCACGGACTCCGCCGGGGCGGACCTGCCTGCCTTGGCAGCTTTAAGAAACTTCCCCGTACTGGTTCGTCTGAACGAGGACTATTTCAATTTCAGCGAGGCGGAGCCTGGGGGAAAGGACGTCCGTTTCTCGTCCAAGGGCAAGCCATTGGATTTTCAAATCGAGCGTTGGGATGCGGAGAGAGGCGAAGCCGATATTTGGGTGCGGATTCCGATCATCAGGGGCAAGGATCAGCAGGCCATCCAGATGCATTGGGGCAAGGAAAAAGTTTCTTCCGAAAGTGACGGCGAGAAAGTGTTCCGGACCGCCGAGGGATTTTCTGCGGTCTGGCATCTGGGCGACAACCTGGAAGATGCCACTTCCAATAACCTCGATGGCGTCAACAGGCCTGACGCACCCACCACCAATACTACGGGCATGATCGGTGACGCTCAGGAGTTCGGCGTCGACAAACTCCTTGTCATCCGGCCATCAGGGTCCAGCCCGGACCGGCGGGTGACCTGTATGCCTTCGGGTAATGCTGACCGGACAATGTCAGCTTGGATAAATCCCACGAGCTTCGAGGGCCGCAATTGGGCCCAGGCGTCGATTGGCGGATGGGGTGAACCGGAGCGCGGACAAAAGCCACATATGGGCCTGTCTTATTTTACCATGACCGGAAGGGGGCAGCCCCGCTTCCATCTCTACGGTTTTGACCCCAGATGCGCCAGCCCCTTGCCCCGTAATGAATGGCGGCATGTCGCACTTGCTGTTTCCGGAGACATGGTTCGCTTTTACGTCGATGGCGTTCTGGAGGAGACTATCAATAACAACGGCGATCTGGTGAGTAAGCTCGGTACCCTGAAAACCCCGGCGTCAACGCCCGTTGATCTGGGTGATCATGGAAACGGGCGCGGACCTTTCAATGGCGCTCTCGACGAGGTGCGCTTTGAGGCGGTGGCGCGTTCAGTCAACTGGCTGAAGCTCTGTTTCGAGAACCAGAAGCCGCTGCAGTCCCTGGTTGGACCACTGGTTCAGGACGGTGATGAATTCTCGGTTTCGCACAAACGCTTGAAGATGAGGGAGGGAGCCTCGATCGTCCTGTCAGCAAAAGCGGGAGGAGCCCGCAAGGTCTACTGGGTTTTAAAGGATGGTGACAAGGAGGAGATCCTTGCCGTCGACTGCTACAACTACACTTTTGACGCAGGGCGGGTTGCTGAAGATAAAAAGGTCGCCTTGCAGTTCAAGGCGCTCTTCGCATCCGGGGTGAAGACCCTGACCACTCCGATTACGATCCAGGAGACGGTGCCAGATCCCGTGTATACGCTCGACGTTCCCAAATCTTGGAATGGCAGGGATGAGTTGGTGATCTCGCCCACAATCAGCAACTTGGCCGAGATGAAGGCCAACGGGTCTGGCGACCTGAACTACTCATGGAAGGTATCGGGTATGGCTACGATCAGCGAAACCGAAGCGGGAAAGCTTGTATTGAAGCGGGCACAGAACAGCGGGGACCTGACTGTCGGGCTCGCTCTAGACAATGGTGGCGCCGTCGTTTCGAAGTCCGCCCGGATCGTGGTCAAGGAAGCGATGCAGGACGTCTGGGTGAAACGCACTCCGTCATCTGATGAGAAACCGGTGAACCACCAGTTCTACGCCCGAGATGACGAGGGGCAGGGAACGCTGCACTACCGAGGAACTCTCAAGGAGCCGGCTCACTCGGTATTTCTCAGGCTCTACGCTGGCGACAAGCTTCTCGTTACACAGCACCAGAAGATCGGGGCTGACAAAAAGTATGCCTTGTCGGCAAGCTTACAGGCGGGTCTGGTCGCCTATCGTACGGAGTTCGGTATCAAGCGTGGTGGGTCGGAAATGGTTTTGGAAAAGGCAGGTGATCTGGTCTGTGGGGATGTCTTTGTCATTCAGGGTCAGTCCAATGCCGAAGCTTGGACGGACCAACGCGTTGTCCATCCTTATAGAAGTCCGTGGCTGCGCAGCTTTGGTACGCCGAGCACGAATAAGGAACGGGCCCGGGACGCTGTCTGGGGCAACGCCTTGTCTTTTAACGGCGGCCAGAACCATCATCATTTTCAGATAGGCTATTGGGGCGTTGAGTTGGGCAAGATGCTTATTGAAAAGCATAAGGTTCCCATCTGCATCATCAATGGAGCGCAGGGTGGAACACGGATTGACCAGCACCAGCGCAATGAGACCGACCCGACGGACGTGACCACCATCTACGGCAGGCTCTTATGGCGTTTGCAGCAGGCGAAACTGACGCACGGGGTTCGAGGTGTGATCTGGCATCAGGGCGAAAACGACCAAGGTGAATCAGGGGCGACCGGGACCTTCGGCTGGGTGAATTATGAGGATTACTTTATTCGCATGTCTGCAAGCTGGAAGCAGGACTACCCGAACATCAAACACTACTATATCCACCAGATCTGGCCGGGTGCGTGTGGGAGCCGTTCGGTAGAAAACGACAGGTTGCGTGAGAGGCAAAGACAATTACCCGGGCAGTTCTCGAACATGAGCGTCATGTCGACCCTCGGCATTCGCCCGGGCGGCGGTTGCCACTTTTTGGCAGAAGGCTATGCGGCGATGGCAAGGCAGTTGTTTCCACTGGTTAACAAATACAACTACGGAGTGGAATCGACGGTGACCGTCACTGCACCGAATCTCCAGACCGTCTCATACACCAGTGCCAGAAAAGATGAAATCACACTGGTTTTCGATCAGGACGTGACGTGGGACGATGAAGTGGCCCTACGCTTCCGCTTGGATGATGACTCTGCGGAGCTGAACTCCATCGGGGGCACCGGAAAAATCATAACCTTGAAACTGGCTAAGCCCTCAACCGCAAAGAACCTGTCCTATGTCAGGGGTGGGAAGTGGAGGCAGGAGGACGTCATCATCTGGGGCTCAAATGGCATCGCAGCGCTCACCTTCTGTGAAGTTCCAATCCACCCTCCCAAAGAGTGAATTCAAGAGACGGACCGTTAGAGGGTATGAGTTATTTTCGACAAATTGTCTTCGTTTTCCTCCTGCTGTGGTCAGGGGTATGTGGCGCTGCAGATTATTATATCGATTCGGTCGACGGATCAGATCAAAGCGACGGTCTCTCGACACGCTCCCCGTGGAAGTCGCACAGGATGATAGAGTCAGCGTCACTTGCAGCAGGAGATGTGGTCCACTTCAAGAAGGGGTCTTCCTTCTCTGGAAGTATTCGGATCAGGGAATCTGGCACAGCGGACAAGCCGATACGACTAACCTCCTACGGGACGGGCGAGCTTCCCAAGTTCACCAATCCCACTACCCGCGATGCCAGCGGCAACGCGATAATCCTCAGTGGCGACTATCTCATTGTAGAAAACCTGCATTTTCACGATACGCCAGGCGAGTACGTCTCGGGGAGGATCATCATGACGAGGCTGGCGGCTCTCCGGATCGATCGTGGGGCAGATCACTGCATTATTCGAAACAATGAATTCATCAAAACTGGCCAGGGCATCATGTCAGCTGGTGAGCATACCTTGATAACCGAGAACTATTTGGATGGCCCGAGCTATGCACTGTGGCGCACGTCAAAAAGCAGTTGGGGACCAATGGGAATTCACTTAAACATTGGAAACCAGGAAGTGTCATACAACACCATCAAGAACTTCGGGACCAAAGATAGCCCGTGGGGCTCAGACGGGGGCGCGATCGAAATCGATTGTGGTAGATACCATAAGAAAAATATCTACATTCATCATAACTATTCGGAGGGTAATGCTGGGTTCATTGAATCCAGCTGGGACTACGATTGGCCGCGATATCAACAGGAAATCTATAATTGGAGAGTCTCTTTCAATGTGTGCTACGATGGACAGTCATGGCTGTTCATGCTGGCGCCATGCACGGGCATCTATTTCGATAACAATACGATAGCCAGATACAATGGGTTCGGAAGGTCCCAAAACGCCTGTGCCCGGATTGATGTCCGGGGAGGGAACCCCGTTGGCAAACCTTCGGGGGCCCATTTCAGGAACAATCTGTTTATCTACTCGTCCTCCCCTTATACCGGCAATCGATCTGGCGGCGCCCTGAAAACAGCTAACTGGTATTCAAAGTACAAATCCCCCGACACCAAGTATAAGGGTGACAGCAGCCAAGCTGGCAGTGGCGATCCGGGTCTTGTCGACCTTGAAAACCAAGATTATCACTTGAAAGCAGATAGCCCATTGCGTGGCAAAGCGATCAATCTCAGCGAGCTCTACACATCAGACTTTGATGGTAATCCACTGCCCAAAACCGGCAACTGGGATATCGGCGCGATTCAATACAGCGCGACTGAGCCGAACAAATCATTGCAGCCGAAGGGGCGGCGGCGTTCTCCTTGAGGGGTGCTCCCTAATTCTATTCGAGGAAGAGGGCAGAGCACATGAGGGCTGGATATGCTGATGTCCCCTCGGAGTAGACAAGGTGAGGGAAAGCGAGGCGCTGCTCATTCCCAGAAGACCTGATCGAAATGCAGGCCGTAGACCTGTGCATCGGCTGTGAGTTCGAAGCGCAGGGTCACGGGCTTGGAAACGTATTCTTTGAGGGTAAACCCTTCAGTCCATTCCACGAGCGAGCGTAATTTCAGGCCGTCTCGAAGAGGCTTGCTATTGCTGAGGAGAGTACCGCTCTCGTCAAAAAGGGATACGGTAATGGTTCCAGAGCCGGGATGGCAGGAGATCTTCATCTCTCTGCCGGGCAGGCTTAGTTTGCTGGTAAGGATGTGGCCCGGCCGATCTGGGTCCGCAAGGCGGTAACTCGTGCGTAGCCCCGGAGGCAGATGCTTTGATGCCTGATTATTGCCGACCGGGAAAGGGCCCGCGTTCTCCACGGATCTCACCAAGGGAGGATTCTGCGCCATGAGATACTCGTGCCGTGGGGGAAGGACAAAGCGGTGATCCGAAGGGCCGATACTGGCGGTATCACTGCCCGGCGTGGACACGTCGTCGAACGCGAAGCCGAAAATCTCGGCATCCCCATGCAGCTGGAACTGAACCTGAACGGTTTTTCCCACCCACTCGTCGATGGGGCCGTCCTGCCAGTTATCGATGATCCTGTCGATCTGGTAGGAGCCCGTGAGGTCGTGGGTATCGCGGAGGCGGCTATCGCTGTCGTCCATGATGGCTAGCTGAATCCTTGCATCCTCTGGAGCATGATAGCTCACTTTCATTTTCCCGGACGGCAGCACGAAGCGGCGGGTCAATACCCTGCCTTCCACGCTGCCTTTTTCCAGACGATATCCCAGCGGACTCGTCGTCATGCGTGGCTCGCTGGAGGTAAACGCCTCGGTGTTCTCGGCAGCATGAAACAGATCCCGGTCCGCGAAGCGGTAGGTGCTGCGCTTACTCAGGAGCACCTCTGGTTCTCCGGCGTCGAGGAGCCAGGCCATGTTGAAGCGGGCCATCCAGTCCTTGCCGGAGAGAAGGTAGATGAAGCCCTCGCTGGGGGTGCCCTTGCGCCCCTGAGTCAGCCACGTGTAGTTGCCAGGCCCACGTTTGATAAGGCGGTTGAGAGGCCAGCTTTTCCCACCATCGAAACTGACCCAGACCCGGATGTTCTTGCGCCCGGGGAGATTAGAGGAGGGGGTGCTGAAAAGGAGAATATCAGCGTCATCCCGATCCAATCGAAGGAGCCCGGCTTTACATCCGTAGACATCGGGAGGACCGTCAAAGAGTTCATCGTCCTGGTGGAGATCGCGCCAGCTTTCTCCGCTATCGTCACTGAAGGCCACCCACCGGTTTCCTTTCCGGGTGTGAGTACGGGAGTTGAGGTAGATCGTGCCATCACGAAGCTCGACCAGACCGGATTCCCCGGTGCCATCGAGGGGAAAGGGAGCACTCTGGTGCCACGTTTTTCCATGGTCATCGCTGTAGACCGCGTTGGTGTAGCCCTTGCCTTCCTCCTGCTTGCTGTAGTTGGGCATGACCCGGGAGGGCACGAGGAGCCGGCCCTTGTGAGGGCCGCTCTGGAGGGTGATCCCGGGATCGCAGGCGCCGTTAGGTATAGGAAGAAATCCACGGGAATCCTTTCTGAGGGTAATATCCTCGAGGGTCCACGTTTTGCCTTGATCCCTGCTCTTGTACATCGAAAGGGCTGGGTGGAGAGCGGTCAGGAAGATCATGATTTCCCCGGTGGTCTCATCAACAACCGAGGTGCCGAGGCTGGCAATCCGGTGGTGTTTGTCGTTGCCCCAGCCTTTGCCGTTGTAGGGACCGATTCCCAGTTTTTCGACGTCGAGGATGACGGGCTTGCCGATGAGCTGTTTTTCGCTCCAGGTGGCACCCCCATCCTCCGAGCGTTTCAAATAGATTTTACTGCCACGGCGTTTGTCGGGGTGTGGGTCGCCTTGAAGGCTGAACATGAGAACTGTTCCATCCATGGCGACATCGAGAACGCCATAAACGTTGTCTTCGTCCCATATTTCAAAGAACGGTTTTGCTCCGCCGGTAATATCAGTGATTTCTCCCGGAGTAGGAAAGGGGTCGGGCTGCTGGGCTGCGCCTAGTGGTCCGGAAGCGAGAAGGAAGAGGATGAGCGTGGATTGGCTAAGGACCTTCATGAGTTCGCGGAGGTGCTTAGGCGAGAGAGCCTCACCGGGCAAGGAGAGTTCTCAGGGTGCTACCTTGATGGGAGAATTCCATTGTATTTGCTGGAGGGGAGGGAGACCGGGTTCAGGTGGCCATGCTGACCTGGGGCACCTGACGCACCTCCAGCTCGGCCCGGAGAAGATCGGCGTCCTTGAAGGCAAAGGTCTTGGCGAGGAGGACTTCGGGGAATCTTTGAGCCCCGGATCGGTAGAGCTCCACGCTGTCATTGTAACCCTCCCGCATGAGAGCGATTTCATTCTCGACCCGGATCAGCCGGTCCATGAGATCACCCATGACCGTATTACCCTTGAGGTCGGGATGATTCTCGCGGAGAGCAAGAAGTCGCTCAGTCACTGCGCGATCAGCCCGGATGGCAGTATCGATTTGCTCTGGACTGAAGTCCCTTTCCTTCAGGATCCCTCGCAGGCTGGCAATGTCCCGGTGGAGCTGCCTTTCGTGCTCAAGATAAGTTTTGGCTATCGATTCAAGGTTTGGGATCAGGTCCATTCGCTTCTTCAGGGCAACCTCGATATTGGCGTGGGCACGTTTGACCCGGTTGCGAAGAAACACCAGATCGTTAAACATCAGGATAAACGTGCTTAAGACCAGACAGGCGGGGGCGGTAAGAGCTGCCAGAAGAAAGTCACTGGGGGAGTAAGAGCCCGTAGAGGTAAAAAAGAGGGTGACGAGCATCACGATTCCGATGAATCCAAGGCCCATTCGTACGAGCCCCCCTCTACTGATGGCCAGCATGGTTTCATGTTCGTTGCGATCGGAGATGACAAAGGGGAATCCGTCGTTGTTGCCATCCGCTACCTCGAGAGTCTCTCCTTCAATGGGTTCCACTACGGCCGAACCAAGAATGTAGAGCTCTTCATCCTCCATGAGGTGATACTCGTAGTAGGTTCGATTGCCGCTTGTTCGACGCACTGCAAGCCGAGCCTGGACCTCTGCGCCTTCCGGAACTACCCGGATGTAACCCTCAGCGTCACGGCAGAGGAAAGGGACCTGGTCCGTCCAATGTTCGATGGTCACAGTTTTCCGGTCATCACCACTGCCCCGCGTTTCGGTAACTTTGTAGCGCACGTGACAGCATTTCGCACCGGAAAGAGGCCCGGTAACCGTGTGACCCTCTTCTTGGTAGAGCGCGACCCGGCCCTTTACTTCCGCTGGACCGTAGACCAGGCCCGTTGACAGAGAAGTTGGGACGTTCTCGATATAGCGTTTGATTTTCACCCTCCGGAACCCTGTAAGGCCTCCCCAGATGGCTCCAGCGAGAGCGATGATCCCACCTAACAGAGTCAGTATTTCTGGAACGGGACTGGGACGGATCTCGGAGTCAGGAGGTGGAGGTTCTCCTTCCTCAAGAATGGAGGCCTCCCGCTGAATGCCCCAGAGAGGTGCAAGATAGCGCTCAGGGAACCGGTCAAGGATAGCGTTGTTACGTTCGATCGCGGCGGTGTAGTCGTGGCGAATTCCGATCAGGCGCTCGCGAGTCCACTGGTCCTCCTGACCTTGGAAATCGGCAAGGGCCCCGTCCCAGTCGAAGTCTCCTGCTTCGAGATTTAATTGCTGTTCCACGGCGGCGGTTGCACTCACGGCGTGCCTCGCCAGCCGGTCCCCTCCATCATTCAGGTCGCTGGACAGCATCTTCATGCCAATCATGAACAATGTGACAACATTGAGGATGCTAAGAAGGGTAAGAAATACCAGCAGGCGGTGGACGCGTAGGAACACACAGAGAAATACGGAGGCGAGGGCAAAGGCAGCCAAACTCAGAATAGTGGCCATTACTCCCGCGACTCCCTGTTCGGATCTCTGCGCTTGTTCGCTACTATTCTGACTGAAGATCGGGGTGAATGAAGCTCCCTCATCGTCGAACTCGATTTGATAAGGGGGTGTTTGCGAGTCTTCGGGAGTGCCTTCCGTGGCTACCGCCTTGGCAAAGACGAAAACCTCGTCTCCGGGATCGAGTCTGTATTCAGAGTATCTGAAATCTCCTGATCTTCTCCGGTAATCGAGGCCTAATTCCGGATGATGGCCGTTGGTGATCAGAGACTCCAGCGATACGGAAACCTCTCCGGTGGAGTCGATCATCATGAAGGACTTCGCATACTCCGTCCCGGAGGCACGGGTTACCCAATGCCCATCGTCGTCATCCTCGACGTATTCTTCCTTTTTCCAGTAAAGGTAGTAACTTCTTCTATCGGTATAATGGCCGGGCACCATCTCCCCTTCATCACTGGCGATCCCGTTCATAGCTACCTCGCCCTCTACGACAGCGATCGCATCCACATGGGGGATTCGTTCAAGCTGACGCATCTCCCGAATCGCAGCGAATCCATAGTGCTGGAGAACCCATCCGCCGACAAGAGCCACGAGAATGAGGAGCCAACCGAAAAAGCGCTTAAAGAACCGCTTAATAGACCCGCCCTCACTTTTGTATGGTGTCGCGGTTTCCCCAATGGAGGGACCTTCAGTGATTTGATCGCCTTGCCTGATTGGCTCGCCCTCAACGACAACCAATGTGCGATCTTTCGGAACCGGGTGATCCACGGATTGGCCGGTATACTCGTCGGTGACTGTAACCGTCTGTTTCCCGCCTACCACTGGACCGAATGATACCACGCCATCACTTGTTGCAAGGACTGCAGCCTCATCAGGCAGAGGCGGGGGGCCAGATTCCGGGGCTTTCCGTTCGGTGGCAGACCCTCTCGGTGCTGTAGATCCCTCTTTGTCCATAGATATGGTCAGACAGAAACGTTCCCGCTGTGCTGAGCGAGGTCAAGAATTCTGAAAGGGAAGCGAAATACAGGGTTGCTGGGATACAGGCAGTCGTTGAAAGATGGGTAATGACAGGGAGTTCAATACCACTCAATCAGGTGAGGCGGCGGTCGGAGGCGGATGAAAACCCTGCCCCAATCCCGGTAAATATACGGGTAGTGAATTATCTGATTCTCTATTCGATGGAGCGATTATCACAGGAATCGCAGCCAAGGTCGCCTTGTGAGTAGCTGTGCGTTATAGACCATCTCTCATGGAAGCCACGAAACAACATATGAGAACGCGACTTGCTTCAGTAATCCTGACTCTTCTGACGGTGGCCTCCCCAATTGTCTCCGCAGGGAAGCCTAACATTATTTTCATTCTGACAGATGACCTCGGATACGGAGATGTAGGAATTCTCTTCCAAAAGCAGCGGGAAGGAATTCAGGTTGAGACTCCCGAATTGGACGCAATGGCCGCGGAGGGAACGATCCTGAACCGGCATTACTGTCCGGCTCCGATCTGCGCGCCCTCCCGAGCCTCCCTGATCACGGGGATGCATCAAGGGCACACTAATGTGCGCAACATGCAGTTCGATAAGGCGATTGAGGATAACTGGAATTTTGCCAATACCCTGCAGCGGGTCGGGTATCACACCATCCATCTCGGGAAGTATGGCCTGCAGGGTTGGGGGCATACCCCGGAGAAATGGGCCGGCTATCCGACCAAGCGGGGCTTTGACTACTTCTACGGCTACGTCCGGCACGTAGACGGGCATCAGCATTATCCCGCCAATGAGTGGGCTCTCGGGGACAACAAGTCCCATCAGGGTAAAAAGCAGGTTTGGGAAAACAACAAGGAGGTCTCGGCGGGCCTCGACAAGTGTTACACGACCGACTTATGGACGGCCAAGGCCAAGCAATTGATCATCAGCGAGACCCGGCAGAACCCCTTGCGTCCGTTCTTCATGTTCCTTTCCTACGATACGCCCCATGCCGCCCTGCAGTTGCCCACGGTGTCCTATCCCGCCGGAAAGGGCGTCAAGGGTGGGATCCAGTGGCTGGGAAAGCCGGGAAAAATGATCAATACCGCGGAGGGAACCATCGATCACTATCGGGATCCTCATTACACCGGAAAGGGCCTGACGGATCTGGCGGAGCGCTTTGCGACCTCGATCACCCGAATCGATCACTGCGTAGGGGATCTCTTGCAAACGCTGAGGGATCTCAAGATCGACCGGAAGACCATCGTGGTCTTCTCCTCGGATAACGGCCCGCATCGAGAGTCCTACCTGAAGGGAAAACGGTGGAGCCCCACAGTCTTTGAATCGGCGGGTAACTTCAAGGGATCAAAGGGGTCTTCTCATGAGGGCGGTCTGCGGGTGCCCACCTTTGCGTGGGGTCCCTCGATCATCAAGGGGGGGCAAAAGTCGAACCGACCCTCTCAGTTTCACGATTGGATGGCTACGTTCTGTGACTACGCCGGAGTCGACACGCCAGCGAGGATCGATGGAGTTTCCCTTCGTCCAACCCTCAGCCAGAAGGGCAGGCAAAGGGATGGGGTTGTCTACGTAGAGTTCAACAACCAGCAGGGGCTCTACCTGGACGGATACAAGGGCCTGCGACTCAAGGCCACGAATCACTCGGTGGACTTTGAGATTTACGATACCGTTGAAGATGAGCCGGAGGCCCGGAACCTCGCGGGTAGCAGCGACAAATTCAAGCGCCTGCAGCAGCGCATGAAGGATGAGGTTCTTCGGCTTCGGATGCCGAACAGGCATGCCAAGAAGGCCTATGATGACGAATTTGTTCCCGGACTGGATCTCGATGCAGGGATCCTGCACAAGGGAGTGTGCGTGCAGTCCTACCTGGGAAAATGGAACTGGGTGCCCGACTTCACCGGGATGACTGCCAAGGACTCTTCTTTTACGGAGACCATCAACCTCGACCCCCTTCCCGCGCAGGATGATGCCGGTCTGTTATTCTCCGGATACCTGCGGATCCCGGAAGCGGGAGACTGGACCTTCGAGGGGGAGGCTACGGGTGGGCTCATCTTCAAGATCCACAACAAGCTAGTGATCGATGGGGACTATCAATATGACGGGGCCCCCATCAGTGGGACGGTGAGGCTGGCCAAGGGTATTCATCCCTATCGTCTTTACTACCGAACGTCGTCGGGCAAGCCGGAGCTTAAGTTCAAGTGGCAAGGACCGAATACCGAGTTGGAGGCTCTTCCTGCTACCGCGTTGCTCGCAGAAGATTCGCAATAGAGTCTTTAACGACCGGGTGTTCCGGCGTGGATTGTTTGTCGGGCTACTGAACTTGAAAAGGTTAAGGTCGCCTGATCCGGTTTATCTTGTGGCTTGCAGAACTTTGGAATCCCCGGTCGAATAGGGCGATGAGTCATTCCTGCAGCTTTTTCTTTCCGGTCTCTATCGGAAGGAGCCCGGCCGGGCGGTTGCAGAAATGTAATTTCCGGTCAGCAACTTGGGCCATCTTAGTGCTCTCTTTGGCCATCGCGTCTCCGTTAAGGGCCTTGGAAACCTCAGCCAGCGTGGCACATTTTTCTCAGGGCGTGGGGTCCTTGCTCGAGCAACATTGCCATAGTTGTCACGGGCGGGAAAAAACCAAGGGTAAGGTGGACCTAACAACCTACAGGTCATGGGAAGATCTGGAGAAGAACCCGGAGCTCATCGAAAATTTAATCGAGGTGGTCGGGAAAAATGAAATGCCTCCTGAGGACTCGAAGCAGCCCACTGCGACCCAGCGTGAAGCGATGTTACTGGGTTTGGAAAAGGCTTTCAAAAGCGCCATGGCCCATCGCCAATCGGTCACACCGGTGCGTCTTCGGAGAATGAACCGTTACGAATATGGCAATGCGGTCAGGGACCTCTTTGATCTCAAGTCATGGGTCTACTCGATCAATGACCGTATCATTCGAGATCACAATAATTACTTCAGGCCTGAGACCGGGAAGATGCCGAAGGTTGCGAGAGTGGGTAATCGGATCATGGGGTTACAGCAGTTGTTGGAGAATCGGTTGCTGGGGGTAATGGCTTTTCCCAAGGATCCGCCTGCGGAGAACGGATTCAATAACAGGGGGGATCATCTCAGCATGACACCCGTGCTGATGCAGGCCTTTCTTGAGCTTAGCCGCTCGGTAGTGAATGCTGATAATTTTGATAAAAACTGCCAAACTTGGAATGACCTGTTTCAAGATCCCTCCAAGGATCCCCTGCCCATGGGGTTTGGCTCCATCATGGTCGATAAGTCTGTGGTGACCAGCAGTACCGGGTTGACACTCAGTGCGTGGATCCGGCCTTCGAAGACGACCGAGAAGTGGCAGACCATTGTGCGACGCGAGGATTCGTGGAAACGCCAGTTGCTGGCCATGGGTGGCACAGATGGAACGTGGGGCATCTGGATGGGAGCAGGTATCGGGGGGAGCTATGTCGAATTTGGTGCTTCGGTGGAGCCAAAGGTTCTTCGTGACGGAAAATGGCACCACGTTGCTGGTAGCTTCAATGGCAGTCAGATGACAATCTACCTCGACGGCAAGCAGGTTGGGGCCAAGAAGGTTACGGGAAGTCTTTATACGAAGAGCCTGAAGCCGATGGATATCGGCTCCTCCGGGGACGAGCCTTTTCATGGAGATCTCAATGACGTGCGGGTCTTCCGCTCGGGCTTGGGGAAGCCCGAGATCGAGAAGATCGCGGCAGGTGACCAGAATGTAGCCCTCAAGGAGTTGGTTGGCAGCTGGAAGCGCACCGAGGAGGTCAGGATCGAAAGGAAGCAACCCGTCGAAAAAATCGCCCATGAACGCATCCGAAAGTTTCTTCTCAGAGCCTTCAGGTCTCCCCCGGATGCGGCCACTCTGCGACTTTACACGAGGTATTTTGACAGAAAATACGAGGCAACCGGCGACTTCACCATGAGTATGAAGGATGTCGTTTCGGGAGCTCTGGCATCTCCCCGCTTCATCATGGTGCATGATGAGGCAAATCGCTCCTCGCCCAATTACGATGCGTATAATCTGGCGACCCGTCTGTCCTTTTTTCTTTGGAGTTCGATCCCTGATGACGAGTTGCTGGCACTGGCAGGGGAGGGCAAGCTGGAAGACCCGGAGATCCTCGCGGGTCAAGTTGACCGCATGCTAAACGATCGCCGGGTGAAAAACTTCTGCGATAGCTTTGCCCCTCAATGGCTCAAGATCAACAATCTGGTTTCGGCCTCTCCAGACTTCACCACCCACCGGGAGTACTATTTCGGGGGCGACGATAAGATTTCCTACAAGAGGGGAATGCATATGATGCTGGAACCACTTCTGAATTTTGAAACCGTCTTTGTCGAAAACAGGCCCATCATGGAACTGATCGACTCGGATTTTACCTATCGCAGTCACCTGTTGAGCGAATGGTATGAGGGCAGGGCGGCCACTTACCCGATCAACGTGAACCTCCGTGATATTGAATTCACTCGCACGCCGGTCAGCGATCGAAGATATGGTGGAGTGATTACTACCGGGGCGGTGATGGTAATGACTTCGGGGCCATTCCGATCTTTGCCCATCACGCGGGGCTCCTGGGTCTCCTCGGTCATCTTTAATGACCCACCCGAGCCCCCACCAGATGATATTCCGGACTTGGAAGCGGATGATTCCACTTTGGAAAAAGAAGGGCTGACCGTGAGGCAGAAGTTAAAGCAGCACAGCGAAGACTCCCAGTGTGCAGGCTGTCACAATAAGATTGATCCCCTCGGGTTTGCCCTTGAAAACTACGATTTGCTGGGTCGTTGGCGAGATAACTACCGAACTGGCTTGAAAGTGGACGCCAGTGGCACATTATTCGGTAAACATGAATTCAAAGATGTGGTCGGCTTCAAGGATGCGGTCCTTGCTGAGAGGGACCGGTTCGCCAAGGCCTTCGTCAAACACCTGCTTTCCTTTGGTCTGGGGCGTGAGATGACGGTGGCAGACCGGATGGCCGTGGATGAAATTGCCAGAGCCGGCAGCGAGGATGACTACCGATTAAGAAACCTTATCAAGCACACGGTGCTTCACCCAATATTCAGCCAAAGTAGACAACGATGAAACAGATGGATCGACGGAAGTTCTTATTCGGAGCAGGCGGGAGCATGATGGCTCTGCCGTGGCTGGAATTGCATGCAGAGGAGCCTTCAACCCGGAAGCCGAAAGAGCCTTCTCTCCGGTTTGCCTCCTTTTATTCGCCCATGGGCTTTGTGAGAGATCATTTCTTTCCGGGCGAAGATAGTGACGATTTCCTTTCGATGCCCACCCTGAGGCCGCTCCAGAGCGTCGCGGACAAAGTGACGTTGATCACGGGACTCTATCGGGTGAACGTGAGAGGGATTGACGTGCATAATCAATGTAGTTCCTGCTACCTGTCCTCGGCCAACCCCTATGGCGAACTCAAATCGCCCTATCCGATGGACCGGACCCTCGATCACCTGATTGCGGACAAGGTCAGTCATCGCACGCCCATCCGTTCCCTCGAATTGAACTGTAACACGTTCAAGGATCTCAGAGAGTCGATCTATCTGGATAACATTTCATGGTATGGTCCAGAGCATGTGGCAACTTCCATGAAGGATCCACGGAAGGTCTATCGACGGTTGTTCAGGACAGGAAAATCGGAAAAGGATATCACCGATTTAATTCTTGAGGATGCTGCGAATTTTGAAAGAGGGTTGGGACGTGAGGATAAGGATAAAATGGAGGAGTACTTCACATCCGTCAGGGAGGTAGAAAAGCAGATTGAAAAGCTCACCAAGCACTACGAGATGTACGAGCGTGTCGATATGAAGGAACCCGATGAAGTGCCGATGACGCGGGGAGAGTATATTCGGATGATGGGTAAGTTACTTGTTCTCGCATTCCAGGGAGATCTCACTCATGTCGCTACTTTCATGCTTGCTCCGGAACGGTGGGGGACGCCGCAACGGTTCCATGAACTGAATTTTACAAAGTCGCATCATGGGCTCACGCACTCTCAGGGGAGGGATGACGTGAAGAGAGCTCTCGTGCAGGTAGACCGGTTCTATGTTGAGCTTTTCGCTGAAGTTCTGGAGCAGCTGGACGCTATTCAGGAGGGCGAGGGAACTCTGCTCGATCATTCCATGATCACTCTCGGCTCAGGACTTGGAGACGGAAAGGACCACACTATGGATGAGCTGCCCATAATCGTGGCAGGTTCCGCGAACGGAAAAATTAAAACAGGTCGCGTTCTCAATTGCGCAGAGAAAACTCCGCTCGCTAATTTATGGCTTTCTCAGGCGCAGCTCATGGGAACGGGCATGCAGCAATTTGCTGACAGCACTGGGCCGCTGAAGGGTCTTCTTGCCTGATTGGCAGGCGGTCCACGGACTTGGTCTGAACAAAGAGTCTTTCTCTAACTCTCGCCCGCTTCAAGAGCCTTGCGCTCAGCCTCGAGCTCAGCCTCGAATTCGGCTTCTTCCTTGGCCTTGCGTTCCTCCTCGGCGGCCTTCTCGGCAGCTTCCTTTTCAGCCTTTTCAGCAGCTGCTTCAGCGGCCTCCTGAGCTTCTATCTCCGCGTTCCGCTTCTCGGCTTTGGCTGCCTCGCGGGCCATACGCTTGTCAAATTTCTTCTGCTCGCGCTCTCGGCGCCGGTGGTCTTTGCTCGGAGTGAAGGCCATGGTAAGATCCCTGTTAGTAGTTTAGCTCGGCTTAGGGAAACTCTACGAAGGATTTGGCCCCTAAGCCGATCACAAATCCTTTTTATTGTGAATGAGTATCCGCGGCCTCCTGCCCGGATTCCCATGTCGATTCTGAGGGAAAAGCGAGAAGACGTCCGCAAATAGAGGTGTAACTTGCTTATTATCAACGCTAAAAGGATTTTCTGATCTTGGGGCTTTTCGTGTGCGCCCTGGTTGTATCCTTTTATGAACGTAAACTGCGCAGGCAGGTGAGCCCATCATGATGAATCGACAGACAATTGCTTGTTGGATCGTGGCCCTCGTGGCTTGGCATCCGGCCGGCATTCGCGCCGCGAATGATGGGGTTTTTGCCGAAGTAGTGGGGCCAGTTT
>Ga0160422_10001121_pt1 | contig 16629 bp, 12 predicted proteins | sample Fk160mmetaG_FD_108192 | JGI IMG/M metagenome (GOLD analysis project Ga0160422, IMG submission 108192) | Marine microbial communities from the Central Pacific Ocean - Fk160115 60m metaG | ecosystem: Environmental > Aquatic > Marine > Oceanic > Photic zone | place: The Central Pacific Ocean... | reverse complement strand
TGTCTCCAATTAGAACATGCTTCCAAATCGATTGTCTTTTTGTATACTCATGAGTATGGATTTACAGGGAATCCGTGTTACAAAATCGACTGAAACTCATCGAACTTTAGCAAGTATTACAAATGAGATAAAAATATCATCCGGTTTTCTTGGTCATTCATTTGATCCAGCCAAAATGAATGGCTTGACCTCACCTCATGACGAAGGGAAAAACGTACGGTTTCCTTTTCATTCCGGCTTGTTCATGACTTTGAAAATAACTCCATCTCTCCTGGGCTTCCTCCACTCAGTTTCCCCAAACTCAATCTTGGCCTTTTTTTGCCTATGCTTCATTTGCATCTCGGTCTTTGGCGGATCAAAATCCAACGTTCTCTTCATTGCAATCGACGATTTGAACGACTGGGTAGGTTGCCTCGACGGTCACCCACAGACCAGGACTCCAAACCTGGACAGGTTGGCGGCCTCCGGCGTACTTTTCGATAACGCTCATTGTCCGGCTCCCGCATGCAACCCTTCGCGCACCGCGGTGTTCACGGGAATCTCGCCCCACGTTTCGGGACTTTACAGGAACGAGCAAAGGATGAGAGACGCTCTTCCTCGAGCCGAGTTGTTGCCCAAGAGCTTTTCCAAGGCAGGGTACTGGTCGGGTGGTTCGGGCAAGATGCTCCACTATTTCATCGACGCCCCCTCCTGGGACGAGTACTTCCCTCCCAAGGAAACGGAAAACCCTTTTCCGAAGACCCTTGGACCGCCCAAGCGTCCGGTCAGTTTGCCGAGGGGCGGTCCCTGGCAATACTACGAAACCGACTGGGGGCCGATCGATGGCACCGATGAGGAATATGGAGGAGATTATGCGGTTGCCGAATGGGTGGGCGAACGCCTTTCGGAAAAGAGAGAGCAACCGTTTTTTCTGGCGTGCGGCCTTTATCGCCCGCACGAGCCCTGGTTCGTTCCTCGGAAATATTTCGAGGCCTTTCCCTTGGATGAGATTCAATTGCCTCCGGGTTACCGCCCGGATGATCTCAATGATTTAACCCCTCGGGGAAAGGCCCTGGCCCGCAATCGCTATTTTGAGCACATTCAGGCGCACAAGCAATGGAAGCCCGCTATCCAGGGCTATCTGGCCTCGATTCATTTTGCCGATGCCATGCTGGGCCGGATTTTGGATGCGCTTGAAAAAGGCCCCCATGCGGAGAACACGATCGTGGTTCTTTGGTCCGATCATGGTTGGCATTTGGGGGAAAAGGAACATTGGCAAAAGTTCACCTTATGGCGGGTCTGTACCCGCGTGCCTCTGGTTGTCCGGGTACCGAAGGGTACCCCCGGTTTACCGGCCGGAACCATACCTTCAGTCTGTTCCAAACCGGTCAACCTTCTCAGTCTCGCACCCACCTTGTTCGAGTTGTGCGAACTGGAACCGTCTCCCTTGCACGACGGTCCCAGCCTCGTGCCTCTATTGGGCGCGGGAGATTCGGATTGGCCTCATCCATCGGTTACTCATTTGCATGATCCGGGAAGTTTTGGACTGAGTGATGAAAGCTGGCGATATATACGGTATGCGAACGGAGAGGAGGAATTGTATGATCTGAAAAAGGATCCTTACGAATGGAATAACCTGGCGATGGATGACGGAAGCGAAAGTCAATTGCAGCGCCTTCGGGAAAAAGCCCCTTCGAAGTTCGCCAAACTCTTCGAACCCAATCTTAGCGAACTCACCAACCTGACGTGGGAAGCTTTGGACCCTCACGAGAATCCCCCTTCTTCGAGCCCTCAGGGAACGTCTTTTGCGGTTCGATTTGCGAATCGGAGCAAACGCATGGTCGAGCTTTTTTGGATTGATCCTCAAGGAAATCCGAAACCCTATGGGCGGATCAAGCCCGGAGAAGTGAAAAACCAAAGGACTCGAATCGGGGCCGTTTGGATGGTTGCTCAGGCAAACGGACTGAAGGAAAAAAGAGCCAAAGGCTTTTTTAGGATTGAGCATGCCCGGGCAAAAGCGGAGATTCCATCCTTCTGAATCTTAGGATACCTTGAGACCCATGACGGCCGTTCCCTTCAAACCCGGACTTTTGAAACGCCTTTTCCCGGCGCTTCTTTTGATTCCGCCGAACCCATCTTCCGGCCAGGATTGGCCGACCTACAACCAGTCGGTGGAGGGATGGAGGCACAATGCCGCCGAACGGGTTCTGACAACCCGAAACGTCTCCCGCCTTTCCTTGAAATGGCGGTACCCGGGCAAGGATTCCAAGAAAAGAATCGGGATGATCTGCGCCACGCCCTCGGTGGTGGGCGGATACGTATACTTCGGCACCGCCACTTTCCCGGCCTTTTACAAGCTCAGGCCGAATGGAGAATTGGCTTGGAAATTTCAACTCGGATCAGAGGACGAAAAAATAAGATTTCAGGAAATGGAGAGCCAGGGATTGATTCCGCGAGGCGGAGTTTACAGTTCGGCTCTGGTGACGGAGGATGCGGTTTTTTTCGGAAGCGTTCGGGGAACCGCCTACTGCCTTGACCGAAAGACGGGGAAGGAAAGATGGCGGATCGATTCACGGGCCGAGGGTTTTCCGGGAAAGCACCATGCCAACGTCATCATGGCTTCTCCCATTCTCTGCCGGGACCAGGTGATTTTCTCGGGAGGAGCGCTGGAGCATGCCCAACCCAAGGATCCCAAGTACGATTGCTGTTACGGGCGGGGATTCGTGATGGCCCTGAATCCAAGGAATGGAGAGATTTTCTGGAAGTACGACGTCGGACCGCCTCCCCGAAAGTTCGATCCTCCGATCGTGATGAAATCATGGGTGGGCACTCATACCTTCAAGTACGGTCCATCGACCAGTTCGGTTTGGAGCACCCCTTCCTACGATCAGGAAAGTGGGCTTTTGTTTTTCGGGACCGATATCCACAACTCTCCCCGTCAACCGACCCCCGAAGACCCCCGGAACTACACCGAGCACTCCGCTGCGATCATCGCCTTGGACGCTTTTACGGGGATGGAAAAGTGGGTTACCCAAATCAATCCCAATGACGTGTGGAACCACACCATGTCGGGATACGATCCAAAGACCGGATACAAGGACCAATCCATCGGTGACACGCCCAAGGTGGTCACGGTCGAGTTTGATGGCAGAAAAGTCACGGCGGTCGGAGCGGGGTGTAAGAACGGGGGCTTTTATCTCCTCCGGGCAAGTGACGGAGAAATTCTCAACCATACCCCGATCTACACCGGTCCGCCGATGGACAATCCCAAGGTAGATCCACGAACCCTCGCGCTGCCCAGTACCATCGGCGGCTTGCAGACGGGTTGCGCCACCGATGGAAAATCCTTCTTCGCCAATGGGGTGGATTGCATCTTCAAGGTCAGGCATCCGGTCCGTCGATTGGAGCCTCCCAGCGGGGGACGGGTGACTTCGGTGAGTCTCGATTTGAAAACCGAGAACTGGAGGCACGAGCGCCCCTTGGTTCCATGGGTCGGGGGAACCCGGGAAAATCCTCTTTTCAGAAACACCGGAGACCCGGTGGCCTCGGGCATCGCTCTGGCCAATGGGGTCGGTTACTTTACCACCTTTTCAAGCAACAAATTGGTTGCGGTCGATTTGAGCACCGGGTCTTCCCTTAAGGAAATTTATTTGGGTCCGGTGCTGGCGGGTCCCTCGGTTTCGCGCGGTCGGATCTATCAGGGCACCGGAAACACTCATTTCACCAACAGCCCCAAGGAAGCCTATTTCCCCAAAACCCCCTACGGCGTACTTTATTCCTTTGGCCTTCCTGAGCTTGACGAAGTTGACCGGATGGGCTCGGGTAAGGAATGAATCCCTAACGCCTCAATTTATATGAAAACACCGCTCCATCCATCCGTCCTTATCAAAACCCTCCTCCCACTCATTCTGCTTGGAAGTTTCTCGGCCTATGCCCAGAAGTCGGAATCCGCTCCGGAGGAATCCGGTTTCGTCAAGCGGGAGGTGACCATCTGGAGTGACGGTACCCGTATGTATGGCGATCTATACCAACCTAAGAATCTCAGGGAAGGGCAGAAACTGCCTGCGGTTGTCTTCGTGAACGGAACGGGGGGGACCAAAGGCAAGTTGCCTGCGCGGATTGCTCCAGGGTTCGTGGAAAGGGGATTTGTCTTTCTCGCGTTCGATTACCGGGGTTGGGGCAAGAGCGAGAGCAAGCTGATGATGCCTGAAATCATGCCGAAACCCAATGCGGAGGGATTGGTGGAGGTCAAGGCTCGGGCCATCCGCTGGCAAATGGATTTTCCCGATCAGGTGATGGATATCCGTAGCGCCATATCCTTTTTGGAAGGGGAGAAATCGGTCGATCCGAGGCGCATCGGACTCTACGGAACCAGTTACGGTGGAGGCTTGGTGGTCTGGACCGCGGCCCACGAACCGAGGGTTCGGGCGATTGTGGCTCAGGTTCCGGGCATGGGAGTTTTCAAATATCGCGAGTCTTGGATCAGAAAAGCCCATCAGCAAATGATCCGCCAAGCTCGCGGAGAGACCGAACCGGTTCCATTCAAGGAAGGGGCGCCCGGAGGAAAGATGTCCGCTTATTCGCATATGCGTCACAACCATGGCAAGAACATCGGATACAATCCGATTGATGCGGCGGATCGCTTGAAGGTACCCACCCTGATCATCGATGCGGAAAAGGAAGAATTGATGGACATCCGTGAAAATGGGGGGAAAGTGGCCCAAATCCTCCGATTCCGTGGAGTGAAGATGGATTACCGCATCCTCAAGGGGATCAGCCACTACGGGGTCTACCGCGAAAAATTTCAGGAATGCATCGATCTTGCCACCGATTGGTTGAGCAAGAATATGTGAATCCGCCTTACTTTCCGATCGGCTTTTGCCAGGGCACGTTGCCCGATTTTTGCAGGTGAAGCATGAGTTTCCCAATTAGCTTGCGAGCCATCGGGTGAGTGGATGGAAGCGGATTTTGCTCGGCGGGATCCTTGCTTAGGTTGACCAGTTGCATCGGCTCGAAGGGATGATTCTGAAGGAGTTTCCAGTCTCCCTCCCGTATCGCGTAGTAGGCCCGCCCCTGATAGCGGAAGTTCCCTTCGCGACGGACCCAAATGAGGGTGCGCTCAGGGTCTCCCTTTTTTCCCTGGAGCCAGATCGGAACCAGGCTTTTTCCCTCGATTTCGTTTTCCACGGGAACCCCGGCGATTTCCGCGAAGGTGGGCAGCAGATCCATGGTGATGCCCAGTTCGTCGCTTTGTCCGACGGGAATGGTTCCCGGCCAGACCGCGCAAGTGGGTACGCGGATGCCTCCCTCCCAATGCTCCTGCTTTCCGCCTCGCCAGGGTTCGTTGGTGGCGGCATGGGGAACGGATCCTCCGTTGTCCGAGGAAAAGGTGATCAGGGTATCCCGGGCGATACCGAGTTCCTCGACCGCATCCAGAACCTTGCCGATCTCATGGTCCATGTGTTCGACGAACGCCACGTTGGTGGCCCGCTTCAGGTCTAGCTGTGGTTCCCTTTTTTGTACTTTCCTTAACCAGTCTTCGGGGGGCTGAATGGGGAAGTGCGGGGCGTTGTAGGCGAGGTAGAGGAAGAAAGGCTTGGTCTTGTCCTTGGCCTGCTTTCTCAGGTATTCGATGGCCCATCGGCTGAAGATCTCGGTGGCGTGCCCCTTGGGAGTGATCGTTTTCTTGTTGAGGCGCATCCAGTTCACTCCCCCGCGCAAGTGAGTCCAGTAGTCATCCATCATGTCGCCGAGGAAACCATGGAAAAAAGTAAATCCGCGATCATTGGGCAGGTTGGGTTCCTCATAACCGAGGTGCCATTTCCCAATCATTCCAGTGTGATAGCCCGCCCGGTTCATCAGCTCGGGCAGGGTAGGGCCGGTGGGGTTGAAATACCCCCAGTTGCTTTCCGGGTTCTGACGAATCACTCCGGGCGCGCCCACCAGATCGGGATAGCGACCGGTCATCAGCGAAGCCCGGGTGGGGGTGCAGACGGTACAGTTGGCGTAGAACTGGTTCAGGCGCAGGCCCGAGGTCATCAAGTTGTCAATGGCGGGGGTTCGGATGTCCTTGCCTCCAAAGGAGGAAAGATCGCTGTAACCCAAGTCATCGACGAGGATGCAGAGGATGTTGGGTTTCTTGCCCGAAAGCGGGCCGGATAGGCAAAATCCCAAGGCCAAAAGGAAAGGAGTGAGCATCGATTTCATGGTTTTACCTTATGCCTGTTTTGAGTTTTCACCGCAAGCGTGACTGATCCTTCCAAGGATAATCTTCTTAGGCGAAGATTTCGTTGACCACTTTTCCGATTCCGTCCTTGGTCGCATAGAACGGGCGCTTCTCCACCTCATAGGCGGTTTTCGGATTGATTCCCATCGCGGTGAAGATCGTGGCATGCAGATCCTCAATGGGAACCGGGTTTTCCACCGCCATCAGGGGACGCTCGTCCGCGGTCTTTCCGTAGACGAATCCTTGCTTCACACCGCCTCCCCACATCATAACACTAGTCCCTCCGGTAAAGTGCCGGTGCAAGCCGTAATGCTTCATTTCCTGCAGTTTGTCGGTTTTTGCCCGGGACTGATCCCTGGCATTCGATCCGGGTACCCCTTCGATCATCATGTCCCGGCTGAATTCACTGGCCAGGACCACGAGGGTCCGGTCGAGCAGTCCGCGTTCTTCCAAATCAAGGATCAACTGGGCTACGGGTTGATCAATTTCTTTCTTCATGCGGGCAGAGGTCGTGTGTCCGTTCTCATGGTGATCCCAATGAAGGAAGGGAACGTACTCGGTGGTTACTTCGATAAAGCGTGAACCCTCCTCCGCCAGTCGGCGGGCAAGCAGGCATCCTCTGCCAAACCGGGTATTTCCGTATTTTTCGTAGGATTCTTTGGGCTCCAGGGTTAGATCAAAGGCTTGCTTCTCCTTGGACTGAAGCAAGCGGTGAGCGGATTCCATGGAACGGAGCATCGATTCGCGCTGAAAGTCGCTCATCCGCTCACGGTTCGGGTTTTGATCGAGCAAGTTTCTGAAGTGCTTGTAACGGTTGGAAAAGCGGCCCGGTTCCATTCCCTTCGGCGGTTGCACCGATTGCACCGCCTGTTCGGGGTAGGGCAGGTTCATCGGTCCGTACTCCGACCCGAAGAAGCCGGCGGTGGTGAAGGCCTTGAGCTCCTCCTTTTCCCCCACTCCTTCGAGCCGTTGCCCGACGTTGATGAAGGGAGGGATGACCTCGTTCTTGGGACCCAGCGCTTTGGCCATCCATGCACCGATGTGAGGGGCGGCCACGGTCAGGGGAGGAACGTAACCGGTGTGCCAGTGGTACTGGTGCCGGGAATGAAGGATCGAGCCCAAGTCCGGTTGCACGGCCGAACGGATCAGCGTACCCCGGTCCATGACTTGGGCGATGTTTTCCAAGCCTTCGGTAATTTGTAAGCCGTCCACATTCGTATCAATTGCAGGAAAGGTGCTGAGAATCTTTTCCACCTCCAGTCCCTTTTCAAAAGGCAGGTATCTCTTTGGGTCGAAGGTATCGGGAGCGGCCATACCTCCAGCCATCCAGATCAGGATGCAGGTGTCGGCGCGAGCCTCGGGATGCGAAATGCCTTCCTCTCCCCAAAGTCTCGTACCTGTGGAGCCGAGGGCGGCGGTTGAAGCAAGCCCGAGTTGTCTAATGAAATCGCGTCGTTGAATGGATTCGGGAGGATTCATAAGCTATTTGTCCTTTGTACCTGAGTCTTGAAGAAATGGAAATCACTTTTCCCCACCGAGGCTCTTCTCCCAGCCAACCGGTTGAGTCCATGCCATGCGTGGGATTGGCCCAGCGTCGATCAAAGGAAGGTTCGGAGCATCGCAGGAAACAACCGCCCGCACGAAAAGTTCGCTCCCATTCAAACGGTAGGACGCTTTTGTTCCATCGACCGTTTTCAGCACTCCTCCCAATCGCTCGTCCGCATAGATTCCGGACATGGGTCGCATGACTCGCTTCCAGTCGCGAAAGGGTTTGGGTATGGTGTGATCGAGTGAAACGTCGATGGGAGAGCCTATGAAACGGATTTGGTAATTCCGGTCGGGTCGCGGATCGACCTCCAGGGAAAGTACTCTTCTTTCTTCGTCGTATTCCAATCTTCTGAAGGTAATCCCCGTTGAGGCATAGAAGTCTCCTTGCCGCATCGCCGAGGTAATGGAGTCCTTGTCCAGGGAGTCGCTTCTCACCATGACCCAGGCCAGGCCGGGTGCGTTTTTGAGTTCCTTGTCCGAATGGTAATGCTCCTCGGGTGTGTGGTAGTTGTGCGTGTCATCGGTGGCGCATCCGAAAATGGGAGGAAGTTTGTGCTTTTTGATTCGGAGGGTGTTTGCGATGTCCCAAATCCGTTCGACGCTTGGGACATGTTCGTCTCCGAGGCTTTTGCATCCCGTACTCGCATTGAAAATCTCCACGCCATCGATGTCCGGGGCGGCGGCCATGATCTCTGCGGTGACCGCATAATGGAAGTTGGGATGATTGAGGTGCCAAAAGACCTCTTCCCTTTTCCCGACCGTATGCGAGTGGAGCAAATGAGCCTGGTGTTCGAGCATTTCATGGACCGAGCCTTTCGCTTGCGGGACAAAGAGCCGGTCGACGTTGATGGCATTGCTGTGAACCGGAAATTCCCTCTTCTTTTCGATCCTTCCCGCCGAGGCGGTCAGTTCGAAGCCTTCGATCATGATGAATGCGCCGGGTTCTTCGAATTGCCTGCGGATTTCCTCGAGAGTCTTAAGGCGGGCCTGGGTTTTGCCGTCTCTTGTCCTGATCTTCAGTCCGCTCTCTCCCCATCTCTCGCGATGTTTGGAAACCACCTTGTTTTCGCGCTCGTGTTTGCTTACGTCCTTCCATCTCTCTCCGCGCTGCAAAACGTTGTGATCGGAAAGCACCAGGAAATCATAACCCTTACTCTTATACCAATCGGCGGCGGTTTCGGGAAAATCGTTCCCATCTGACCAGAGCGTATGGGTGTGGGTATTTCCCTTGAACCATCGTTCGGAGGAATTTCCAGCCGTCTGCTTTAGAGCACAAACCAGCAGAACGAGGAAAAGGGGGGCACGTCGGAGGTTCACGCTTAGCGAATGATTTGGAAATCGGGTTGCATGAAAACCAGCCAAAGCAGGTCCTCGACTTGGCTCGGTTCCGGGGAATCCGTGAGCACGGATTGCAAAACGGTTCTTTCACCTGAGGAAGGCGGACGGCTCAGGGAGTGTTGGTAAAGCCAGTCGACGAAACCCTGCTCGATGGAAGCCCGAGGAGCGAGGTTCTCCGCTCCCCGCTTGAGGTACTGGGAAAGGATTTCCCCATTGGCGAGATCGATGGCTTGCAGAGTGGTCAATTCCGCGGGCCGGGAGGTGACCACCTGATCACGGTGGGGGCGGCCAAGCGAGCGCATCAGGAAATCATTCTTGACGAGGGAGGCCCGAATGGGGGGTGCATTCTCTCTAACCCCGGGGGCGGTAGGATGGGCCTCATGCAAGATCCGTTTCCAGGGACCTGAACCATAGGTATGCCCTTCTTTGGCCGGTTGCCACTGACCCTGTTTTTGGACCTCCCAACTTCCGTCGGTTTCGATGATTCGCTCGGACCCTTTGCCGATTTTCAGGTGAGCGACGAAGCCTGAGGCTCCGCCATGCATCTCCGCGTCCACCTCGATGAGGTTTTCTCCCGCCTGAAGGAACGAGGAAATTTCATGGTAAACTGGTTTTTGCCAATTTTCGGAGGAGGTCAGGAAGGCTCCGTTAATCTTCATGGAAAAGGCATTGTCGCAAGTCGCGATCAGGCTGGCGAAAGCGGGTTGCTCTTCAAGGGTCACCGATTTTCGCAAGCGAACTTTGCGGGCGTTCGGGTTGGGTCCCCAAATCCAACGGGCGGTGATTTTTCCGGCTTTCCCGAGATCGGGAAGCTTGGGTCTCTCGGACTCGGGTAGTCGTTCGGAGCGGTCGACCTTGGCTTCGGCGTTGACCGGATAGGTCCGGGTGACCTGCCAGATCGTATCCATCAACTGTTCCGCGGACATTCTCTTGGGAGCGGGTCCCCTGAACTGATAATCCTCTCCGGGTCGGGTGGGAACCGATTCGCTTTGAGCCCGGTAGGCTTCGGAACTCATGACCAAGGCAAGGAATTTGCGCAGATCGTATCCGTCCTCGGCGAAGCGGACCGCCAGGTAGTCGAGCAAATTCTCGTTCCAGGGTTCGGTGTGCATCGCATCCACGGGGTGAACGATTCCCCGACCCATCAGTTGAGCCCACAACCGATTGACGATGGTCCGGGTGAAGCGTCCGTTTTCCGGATGAGTCAGCAAACCGGCCAATTGACCTAGCCGTTCGTTGCGTTTGGCATTCGCATCGATTTGTCCTAGTTCCGGAAACATCCAACGTGGGGTGGCCATCTTTCCCGTGGGAACGTCGCACCTTTCAAGTTCCAGAGGGGTTTCCGAAAACACCGCGGCCAGGTCATACGCTTCCTGCAGGGTCCAACGGTCGATGAAACTATCATGGCAGCTGGCGCATTTCATGTTGATTCCCAAAAAAACCTGAGAGACGTTCTGGGCGAATTGCATGTCTCGGGTTTGGCTTGCATTGACGTTTCCGCGCCACTTGATCCCATTGATGAAACCTGCGGCATTGCCTTGGCCCACGATCAGTTCGCGGGTCATTACGTCGTAAGTCTTGTTCGTCCGCAACGAGTCGTACAGCCAGGAGGTGATCTGCTTGCGACCACCGGTGATGAAACCGGTCCCGGTATAGTCGTTGCGCAACAGATCATTCCAGAAAGTCAGCCAATGATCGGCGTAGTCCACTTCCCTGGAAAGCAGATCCTCGACCAAACGGTTTCTCTTGTCCTTCGCCGGATTGGCAAGGAAACTCTCCAGTTCCTCGGGCGTGGGCAGGATTCCAATTAAGTCGAGGTAAGCCCGTCGGGCGAAGGAGCGGTCGTGGGAGGGAGCAGGAGGGCTAATCCGATTTTCTTCGAAATAGTCATCCAAAATCCGGTCAATCGGATGAGTCCGCCCCCGGCGAGCGGGAGGGACTTCGACCACCCGCGGTTTAAGGGGTGGTTCCCAACCCGAAGAACCCAGAGTGATTCCTTCGTCCCAGCGCATCCCTTCGGCGACCCACGTCCGCAAAACTTCGATTTCACCTCCGGATAAACCAGGCCCCTTCGGAGGCATCCGTTCGGCGCTGTCCTCGGAAGCGACAACTGCCAAGAACCAACTGTCCTCCGGGTTACCGGGTACCGCCACTTCCCCGCCTTCTCCCCCTGCGAGGAATTCCGTCCGGGTATTCATGGAAAGCCCGCCCTTTTGCGCTCCGTCGGTGTGGCATTCGGCGCAATGCATCTTAAGGATAGGCATCACCTGATGGACGAAGTCCACCTTTGCCAAACAGCAAAAGGGTAGGATCAGCCAGAGGCCGAATGATTTACAGGCAGGAGACATCGAAAAAAGGAATGTCCGAGTCTCCGAGATTCTTACGGAGGAAGTCAAGGAGGGATGTTTTCACTACCCTGAAAAGCATCTTCGAGAATTTGACTTTTGGGTGAGGCGAGCCGTAGGTTTTCGGATGATCCTAAAGATTCAAGCGGCCCTCACCGAACCTCCCTCTTCGGTCACGGTCTTCAGGGACACGACCCTCTACGCCAGCGCCTTCTGCGATCTAGAGGTGCTCTTGGAATGCAAGCCGGGCACCCGTTCCAGTTATTGGCGTTGGCTTAAGTCTTGGGGCGCCCACGATTTCGTTGAGGAATTGGTTCGGGAAGGAGAGGAAGGCGGGCTGTACCTTGGCAAGGAACGGGCCAATATCCGGGTGGACGAACTGGATCACCCCACTTATCCCTTCGTCATCGACTGTCTGCGTTCGCTCCAGCGGTAGGGAAGATTCGGGTTTTCCTTTTTGGAAATATCCGACAAGATGAGCGGATGAATCTTCTCGCTCGTCGATCTTTTCTCGGGGGGCTCGGGCTTGGCGTCCTGAGCGCACCTTCCTTATCCAAGCTCTTTGCCCAGGCAAAGAATGCCCCTGATCGTTTCCGCATCGGGATTCAGGAATACACCTTTCACCGTTGGCTGAAAGACGGCAAGCTTACGCACCTCGATTACCCGGCTCTCTGCAAGGAAAAGCTCGGAATCGAAAGCGTGGAATACTGGAGTCGTCCTTTCGGAGGCAAGCATCTTGACCGGTCTTACGTCGGGGAACTGAAAAAACGGACGGTGGGCGAGGGAATCGAAAACGTTCTGATCCTGGTGGACGAAAAGAACGAACTTGATCATGCCAACAAAGACCAACGGGACAAATCGGTGGAGGCGCACAAGGGATGGATCGATTGCGCCGCCCAGTTGGGTTGCTCCGCGATCCGGGTCAATTGCCGGTCTGGGGGAGATCCCGCGGAGAACCGCAACCAGGCGGTCGAAGGGCTCGGCCGACTTTGCGAATATGCGGAAAAGACTCCCGTCCAAGTGGTCATCGAACCGCACGGACGGAATTCTCAGGACCCGGACTGGATTCTTTCGGTGATCAGGGAACTGAATCATCCGCACGCGGGCATTCTTCCCGACTTCAATAATTTTGGCGCCTATGACCGCTACGACGCCGTCCGCAGGACCCTTCCGCATGCTCCGGCGGTTTGCGCCAAGGCATTGAAATTTGACGAAGAGGGGAATGAGACCCATACCGATTTTTACCGAATGCTTGAGATCGTTTACCAATCCGATTTTTCCGGGGTGATCAGCATCGAGTTCGAAGGGCATGGTATGGATCCGGTGGCCGGTTCGCTAAAGACCAAGGAACTGATTCTCAAAGGCTTGGCCAAGGCCCGTAAAGCCTAGGGTTCCGGCGTAGTGGGGAAGGCGGAAAAACCGACTCTGATCGTGGGAGCGGGCCTGGCGGGTCTTGCCTGCGCCCTGACTGTAAGGAGGGCGGGGAGGACCGTTCTCCTCTTTGACCGCGAGGAAGTGGTCGGAGGGCGGGTGCGCACCGATGGGATCGAGGGTTACCGCTTGGACCGCGGCTTTCAGGTTCTGCTTACCGCATACCCCGAAGCCCGGCGTTTCCTGAATTTCGAGGAACTGGATCTCCGAAGCTGCTACCCCGGTTCGCGGGTCTGGTTCGAAAACCGCTTTCACCGGGTGGCGGATCCTTTCCGCAAGCCTGTGGACGGATTGGGTTCCCTGTTCAATCCCATCGGTTCTCTTCCAGACAAGCTCAGAGTTGGCTTGCTGAGGCTCGGACTTCTCTCCACCCGTTCGATGCCCGATGAGGTCACGACTTCCCAAGCCTTGGAGCGGTTGGGGTTCGGTTCGTCGATGACTGACCGCTTTTGGAAGCCCTTTATGCGCGGAGTCTTTCTGGAGAACGGGCTTCGTACCTCAGTTCGCAAATTTGAGGAAACCTTCCGTCTCTTCGCCGAGGGGGAAACCGCTCTTCCGAGGCTGGGCATCGGAGAGATTCCCAAGCAGATGGCCCGGTCGCTTCCGTCCGAATCCCTGCGCTTGGGCCATTCGATTGTCCGTGTCGGGGACCGGTTCGTTGAATCCGCCGATGGGAAAAGGTGGGAGGGGCGGGCGGTGGTTCTGGCCACCGAATCGGAGGTCGCCGATCAACTGCTTGGTTTGGACGGAGACGAAGCGACACCTTGGAATTCGGTTGATTGCCTCTACTTCAGTATGCCCAGTGTAGATCTGCCCACCAACGAGCCCATTCTCCATCTCGACGGTTCGGGGGTCGGTCCGATCAACAACCTAACCTTTCTCAGTTCGCTTTCCAACTGCGCACCCGAAGGCCGGGCCCTCGCCTCGGCCAGTATCATTGGCCAAGGTGATCGGGATTTGCATGGCCTCACCGAGGAGGCCCGAGGGCAACTCATTTCCTGGTTCGGGAAAAAAGCGGATAGCTGGGATATGCTCAAGGCGTACCGCATCGAACGAGCGGTTCCCGCGTGTCCGAAGCCGCTGCGGCCGGAACCTTTCATTCGGGGAGTACACCGTTGCGGAGACCATTTCGGTCTTCCTTCCATCGATTCCGCATTGCGCTCCGGGCGGGAGACCGCCGAGCGGATTCTCGGAACGGGTTCCACCCCCGGTTGATTCTGCAACGGTTTGAGCAGGTTGCGAAGCCGGAAAGCCCGAGCATATTGTAGACTCATGAGCAAAGGCATACATTGGGTACGCAACGACCAACGATTGTCGGATAACCCCGCCTTGTCCAAGGCCTTGTCCGAATGCGAGGAGGTCCTCTTGGTTTATTCGTTCGATGACCGAATATGGCAGCCCGGCAGGATCGGTCCGTACCGTGCGAAGTTCATTCTTCAGTCCCTTGACTCCCTCAGGCAAGGAGTCGAGTCTCTGGGGGGTGTTCTGACTTTTGTCCATGGGCGGGCCTCCGGGGAAATCCCCCAACTGATGCGAAGCTGGGGGGCGGAGCGCTGCTATGGCCAACGGGAGGATGCCTGGGAAGAGACGGAAGAGGAAAAGGCGCTGGGCCGGGAGGTGGACCTGAGGTTGACCGAAGGCAAAGGCCTGCTGGAGGAAGAGGACTTGCCCTTTTCCTTGGCGGACATGCCCGGCGTCTTCAGTCCCTTTCGAAGAAAAGTGGAAAAGAACCTGACCATCAGGCCTGAACTTCCCAAGCCTCTCAATATCAAATGCTCCTGGGAATCCGAAGGAAAACTTCCCGACCTGTCCCATTTTGGATGGGAGCATCCGAAACCAGATTCGCGGGCGGTTCTGGACTTCCGGGGAGGGGAAACCGAGGCTGAGAATTGGATGAGGGAATGGATCTGGGAACGGGACTGCCTTACGACTTACAAGGAGACGCGCAATGGTTTGCTGGGTCCGGATTACTCTTCGAAATTATCCCCCTGGCTGGCCAACGGATGCCTCTCCGCAGTCAGAACACATTGGGAGATCAAGCGGTTCGAGGAGGAGCGGGGAGCCAACGAAAGCACCTACTGGCTGTTCTTTGAATTACTCTGGCGCGAGTTTTTCCGTTTCGTGGCCCGTTCTCACGGTTCTCAAATCTTTCGGCCCGGGGGTATCAGACCGGGAGAATCCACAGGCCGGCGGGGTGACCCGCGTACCCTCGAAAAGTGGAAACTAGGCCGGACCGCGGATGATTTCGTCAATGCCAACATGATCGAACTAGCCCGGACCGGATGGATGAGCAACCGGGGGAGGCAAAACGTAGCTTCCTACCTGATTCACGATCTGGGGCAGGATTGGTTGGCCGGTGCCCGGCATTTCGAGGAGCTTTTGATCGACTACGACCCCTGCAGCAATTACGGAAACTGGATGTACTTGGGAGGCGTGGGCAACGACCCCCGACCCAACCGAGCCTTCAATCTTGCGAAACAGGCGGAATATTACGATCCCGACGGAAGTTTCCGCAAACACTGGCTGGGGTGAATGCTACTCGACGAAAAGAATGCAGATGGGGGAGGGTACGGTGATGACCGAGCCCCGTTGGTAGGTAAGTTTTCCGCTTTCCCGGTCGATGCGGTGAGCGGCGATGGTGTTGGAGTCCGCCCCGGCGGCGAGCAACCAATCGGCGCTTGGTGTCAGGTTAATGTTCCGGGGAAAGGCTCCGCGGACCGGTTGCACTTGCACCACCTTTAATTTCCCGGTCTTGGGATTTGTCTGATAGACGGAAACGGAATCATGGCCGCGATTCGATGAGTAGAGGAATTGCCCGTTTGGATGAACCAGAATTTCGGCTGCGGAGTTGAAGGACTCTCCCGCTTTCACTTTTTCGGAAATCGCGGGAGTGGTGGAAAGTCGTTTCGCCTGCCCGTTTTGGTCATCCCATGCAAAGGTGGTGACGGAAAGACTAAGCTCATTGAGGAGATAAACGAACTTCCCGTCGGTGGAAAACCGCATGTGACGAGGACCTCCGCCGAGAACGGACTGACCAACTCCATGTGGACTGATGGCGGGCTCGGATGAGTCAACCTTGTAGATCACGATTTGGTCGAGCCCTAGATCCGGGATGAGGGCGTAGTTGCCGTCCGGAGAAAATCCAGTCCAGTGGGGGTGCGGAGAATCCTGTCTTCTGTCCACTACCTTCGATCCGCCAGTATGCTCAATGACGGTGGGTTCACCCAATTTTCCATTGCCATCAAGTGGAAACAGGGCAACCGACCCGCCTCCGTACTGGGCGGTGAGCAGGAACTTTCCGCTTGGATGAACCGAGATGTGACAGCCTCCGCCGTCGGGGCAGATCATCCGGGTGAATTCCTCAAGCGCTCCGTTCTTCTGAATGTGGTAACCCAGAGCGCCGCTTCCATCCTCCCATCGTCCGATCGAATACAGGATTTTGCCATTGGGATGTAAGGCGAGAAAGCCGGGCGATCCAATCTTGGCGGCCAGTTCGGCGGGAGTGAACTTTCCGTTCGCCGGGTTGAAGGTGGCTTGGTAAATCCCCTCGGCCCCGCGTCCGCCGGTGCCGAAAAAGACCGTGAGCGGCTTGGCGGTTACCCAAAGGAAAGACGAAGTGAAGAGAATCGAAAGGAGTATATGGTGAAGGATTTTCATGAGTCTGAAAGGGATAAGCTCCAGAGGTTGGCCTTGTCAATTTGCATTTGCTCTTTGACTCCCCACCGCTTTGGGCACGAGCTTCATCTTCCCCCGCTTGCAGGA
>Ga0160422_10001120_pt1 | contig 16655 bp, 10 predicted proteins | sample Fk160mmetaG_FD_108192 | JGI IMG/M metagenome (GOLD analysis project Ga0160422, IMG submission 108192) | Marine microbial communities from the Central Pacific Ocean - Fk160115 60m metaG | ecosystem: Environmental > Aquatic > Marine > Oceanic > Photic zone | place: The Central Pacific Ocean... | reverse complement strand
TAGGCAACCCCGTTCTGGTTAAGGATCCCCCCCAAAGGCTGCTCACCCCGTAAAATCAATTTCTGAAGAGCTTGGGAAAAATTATCCAATTCAATTTCAATCACCCCGAATTCAGCAGCGCGCCCTGTTCCCTCTCCCTTAAGAATGACCTCTCTGTAGTAGCATTCATCGGAATGTCCCTCAGCGAGAACCTCAAGAAGCATCCGCTCCCTATGAAACCGCTCCAGCGTCGACGTCATATCGCCCTCATGCACAAGGAGCGCCCGAAAAGGCTCTGGTATTTCCTCGGAAGAACGCCAGATGAACACCTCCGGGCTTAGCCCGGCACGCGCGAGGGCCTTGCTCAGAAAACCTTCAGAGGATGAATGCTCGTTTGGATTCAAAGGGCTTTTGCGTTGAAGGAATCTCGGAAATCTTTAGCGACCGTCGCATTGCGAACCAACGATCAACACCTTGCTGCGACCTCAAACGATTCGATCCGTTTTGTGATGCTCGAGGAAAAAGTCGTGAAGTAGATTATCCACACAAAGCAGTCCATCTCGGCTCAGGACGATCGCATCATCGATCACCTCGAGAAGTCCCTCCTCAGTGAGCTCCTCCAGAGGACGGGCAAAACGATCAAGAATACTAATCTGGAATTTATCGCGGAAGTAGTCTGCCTTCACGTGACCCAACTTCATCTGTAGGATAAACTCTCGTATCATGCGCTCCTCTTCATTCGTTCGAAACGCGCGCTTTACTGGCATCTTCTCTGTATCAATCGCAGCCACGTAATCGTCTATCTCGGTCAGGTTCTGGTAATGGACTCCCTGCACATGGGAAAACGAGGCCACCCCAAGCCCAACAAGATCTGCACCTCCCCACAAGGAGTCCCGGTAGATAAATTTTGTTCTCTCAGGGTTCTTTACCGCCGTATACCCGGAACTGATCGTGTAGCCATTAGCTTCCAGCTCTGCAAATGCCTCCCTCACCCAGCGCCTCTTGGTTTCCCATCCCGCCACGGGGGCCACGAGGGCCCCACTCTCTTTCATATCCTTATAGATGGTCGTATTATAGGGGATTTCCATCTGGTAGATGGTGATGCTGTCAGGAGCAAGTTTGAGCACCTGCTCAATGTTCTTCTGCCAGTTCTCCTCCGTCTCCTCCAGCATTCCCGCAATAAGGTCGATATTGATCTGGTCGAACCCTTCGGCCCTGGCCCGCTCGAAGGCCTTCCAAACCTCCTTGCTCCGGTGTGCGCGACCGTTGATCTCGAGGATCCGATCATCAAAGTTCTCAATGCCGAGACTCAGGCGAGTCACTCCGATCTCCTTGATCGCGGCCAGCTTTCCAGCGGTCAAAGTCCCGGGCTCACATTCGAAGGCAACCTCCTCTGCATCGTCCCATGAGAGGATGGCCTTCATTCGGTCGGTCAGGTCTGTCAACTGCCTCCCGGAAAGATACGAAGGGGTTCCTCCTCCGAAGTAAATAAAGTGCGGCTTGCGACCCGCGACCAGCGGCTTTGCTGCCAGCCTCTCTAACTCGGTAATGGTATGGTCCAAATAATCTCGGATCTCCTGCCCATTTTTGTCCGTATAGACACGAAAGTAGCAGAAGTGGCAGCGCCTGCGACAGAAGGGAATATGGTGATATAGTCCGAGTGGTGTCCCAGGAATGGGGTTTCGGTCATACGCCGCCCGCACTTCCTCCCCCTGGTCGCTGGACCAGAAGGAAAAGGGAGGGTAATTGGAAATAAAGTAGTTGCCCGCCCGGGTAGCCTTCTTAGTCGGAGGAGTGGCGGTTTCGCTCATGGTGTCGCTTTGGGCCTCTTGTCACCCCTGAGAGGGAAGCAGGATGGGCGAGAAAGAGAATAGCTCCCTTTTGCCGAAATTGGAATCTCGCAAAGTGATTACCCGGTTTCCGTGACCCAGAAGGTCTGAATACAGGAAAACCAGCCGCTGATCTCACGCAACCGACCTTTGTTACCCTCTTTAATTTTGTCCATCTTTACTATCAGGCGAAAGCTTCTCACTGCGCTCCAATGCAAAACAGCGTCCCGTCTGAGCCACCTACCACGATTCTACCATTAGCAAATGCAAGATCGGAACTGATCCCCTCTCCCAGATCCACCCTCCAGATTTCTTTCCCGTCAACCGGATCGACTGCATAAACTCTTCCGTCTCCAGATCCAAAAGCCACCGCATCCTTGAAGACGATCGCTCCGCCATCGATCCGGGAGCCGGTTTTGAATCGCCATGCTCTCTTGCCGCTCTCCCGGTCCACCGCATGGAGGTGCTTGTCACGAGAGCCGATAAACACATGTTTTGCGGTAACCGCAGGGGCCGCGTAAAACCCGAAATCCTTATCTTCGTAAACCCACTTTGGGTCCTTTTTCGAAATGTCTACCGCAACTAGTTGGTTACCATAATTTGCAGAGTATACCATACTACCCATCGTCGCCACCGTGCCAATGATCTCCGCCTCCACCTCAACTTCATTGACGGCCTCTCCATTACTGACGTCAATCACATGCACCCTCGCATCGCAGCCACCAAGGACGATATTCTTCCCGTTCACCAAAGCCGGAGTTCCGTTGATCTGCTCTGCCGTTTCATATGTCCACGCTTCCGTGCCATCTTTCGTGCGCAGCGCCCGACAGATCCCGTCGTAACCGTTGACGACAATCCATGTCTCCTTCTCGTCCGGGCTCTGGATCAGTAAGCCACCACCCACGAACTTATCTGCAGCTTCGTATTTCCACAGCTCCTTACCTGTCTTCTGATCGAAGCAATAGAGGTAACGATCGCTCGACCCAATAAAGACCCGGCCGCCGCCCACAGTTGGTGGAGCCTCAATGGTGTCCTCGGTCTCAGCCTTCCAGCGCACCTTGCCGGTCCGCTCATCCACCGAGTAAAAAGTTCCCATTACCGTCCCTACAAAAACTGCTCCATCCGCAATTGCCGCATCACCTACAATCGGGCCGTCAAGCACGGCATCCCAGCTAACTACCGGCTTGCGAGGAACATTGTCCGGAACACTGCCTTGTAAGGCGTTTCCTCCACGTGGAATGGCCCAAGACTTTGTCTCTGCTTCTGCGTTTTCTTTCTCGGGGGCAGCGAGGCTAATCCCTGCCACAAGGAGAACATACGCTACGCTGACTGCCAAAAAATTCGGGTAGGAGTAATTCATCACGTATCTTGGGTTGCAGCGCCACCAAAGGCGCTCTGATATAATACCGCAAAATCATCTCTTTTCATACTCCGAGGATTGAACTGTCCAGTCCACTGTCTCGTAGCATCCTCTGCAAGCTCAGGAAACACGCCAGGATCGACTCCGCACTGCGCCAGCGGCGAGAGATTCGCCACAGTTAACAGATGCTCAATCCAAGCTCGAACGCCCCAGTCCACCCCTCGGCAGCTTGATAGCAAGGTTCCATAATGCGCATAGGTCTCGCTAGCTTCCGGGGCTTCCTCGTTCAGCCCGATCACGTGAGGAAGCATCAGAGCCACCGCGTGGCCGTGGGCCAGCCCACACGAGGCCGTGAGTGGATTCGCCGAAGCGTGAGCTGCTCCCAACATACTGTTTTCGATCGCGAGCCCCGCGAAGGCGGATCCCATTAACATCGCGTTACGCTCGGAAGCCGATGCTTCACCCTTCAGAACAGGCTCGATCGCCAGGGAAATGTGAAGAAATGCCTCCCTTGAATATGCAGAAGAAAAGGAATTCCTACGTGTGCTTACCGCCGTCTCCAACGAATGCGCGAGAGCATCCAGCGCTGTCAGGACCGCTACCCTGTGAGGCATCGAGACGGTCAGGTCCGGATCAAGAATAGCGTAAGTTGCAAGCGCAGAAGGGTCCCCGCAGGCCATCTTCTCGTGAGATTGATCACGACTGATTACCGCGTAACTCTGGCATTCACTTCCTGTTCCAGAAGTTGTCGGTACACCTATAAAGGGGAGAAGAGGTGTTCGCGCTGCACCGTATCCCTTATAATCGCTCATAGCCCCACCGTTGGTCAGAAGGAAATTGCAGCCTTTCGCAGTGTCCATGCTACTTCCCCCACCCAGTCCCACAAAGCAGTCCGGTCCTACCTCCCGGGCAAATTTCATCGCGGCAAGAATATCGCTCTCTGCAGGATTCTCGCTTGTCCCATCATAAACAGTGCAGGCTATTCCTGCATCTTCCAGTAAAGTAACCGCCCGACCGGCATGACCTGCGGCAGCCACCCCTTGGTCGGTCACGAGCAGCACTTTCTGTCCCCCACTCTTGTGGACGCACGACGGCAACTCGGCTAGAGATCCCGGTCCGCCCACAAGTTGCGGACTGGGTCTGGTTGTAAAGGGCTCCATTCTGAGTCAGCTCACTGCGGCAAGGTTCCCCTGTATAGCACGCCGCCGGAACAGAAACTCGAACAAATTACCTTCATGTGGCTGCTCCCACTGAACACGGTTGGTTGGGAAAGGGCCGATGTTGAGCCGCTCGATATCGGACGAATTCATGAGATCGCGGATCCAGCCCGCATCGTCCGTCCAAGCTGAAACAACCAGTGTCTCTCCAATCTCACCAAGCATCTGGCCTTGCGGCATTTCCGTCACACTGGCGAAGGGAAACATGAATTCCGTGTTTGCGAGAGGATGCCCCGGGTCCGCGCAGGAAATCAGAGTTGGCCGCAGATAGGTCTGACCGTGCATTTCCACGAGGCGAGATCCGTTCCGGTAACGCGCCGTAACATCTTCGGCCCCCTCCACCTTTAGGTGCTCGTCAATAAGATCATTTATCGATCCAGCCCATTCGGTATTCGAAAATCCACAGAGAAGCGCATCCTCATGATCTCTGGGAAGAGGTTCGATAGCCGCAAGATCCCGTGCTACAGCATCGGCCAGTTCATCTCGCCCGGATGAGACAAGAATTGCAGACGTGTTAATACAGCTTCGGCCCCCATTGGCCGAGATGGATTCAACGAGGGTTTCGGTATGGTCGGCCCACTTGCCGAGATAATCATCCCCGACAAGAACCTTGCTCCTCCCAGTGCCATGGACTTGGATACTCGGAAAGCCCGAATACTTGCGCACCGTGGCGTCACTGCCAAAGGCGATGCCACGGCCACAGCCCATGAGAATTGTATCTCCGCCCTCATGAGTCGTGGGATAAAACCCGAAAGCCTCTTTGGGGAATCCTGCGGCAATCAGAGATTGCACGATTCGTAGCGGAGTGAAGGGGTCTTCCCGGCCCGGCTTCAAGAGGACCGGAATCTTCAGAACCGGCGCGGGTAGCCACAGCGAGTTCACGGCAGGAGCGTTGCTGGGAAGAGAAACCCCCAGGGCGTCGGCCACCGGATAGAAATTCACCTCAAGATCATCGACTGCTGAGAGTCCCCGATCAAAAAGCTCCAGCGGCAGATTCCGGGTCAATCCACCAATCACCGTGCGGATCTGCGACATCGCGGCGTGAACCTTTCCCATGTTCATTTTCACCAGTGTGTGGGGAAGCTTTGTCAGCGCTGACAGAGACTCGATATAATCCTGCGGGCTCTGGCTGCTGTTACCAAGAGGCAACTCTTCGTGGAGGAAGAGTTCAGCGGCAGCTTCGCAATAGCCCGCGAGGGTCTCAGCAGGCACGGCATCAAGAGCAGCCTTGGACTTCTCAAGATCGAGAATATCCCGTCGTATCAGGCCGGGATTCGCCGTGTGGGTATAAACCGTGCTGTCCGCCGATGATTCCAGCTCAACCGTATCGAGACTATGATATTCCTCGCCGAGGCGCAGGATAGGGATATGCGTTTCCTTACTCATGATGTTCAAGGGAGCGGTCGAACGCTCCGTGGTCTTCGTTTCTCCTTGGTATGGTCAATTCCGAGTGACGTGTCTCTTTGTTCTGGCCCCTAATAAACGCCTTCAATCACCTGCTTGGTCCCGCTTTGGAAGGGCCGGACATCTCCGACTCCATCCCACGGAAATTCCCCACAAGGCTCTCTTCGAATTGCCTCATCCCGCTCAAGAAAGCGAGGCACAAAGAACTCCTTGGTCATTGTGGTCAGTTCCACCCGCCCATATTCTCCATATTCCATATTACGGGTCGAATCCTCCGGATCCACAATCCGCAGAACTGCACGGGGCTGGGGCGCATAGTAAGTCAGACTGTACTCTCCAGGCTCCCGCTTCCTGCTGATCGCAAGGCCCATCAAGGTATTGCCGTAGGTTGGGGCATAATTGATCTGGCCCTCCAATACTTCCTCCTCGATGAAGCGAACGTATTGAGGAGTCATCGTTGTTCCACCGGCAAACACACCTTTAATCCCACCATCAACCAGAGACATCCGCTCAGCGAGGCTTTCGAGCAACTTTGGTGTCGTAAAGAGGCACTTGATGTCCCGGTGACGAATAATGGTGACGGCCTGATCAATGACGTGCTCCTGGTACTTTCGGGCCATCGAGTATTCTCCATCCGCAATCAGTCGTTTCACCCAGCGGGGATCAAGATCGATGAAAAAGCAGGCTCCTCCTCGGCGGTTCGCGAGGTGCTCGATCGAAAGTCGCAAGCGCCTCGGCCCAGTGGGTCCCACCATCAGCCAGTTCCCCCCTTGAGGAAAAAAATCGGAAGGGTAGTGGTCACTGAACTCCGAGTAATCGGTCTTGTAATCGTCCCAGCCAATCCGCTGCTTCGGCATTCCAGTTGTCCCTCCGGTTTCGAAGACATTGAAAGGCCTTCCTTCAAACGCCTTGGGGATAAACCGACTTGGATCCTCTTTTCGGAGAACCTCATCGTCAAAGTTTGGAAATTTCTGGATATCCGCGAAGCAGGTCACCTCCGTCAGCGGGTCGAATCCAAGACTGGGAGCCCGGTCCAGCCAGTAGGGACACCCTGTTTCGGGAGAAAAGTGCCATTGCATGCTTTCCCGTACGCGCTCATCCAGAGCCGCGCGGGCTTCTTCCACAGTCAAATCACAACTCATATCGTTTCAATCCCTTTTGTTCAGGCTTATCCCTACTCCTTTCTCACAATCCCGCAAGTCCCACGATCCCGCGGCGCGGCAAATTGTTTCGCTTTCCCGTAGGACTCGCTCTCTTGACAGGTCTCGAGAGCCCCGGAGAATTAGGGGAAAAACTTCTCCACCGTCTCCCGGCTGGGAGGCTTGGTGACCAAGGAGACGCCCACTAACGCCACTACCGAAGCAAGGCAGATGAAGGTAACGGGCATCACGCCAGCGATAAGGTATTCCCCATGCTTAGTAGCTCCAAACCACTGCTCCCCAGCCTTTCGCCCCAGAGCGTCGTGTATGAAAAGAGCCCATGTTCCAGCTGTCGCAATGACGCTTGCAAAAACTCCGGCCTTGGTCACTCGCTTCCAATAAACTGAGGCCAGCGCGATTGGGAACAGAGCTGCGAATCCACTGAAGCACCAAACCCCGAGGCTGAAAACACTCGTGGGGCGGAAAAGGGAAATAACGTAGGTGATCGTGACAATAAGGACAATGAATCCACGGCCGAGCCAGACCTTCTGACGGTCGCTAAACCGATCCTTGCCTGTCAGCGGCACTACAAAGTCATTGGTAAACATGCTGCCCACACAGACGAACTGAGAATCCAGCGAGCTCATGATCGCTGCCAGCACTCCGGCAGAAAAGAGGCCTACAAGCAGGGGGCTGTCCATGAACGTCTTCACCATCGCGCTCAGAACAGCGTTGGGATTGGGGTTCCCGTTAGGGAGCGGCGGGACCCGAAGATCGCCAGCTGCGTGCAGGCCAGCAGCCCAGATCCCAATGAGGATGCAGGGAATCCAGACTATCATTATGCAGAGAGGGTGTGCAATGACCGTAAGCTTGAAAGACTTTGCGCTCTTGGCCGTAAGCCAATGCTGGAAGAGGTGAGGGAACATTCCCACACTCAGAGGGACGAGCATATAGCTCATGAAATGCGCCGGCGTCATGAGCCCTTCTCTCGCTGTTTTTTCGGGCGCATGTTCCAAAGCTTTCTGTGAAGCCTCCGCAAGGCCTCCGAGGCCTTTCGCTATTACCAGAAATCCTACAAGGCCCATTACCATGAAGACGATCGTCTGGAACGTATTGGCCCAAGCGGCAGAACGTACTCCTCCTGAGAATACGTAAAATAAAACAATGGAGCTTATGACAAGCCCGGTAAGCCAGGGAGGAACGCTCCCATTAAGGGGGTGGGGGATCTCCTTCCCATTTGGTAAAATCTTGTCGGGCAGGGAAAAGGTATCCGGGAACATGCCCGCGGTGACTCCGGAGATGTAGTTGCCCGCTCCGATAAGGCCCACCAGGAGGTACGGCACAATCAAGCCCACCAGGATCGGGAACATAAGGTAGCCCAGTCCCTTGGACTCAAAACGATCGCGGAAAAACTGGATCTGGGTGACATACCCATACTTTTTCCCAAAGCTCCACATCCGAAGGCCTACGACAAAGAAACAAGCCGCATGAATGAGCCCGGAGGAGGACGCCATGAGGCCGTAGGTTCCAATTCCAAGGCTGAAAGACTTGCCCGTCGAGCCCACGAGGGCGAAGGCCGTCATGGTCGTTCCGAAGACGGACATCAGCAGCATGAAAGGTCCGATCGAACGGCTCGCCACAAAGAAGTCCTTACTCGACCCACGAAAGAGCCGGCTCGAAATCCAGCCGAGGGCGAAGAGGGCCACCATGTAGCCGACGATCACATAAAGTGGCGTGCGGCTAACCACCTCAGACGCGCCTATTGGGAGAGAGGTCTGCAAGAAATTCATCGCGTACTCCCCTCCTCTTCACTGTCTTCGGCCCAGGCTTCCAACCGGTGCGGCCACGCGTAGACACTTACGAACGCCCAGAAAGCTGCTGCCGTGATAGAATAACACATATGATACAGCAGGCCCTTAGGCATGAATCCGAAGACAAGGCTGGTCTTGTCCCAGTTCCAGACGTCCTGGTGCAGGACCGCCAGAGCTACGAATACTATCAAGCAGACGAGAACGGGCTTTTTCATGCGAATTAACGGATCGGGGAGAACGAGGCGTCCGGCCGGGACTGGCTACTCAACGGTCCCAATGGCATACAGATGGGTCTGGCTGGCTATGTAGACCGTGTCGTTGGCAACAACTGCGGAGCTGTAAATGGGGGCATGCAGCTCAATGGTCCCTAGGTGCTTCTTCTCTTTCGTGGCAGACAGGATGACGACTTCGCCGTCTTCCGTGCCCAGGTAAACCTTGCCGTCTGCGACCAAGGTAGATGACCACACCCGGCTCCCGGTTTCGTGCACCCAGTATTGCTCGCCTGTCTTGGCGTCCACACAGTGGATATCGCCATCGTATTCCGCACAAATTACAAGGCCGTCGTCCGTTATGCTTGGGGTGGAAATGGAGCGGCCGATGCCTGAGCCGTCTCCATACTCATAAGTCCAAACCGCTTTGCCGCTGAGGTCACCTGTCGCGCTGGCGTCAACACAGCTGAGCATGCCGACTCCATCTCCGTGTTCCGGATCCTGTCCGATGGCAAAATAGACCAGCCCCTCATGAATCACGGTCGTTCCGATGATGTCGTTGGGCCCCTTGAAGGTCGCATACTTGATTGGTGTCCCGTCCGGCTTCTGTCGGAAATGGACTGGGTTGCCATCGTAGCGCCAACGCTCCTTGAGAATCGGAATGCCTTCGTCCTCGTCCATCACGGGAACAGGATCGAAGCCATAGGCGAAACCATCGCCACCACCCCAGACCAGAACTTCCTCGCCCTTGGCCTTGCCGATCGCCGGAGAGCTCCAGCTCGCGTGGAGCACGCGCTCGGATACTCCGGAGATCTCCTCTCCAAGGAGCTTTCCGGTGTTCTTGTCGAGAGCGATCAGTCCAGGGATAAACTCCCCGGGAATATTAGTGTGAGACCAGTCGACCCCGTTCGAAGTCGACGTATAAAGAATGTCTCCATGGATCAAAGGCGAGCAGCTTGAGACATTGTGAGGGAACGCACCGACACCGTTATCCGCGTCGCGCATATCGAACACCCAGAGGATGTCGGCATAGGTCTCGTCAATCTTTGGTGCGCCCTCGGCAAAGGCTCCCTTGCGCCGTCCGATTGCCCCCTTGAGAGCATCCCCCTCAAGGCCCCCCTCAATCTGCTTGGTCAAGGATTCAACCAAGGTAGCGTTAGCATCGGAAAGGGTCCGGGTCTCGCCATCAACAGTAACATCACGCGCCTTGGCTATTCCTGAGAGGCCTGCACCGTAATACTTTTGCTCGTCCTGAAACGGTCCATCATTTCCATCTGCGAGACCATTCATATCAAGGCAGACGACCTCACCACGGTTTGTCACTACCCATAATCGATCCTCTTCTACGGCAGGCGAGGAACAAAGCCCCACATACTCCCAGTCGCTGACCTTGCGAGCGCCGAGCTTGGGCGACACCAGCTGCCAGAGAAATTCACCGGTCTTCTCATCAAAACACATCAGGTTTCCACGGTCCACCACGTTGCGCTTGTCTCTGGGAGATTCGTTGTTGGTTCCGGCAAAAACCTTTCCGAAGGCCACCGAAGTCGTTCCGTAGGATTGCGATCCCAACTTAGCCACCCAGCGAATATTTTTTGCCCCGGAGAGGTCTATTTCCTCCGTCTCGTCATCCATTTCCCCTGGGTTGACCTCCACTGGCAGGTTGGTCGCATTCCCAACCATGTTTCGCGATCCATCGCGACCCCATGTGGGCCATTCCCGGGCTCCTCCGCCTGCTGACGCAGCGACGTTGGCCTCGGCTGAAGTACCGGAGTCTTCACTGGCCTCCGCGGGGGCCGCGGGGGCCTCAGCGCTAGTGCCTGCCTCGCTATCGGCAGCGGAGCCTCCCTTGTCCTGGCAGGATGAGAGAGCCCCAATGGTTCCCAAACCGATAATGAATGAATAAATGAAATTAAGTTTCATGTCTGAACTGTGTTGGATGTCGATCTACTCGGAGGCAGAAAGTTTGATATTGTCGATATAAACGCGCTTTTGAACCTGTGGCGAGAAGGCGAAAATTCCGGGAGCTCCCTTTTCATGAACATCGTCGAGCTTGACCTCGATAGTCCAGTCTTCGGGTTCAGGCTGATCACGTAGCCACGCCTTGGCACGCACTGACCCCTTCCCGCTTTCCTCCCGCGAAACGTGAGTCTTGAGATGATACCAAGTGTTAGGGCGTATGGGAAATTTGACGCTCTCCTTCACCCTTTCATGATTGGAGCTGACCTCAAGGATACGTCGGTTCCCGTCCAATGTGATCAGGTAGCGCTGGTTCACGAGGCCGATTGTGGACATCACCCGGCGATTGCCGTCCGTCGCAACATCTGCTTCCAACACGTAATCACTCAACTCGGGATCGCCAAAGAAATTCATCGTTCTCTGGAAAAGGACATTGTCCAGCCGGTTAGCAATGACCTGACTGCCGTCGTGCTGGAGGACGTGCCACTTAATCCGGGCCCCAAGCCAGGGCAACGGTGGAAAGTTTACCGCTTCTCCTTTGTCGTTCTTCATGGGCAGAGGCGTTCCCTCAAAATCCGCCTCATAGCCAATGGTAGCAATCACCCGGCCGCGAGTTGTTGCGCTCATCCCATCGACGCTTGCCTTGAAAGCCCCCGCTGAGAGCTTCGCGTCGGGACCGGCGGATAGGGTGTCTCCCTCGAAAGTCGCATCCACTTTTGCCTTCACTCTGGCTGTGGGCGGAATGAAGGCTTCCCATTCTGCTCCCTCCATTTTTTTGACCCGACGACCCTTATCGTCGAGGCCCCAGATGGTGAAGGTCTGCTTGCTCCCAGGTGTCAGGGCAAACTCAGCCGGCACGATCTGAATCTGCGCGACAGGACCGACGTCCTCGGTTGCCAGCTCTTCTCCGGACGGGAGAGCTGCGCCGCCCTTTGTCCCGAAACAGTGCAGACCGTCCTTCGTCATCAGGTAGCATTTCCCTGCCCACAAGGCCGGCGTGCCAAGACACGGTGTGTGAAGATGCAGCTTGGTAAGCTCTTCCGCGCCTTCCTCTCCGGGCTTGAGAATATAGAACATTCCGTCTGCCAGCGGCACATAGAGCTTCCCATCCCCGAAAGCCGGAGACGCGTGAAGCTGGTCTGGACCAAGCTTCTTTTTCCAAACTGTTTCACCGGTATCGGCATCCACACAAAGCAGCTCACCGGTAGCGATCGTGCTGAAGATCTTGTTGCCGACCAAAGTTGGAGAACTCGTAAAAGCCACAAGGTCCTCATTACGCCACACCTCCGCGCTTGCAGGGAGAATAGCTGGTTTGCCCGAGTTGTATGTGGTGGGCACCTTGAGGCAGATCAGCCGCCCTTTGGCGGTTGTATCGATATTCTCCTTACCGTGGATCGCGATGATTTTGTCCTCTCCATACTTGAGAATCTGGGAATTCACTCCTCCCTTGGCAAACTGGAAGCGCCACAGCGGCTTTCCGGTCCGCATGTCGACGCTTGTGATATTTCCACAGCCGTGTCCGGTGTAGCCTACGCGGTGCCCTTCGATGGTCGTATATACCGGCATGGAGAACGAGCTGTCATCGGGAACGGTCCCCGGAGTGGAATACCATACCAGTTCTCCGGTAATTTTATCGAACGCGTAGAGTCGGTCACGAGCAGGACCCGTCGTGCCCCAGTTAGCGGTCACACAATGAGCAATCACAACCGGCCCTTGCAGCCCCAGGGAACCAGTTCGCCCGTTAGGGAAGGTCAGCCTTGCCAGTTTTTCCACCAGGGAATGCTCCCACAGCTTTTTACCGTCAGCGGTGAAGGCCATCAGCCGCCCATTTGAGCTCTGCAGGTAAACGTTTCCGGTTTCCGCGTCGACGATGGGAGATCCCACCGCGTAGCGGTTGTAGACCACGTCGCTGATGAAGTCGCTGAATCGATACTCCCATACGAGCTCTCCCGTCTCGGGGTCCAGACAGATCAGGGCCTCCTGAACATCCGTGAGATCCTTGGGATCGTCATAGTAGCCAAAGGAGTAAAGCTTCCCGTTAGCGATGACTGGGGTCCCTCCCCCTTTCACCTTGTGGGTCCAGAGGTGATTTTCTCCGCCCGGCCCCCCCCACTTTTCCGGATATCCTTTCCCGGGAATGGCCCCTGTCTGGTCAGGGCCTCTCCAACTTAAAAGGCCAGAGGCCTTGGGAGGAGCCGCCATGCCGGAGGAAACGATTGCGAATATGCCTACCACGGGAAGAATTGCCGGAAGTCGGAGCTTGGTCATGAGTCGTGTTCTACGCAGATTGCAAATGGCTACCTCTCACCTTGACCTGATGGTCGCGGTTCAAGGAGCGTCTTATTGGGGAGCTTTTACCAGATATCCAAGTCAACGCGAACCCTGAAAAGCCCCGGCTCTTCAGGAATTACGCCCGCAATTTGAGGATTAATTAAAGGTGTGATCCTGATGGCCACGGCTCAAGGAGCATTTGATCAGAGAGCTTTTACCAGATATCGAGGTCGACGCGAATACCGAAAAGCTGCGGATCTCCGGGGGTTCCTCCCGCGATCTGAGGGTTAATAAAGGTGTAATAATCTTCCTCGAGCAGGTTTCGCCCGTAGACCGTTACTGCCCAGTTGTCTCGCTCATAGCCGACCTGAGCATCCCAGACAAGATAGCCGTCCTCGCTGAAGGCCTCGGTGTTTGCGGCATCGTAGTAGGTATTGCTTGTCCCACGAATGGAAGAGCCCACATAGAAACCACCGGGCAGATCATAGCGGAAACCCACGCTGGCGGTGAATTCCGGAATGAAAGGCACTGTATTTCCCTCTCGATCTGTCCCTGTAAAGGCGTCCGTGTAGTCCTCGAATTGCGCGTCCGAATACCCCGCATTGGCATGAATGAGAAGAGCGTCAGTTGGCCGCCACTGCAACTCTGCCTCTACGCCGCTCGACCGCACTTCCTCTGCATTCACAACCACGAAATCCGTGGAAAAAGGATTCTGAGCATTCAAGTGATAGTCTTTCACTCTGTTCATGTAGGCCCTGACAACCGCATTGAGCTTGTTTGCCTCGCTCCTGAATTGCAGGCCTGCCTCATTGGACCAGTTTCGCTCCTCTTCAAATCTGGCGGTACCTGGGTCATCGCTAAACGCCGAATACCCGTGTGGCTTGATTCCCAGTCCGGAGCGCACGAATGCCGTAACATTCTCACTGACCTGATAGGAAGCGCCAGCCGTTGGGGAAAAGTAAACCTCGTCCCTGTTTTCGCTCAGACGCTGGGGTGGAGCCTCCTTGGCCCTGTCGAGGCCCACCTCTACCAACTCTGCCCTCGCTCCAGCATCGACGGAAAATCCATTCCCGATCTCGTAATTCAGTTTCCCATAAGCGGCAAAGCTTTCCTGCTCAATACTGAAATTGACCCGCTCAGTAAAGGGCGCAAACCCACCGGGCACGGGGGCGGGTACAGGAAACTGGCGACCGGTATTTCCCGTGTTTTCCTTCTGCGTGTAAAAGAGTCCACCACGCCACGCCAAGGGTCCGGCGCCCTCAGGGCTCTGCAGCCGAAATTCCTTGGTGCGAAGGATCTGGCGCTGATCGATGCTGGACGCGAGCGCGAACAGCGGGAAAGGGTCGGAGTTGGTGAAATCAAGGTCCACAATCTGAGGCCCCATATCCCAGCTTTGGTAGGAGCCGATCGACTTGGCGGTAGCCCACCCAAGATCTTTTGTTACGTGGAGGGAAAGTTGATAGCGCTCAGATTCGGTCACCCCGGCAAGATCTGAGCCGACCTCGAAAGGACTGCCAGTAAAGGCAAGGTTGGGAGTAAGTTGGCCGGTGAACCGGCTGAGGCTTTGAGGTAAGGCCGTCAAGCGCTGGCCACCGTCGTCTACGAGCTCTGCCATGACCCGTAACTTGACCTCCGTGTCCTGATCTGGTGCCCAGATCAAGGACCCCACGCCACCCATAACGGAGCGATCGTCAGGTCGGATGCCCAAGGTGCTATTCCGCAGAAAACCATCCCGCTCTTTCCAATAAAATTGGAACGTGTGGCTAAGGTCCTGGCCCGCTAGAAAACCAGATTCAAATGCTGGCAGGGGGCCTGACGAGGAATATTTGATACCCTTCGTGTTGTAGGACCCATACTCCAGGCTGGCAGAGCCTTCCAAGGTCTCCCCCGCCTGCAGAGTCGTCAGGTTAATCATTCCGCCCGGCGCGTTCGCCCCAAAACTCGCTCCTTGGGGTCCGTGATGTAGGCGTGCCGAATCAAGGGCGAGGAGATTTGACGCATAGGTAAACGCATCGCTGAAGGGAACATCATCGACATACAGTCCAACCGCCGCAGGACCAAAAAACAGAGTATTGCTCAGTCCTCGCATGGAAATGACGCTCCCGTATCCACGGGTATCGCTGTCTACGAAATGCAGGTTCGGTGCGAGAGCACTTAGATCCTCCAGCGTTTCAACGCCAAAGCGCTCCATGTCCTCCGGACTAAGAACGGTTTCATCAAGATCTCCTTCACCTGCGGCTGTGCCGGAGGATGAGGCAGTGATACGAACTTCCGGAAGGGTTTCGACAATCTGAGCCGTAGAAGGTAAATGCAGGATGTTGCCAATTACCACTGCGCATACCGTCGAAACACGATATTTGTTGGTGAACATAGTTTGGGGGGGAGGCGGAATATGATCAGCGTCTCTTGCTTTGCAAGTTCCAAGAAGAACCATATGATGGGAAGTGAAACGGAGTTAGCTATGTGTTCTTTCAAGAAATTTTACCCCCCTTTTGTCTTAGCATTCTTAACCACCTTGGCCCCTGCCGCAGATTGGCCTCAATATCTCGGCATCAAGGGTGACGCGATCTCAGCCGAAACAATCAACGGCGACTGGAAAACTAAAGCGCCCAAGATCCTTTGGAGAGCCAAAGTCGGCAAGGGTTGTGGAAGTTGGTCCATCGTCAACGGCAAGGCTTTGGTGGTGGGTAATGATAGGGGCAACGATATTGTAAGCTGCCGATCCGCCGACACCGGCAAACTAATCTGGCAGCACCAATATCCCGAGAAACTTGTAGCCAACCTCTACGAAGGGGGACCGAACACGACTCCCACGGTAGATGGAAACAGGGTCTACACCCTGAGCAAATCCGGGGTTCTCTTTTGTCTGAACCTCGGAGATGGGCGCCCGGTCTGGCGCCGACATTTGCGAGATGACTTTGGCGGGAAGCCGGGAGGATGGGGCTTCACCGCTTCGCCCGTCGTCGATGGCGACCTCGTTTACGTGCTGCCTTGCTCAAAGGATGGCGCATTTTATGCGCTGGAAAAAAAGACCGGGAAAGTCGCTTGGCACACCACCAACATCCAGCGATCAGGCTATGCCACTCCTGTCCTAACCAACATTGACGGAAAGAGGGCGGCCTTGGTGTTCTATGGCAGGACCGTTGTAGCACATGATTTAACCGCAAAGGGCAAGATCATCTTCGAGCACCAGTGGAAAACCTCCTACAATGTGAACGCCAGCAATCCTCAATACCACGACGGGAAGGTCTTTTTTGCGTCGGGCTATGGGATGGGTTACGCCGTTCTTGATGTCACCGGAGCTAGCCCGAAAATTTTGCACCGCGATCAGGATATCCGGATGATATTTCAAAACAGCATTCGCTCCGGAAATACCATCACCGGTGTTTTTGGAGACAAGAGGATCGACGCCGAGCTCATGCGCATGGACATCGCCAGCGGGAAGATTCACTGGCGTGAAAAGATGCCAGGAACCCGGGC
>Ga0160422_10001119_pt1 | contig 16656 bp, 9 predicted proteins | sample Fk160mmetaG_FD_108192 | JGI IMG/M metagenome (GOLD analysis project Ga0160422, IMG submission 108192) | Marine microbial communities from the Central Pacific Ocean - Fk160115 60m metaG | ecosystem: Environmental > Aquatic > Marine > Oceanic > Photic zone | place: The Central Pacific Ocean... | reverse complement strand
GGAAAACGTCCGTCATCCGACATATCTTAACCGAATTTAGGTAAACGTGTAATGTTTTTTCAAAAAAAAGTAATAAAGATTGAGCAAGAACCTCATCGTAGAACCGAAACGAAAGGTTTCGCATTCGACTCAAACGGGAGAACTCAACCCCGGCTTGTTCGAAAGCCACTTTTTTTAATATCGTAAAAAAGTAAGTTAATTCTTTCAGAAAGCGCTTTCAGCAGTAAGAATGGAAACCTTCACCTTGTTTTGAGAACCTGCCTACATCATCTTCGTTATCCCGTGCTTTTGTTCTGGGTGCTGACCGCCCGAGCGGAATCCCCGAAAAACCTTTTCTTTGAGGAAAAGATTTTTCCCATCCTCGACATTCACTGCATCAAATGCCATGGACCTGAAAAGCAAAAGGGAGATCTGCGCTTGGACCTTTTGTCCACCGACTTCCTGAACGACCGAGGGGCGGCGGAAACCTGGCACGACGCATCGGATCAGATCAAATTGGGAGAAATGCCTCCCGAAGACGAGAAAGCCCTTTCCTCGGAACAACGCAAAATCATCACCGAATGGATTGATGCCAACCTGAAGGAAGCAATCCGAAAGATGCAGGGTGAGCATACGGAAGCCGTGATCCGCCGCCTGAATCGAAACGAATACCAGTATACCATGGAAGACCTCCTCGGCTTGGACATGGATTACGTTCTGGGCCTGTCCAATGATCCGCTCTCACCGGACGGATTTCTCAACAACGGCAAATCTCTCGGCATCTCCCCCCTGCAAATCGAACACTACCTGAAGACGGCCCGAAAGGCCCTTGGGCTAATCCTTCACGAGGGAAACCAGCCCAAACCCGCTCTTTCCGAAGTCATCTGGAACAAGGGCAAGGTCCGTGGCCCAAGCAGCAAGTTTTACCTCGGCAAATCCTCCGACCGTTTGGGCCGGGTCAATTACTGGCATGGAAACTTCAAAAGACCTCCGAAAACCGGAAGGTTCACCATCAGGATAAAAGCCCGCAAGGAGAGTCCGCCCGGGGCGCCTTCTCCCATCCTCCGGGGAACCTATGGATTTTTTGTGGCGGGGCTTACCTTGAATATTCAAGGGGACTTGCCCGACGTAGTGATCGACTCGAACGAAACCGAGACTTATGAAATCTCGTCTCATGCCCAGTTGTTTCCCATGACTCTGGCCAACGTTCCCGATGACAAACTCAATGGCGTCCTTACTTTCAGAAACGCCCTCGATGACGGCATTCCTCCGCCCAAGCAATTGGAAAAAGTAACCGAAACCAAGGACAAAAAAGGCAAGGTAAAGAAGCAGAAAACCAAGTATTATCCCGAAGATCCCGCTTTCGCCAAGATCATCATCGATTCGGTTGAATTCGTGGCTAACGATTATCCGGTTTGGCCTCCGGCATTGCATCGAAGAATCGTAAGGGCGGAGGAGGATTTGTCCGAAACTCAAATTGCCAAAAAAGTCATTTCCCGATTCCTCGAACGAGCTTGGCGAAGACCAATTGATGAGCCTACTTCAACGAAATGGCACCGGCACTTCGAGAAAATCAGGCTTGAGGAAAACTCCCCTATCCTCGCCTTGAGGGAGACCCTGGCAACCAGTTTGGCCTCCACCCAGTTTCTTTACCTGAGCGAAGTGGAACCGAAGGAAAGCGCATCCTCGAAGCTCTCCTCCCACGAGCTGGCCGCGCGCTTGTCTTATTTTCTTTGGTCATCCATGCCCGACGACGAACTTCGCGCTCTCGCCGATCGGAACAAACTGCATGACCCGAAAGTGCTCAGCGGTCAGGTTCATCGTATGCTCGAGGATTCGAAGAGCCGGAGGTTCGCGGAAGAATTCAGCACGCAGTGGCTCGACCTTGGCGGGGTCGACCGGGTTGCGGTCAACCCGCGATACCACGCGAACTTCGACAATCGCCTCAAACCTTACATGCAGTCGGAAAGCATCGAGTTCTTCAAGGAGATCCTGACTCAGGACGAGTCAATGATGCAAATCATCGATGCCGACTTCACCATGCTCAACGCCCGGTTGGCGAAGCACTATGGGATGGAAGGACCCAAATCGCAAAAGTTCGAAAGAACCTCCCTCAAGGGAACGAACCGGCCCGGAGGCATTCTCGGGCACGCCTCGGTTCATCTGTCGGGGTCCGACGGAGCGGAATCCCATCCGATCCGACGGGCGGTTTGGATCCGGGAACGACTCCTGCATGACCCGCCCAAACCACCTCCGCCGGACGTACCCGGAATCGAAGAGAGCGTGAGCAACTTCGAGAAACTCAGCCTCCGCGAACAGTTGGAGGTTCACCGGCAAAAGGAAGCCTGCAATGATTGCCACCGCACTCTTGATCCCTGGGGAGTTGCCCTGGAGGGATTCAGCGCGATCGGATTGAGGCGAGAGAAAACCACGGTACACCGGAAGCCCATTACCTCGGACACCATCCTGCCCGGCAATCATCCGGTGAAGGGAGTGTCGGAATTGCAGACTTTCATTCTGACGCATCGCAAGGACCAGTTCGCTCATGCCCTGTGCTCCAAGGTGCTGGTCTATGCCTTGGGGCGATCCCTGACCCTGGACGACGAGCTTTTGATCGATGACTTGAAAAAGGACTTTTCCAAAGATGGGCACCGCCTCTCGGGTCTGATCGAAAATATCGTTCTCAGCGAAACTTTCGGTTCGCATTAAACTCCCCGCTCCCCCAGAATGAATTCATGAAGACAGCGGCAAAAGATCGCATGACCCGACGATCCATGCTCAAGGCATCGGGCATTTGCATGGCTCTACCCTGGATGGAATCATTGGCGGGTCCGGCATCATCCGAACCTCCCCGAAGATTTTGCTCCATCTACTTCCCCTATGGAGTGAGCTTGCCCAATCAGGAGAGTGAGTTCGCCCAATGGAACTGGTTTCCCCAAGGCGAAGGCAGGAATTTCACCTTCAACAAATCCCTGGAACCTCTCAACGAATTCCGGGACCAAGTGACCGTTCTTGGCGGACTGTGTCATCCGAAAGTCAAGCGTATCGGTGGCCATGACAGCGGAGACACCTTCCTGACCGGCGAAGAAATGAGCTTAAAGGCCAACGGCCTGAAGAATTCGATCTCACTCGATCAGTTCATGGCGAGTTCTCATCGATTGGGATCGAAGACTCGTTTCTCGAGTCTCGCTCTTTCCTCCGACGGCGGAACCGGAATGCCAACCCGGGCCAACACGCTTTCCTTCTCCAACACCGGCCAACCGATTCCCTCCTTCAATCGCCCCGCTCTGGTATTCGAGAGGCTCTTTGGTCTAAACGGAGAATCCATTGACGCCCAGAGAAAGGGGCTCACCCGAACCGGGAGCCATCTGGACCTCTTGTTGGACGATGCGAAATCCATGCACCGAAAGTTGGCGAAAACGGATCAGGACAAGCTCGATCAATATCTCACCTCCGTGCGTGAGATCGAACGCGACGTGGAACGGTCCGCGCAATGGTTGGACGTGCCCCGACCCAAAGTGAATGCCCAAAGTCTTAGCCTCGATGCCGACAACGAGACTCCCGACAAACTCATTTACACCATGCTCGATCTGATCGCCCTCGCCTTTCAGACCGACTCCACCCGCTTCGTGACTTACCAATTGGCAAGCATGCATGGAGCCATTTCCATCGCCAATAAGTTCCCCTCTCTGCTTGGCTTTCCAAAGGATGCCCACGGTTTGGCTCATGGAGCAGGCAAAGGCTTGGGAGCCGAGAACAAGGGAAAGTGGGACCTTTACCAGACCAAATGCTTTGCCTATCTCCTGAAAAGGCTTTCCGAGATGGAGGAAGGAAACGGCTCAGTGCTCGACAATACCTGCCTTCTGTACGGAAGCAGCAACAGCAAGACTCACAACAACACCAACTACCCCCTGGTGCTTGCCGGTGGGCGGGACATGGGTTACCGGCACGGCCAGTACCTCAAGTTCGAAAGCGACACTCCCCTCTCCAACCTCTTCGTAACCATTCAAAAGAGAATGGGCGTGGACTCGGATTCCTTTGCGGACAGCACCGGATCCATTGATCGGGTCTAGGCTTCCGGGCTGTTCATCGACAGTTCCGGCATGGCCTCGTAATCCTCGGGACGGAGCTGGTATTCGATGTCTTCCTTATCCTGAGCGGAACCCTCCGCCTGCGTCATAACGTATTTGGCGAAATCCTTGCACCACTGGTCGTTGACGTTGAGGCACTCGATCGGATAGACGTTCCCCCCCCATTCCTTGGCATCCTCAGCCAACTCGTGTCCGAGCTCATCGGTCGTCTCCAGGCAATCCGCTACGAAACTCGGAGAGTAGACCATCAGTTCACGGTTTCCTTCCTCGATCAATTTTTCCACGGTATCCTCGGTGTAGGGGGTGATCCACTCTTCCGACCCAAAACGGCTCTGGAAAGTCATCACCGCCTGTTCGGGCTTGAGGTGCCTCAGACGATCGACGATTAAACGGAAGGTTTCGTAACAATGGCGGTAGTAATCATCTCCCTTGAACACCACCCTTCTTTTCTGCATGCCGTGAAATGAAATGACCAACTTGTCGACCTCGATTCCCTTATCCTTGAGCTCCTTGGCCTTGGCATCCACCTGAGTGACCGAGTTGTCGATGAAGGCATGGGTGCGGTGAAAGTTGGTAATTACTTCGAAAGTCGGAATCTTGACCCGCTTGGACAACTCCTTGGCCAAGGCGTCCACCCCTGAGGCAATGGTGCTCTCGGAGTATTGGGGAAACATCGGAATGACCATCAGTTTGGTGGCTCCGACGTTGTTTTTCAAGTCCTCCTCCCAACTGTCGTAGACTTCATTGACGTAGGGAGGAGAAAGCAGGAAGGCGTGGTTGACCTCGACATAGCCCTCGGGGTCGATCTTCTCCAATTCCTTGCGAACGCTTTCGGTGAAGTCCGCCGTGTTGGTGATCAGCGGAAAGCTTTTCCCGTCCCAAATCCGCTCGTAGAGCTTGGCGGACTTGGCGGGCCGAAACGGAAGCACGAAACCATTGAGAATGATTTTCCAAACCCAGGGATTAATGTCGATGACTCTGGGATCCCCAAGGAAATTGCGAAGGTATTTCCGCAGGGCCTTGGGGGTCGGGGCTTCGGGCGAACCAAGTTGCACGAAAACCACTTTTGTCTTTCTTTTGGGGGGAACGTAAGGCGCTATCATGATCTTAATGAATTCATCCTATGGGATAGGGAAGTTATTTCAAAACGCCAAACGAATTGTTCGCAAAAGTGATCCCGTGTTTTGAGCCAACTAGGCGATCAGTTCATCGATCACCCGGCCGTGCACGTCGGTCAGACGGTAGTCCCGTCCCTGAAAGCGATAGGTCAGTCGTTCGTGATCGAGACCCAGCAAACGGAGAATGGTCGCCTGCAAGTCATGAACGTGGACCGGGTTCTCGGAGACCGAAAATCCAAGCTCATCGGAGAGTCCGTACTCGAAGCCTCCCTTCACTCCCCCTCCCGCCATCCACATGGTGTAGACGTCGGGATAGTGATCGCGGCCCAGGATGCTGGTCTTGGAGGTTCTTCCCTCGCGGAAGGGAGTGCGACCGAATTCCCCTCCCCAAATCACCAAGGTTTCATCGAGAAGTCCCCGTTGCTTCAAATCCCTGATCAAGGCGGAAACCGGTTTGTCCATGGTGGCGCACTTACGGGTGAGTCCATCCGCGATTCCGGTTTCCTTGGTGGTTCCGTGAAAATCCCACCCCCAGTCGAAAAGTTGAATGAAACGGACGTCAGCCTCCGCCAAGCGCCGGGCGAGCAGACAGTTATTGGCCAGACTGGACACTCCGGGCTGGGCTCCATAGGCTTCCAGGGTTTGGGCAGACTCCCTCGATATGTCCATCACCTCAGGTACGGAAGCCTGCATCCGAAAAGCCAGTTCGTATTGGGCAATCCGCGCTTGAGTGGCGGGATGTCCCATCTCGCTCAACTGCAGACGATTCAAGTCCGCCAGCGCGTCGAGACTCTTGCGTCGGGCGGAACGGTTCATCCCGATGGGGTTGGAGGAATAGAGGATCGGATCCCCCTTCGAGCGGCATTGCACACCTTGAAAGACCGAAGGCAAAAAGCCCGACCCAAACGAGTGATTGCCCCCATTGGGTTGGGTCCCACTTGAAATCAAGGCCATGAAACCGGGCAGGTCCCGGTTTTCGGAACCGAGACCGTAGGTGATCCAAGAACCCATGGAAGGCCGGCCCGCCCGGGGGGAACCGGTGTACACGAAAAGCTCGGCCGGAGCATGGTTGAATTGGTCCGTGGTCATGGAATGGATGACGCACATTTCATCGGCAACTTCTCGAAAATGAGGAATCGCATCGGACATCCAGATTCCCGAACTTCCATGGCGGGACCACCTTCGGCGCGAGCCCAGAAGTTTGGGGATTCCCGAGGTGAAAGCGAACTTTCGGCCCTTGACGAAGGCATCCGGGCAATCCTCTCCGTCACGCTTGACCAGTTCGGGTTTCGGATCGAACAGATCGAGATTGGGCGGTGAACCGGTCATATGCAGATAAATCACCCGCTTGGCCTTGGCCGGCAAGGGACTCTTTTGTGGCATCAGAGGATTACGGACGGAAAACGGAACACTACCAGCGGAAGGAGACGCTTGGGCAAGCGCCCCCAAGGCGATCCCCCCGAGACCGAGGCAGGAGTTTTGCAGAAAATACCGGCGGGTCCGGGCTTCCAAAAGTCTGTGTTCGGGATTCATAGACTTACCTCTTCATGAAAATTTCATCCAAATTGAGAGTCACGTTGGCCACCACCGTCCATGCCGCCAACTCCGCATGACCGAACCCGCTTGGAGCCGGCCCGATCGGAATCTCAGCCAAGTCCCGGGCCGCCGCCGGACGATTCAGGTAATCCCGTTCGACCTCTTCGTACAGGGAAGCCAGGCGGTCAATCTCCGCAGTCCGAGGTTCGCGGATCAGGCAACGGCGCATAAGGAAGCGAAGGCGGTCCCGGAGCGTGCCGTCCCTTTTCAAAGTCATCCGGCCCAAAGCCTGAGCCGCTTCCACGAAGACCGGGTCATTGAGCGTGACCAATGCCTGCATCGGGGTGTTGGTGCGGTTCCTTCGAATCGAACAGACCTCACGGTTGGGAGCGTCGAACGCACTCATCGAAGGATAGGGGGAAGTCCTCCGCCAGAAAGTGTACAGTCCCCGACGGTAACGATCCTCTCCCACGCTGGTTTCCCAATCGAGTTTTCCTCCGAATGCGGTCTTGCGGGCAACTTCCGGTTGCGGAGGCATCACCGGCGGACCATACATCTTTCGGCTCAGCAAACCGCTGAGAAAAAGGGTTTGGTCGCGGACCATCTCCGCAGAGATGCGGAAGCGCGGACCCCGGGCAAGCAAGCGGTTTTGGGGATCCCGCTCAAGGAGTGAGGAATCGATCTTCGAAGACTGACGGTACGCGGTGGAGGAAACCATTTGCCTGAGCAGGCGCTTCAGGTCCCACCCGTTCTCCATCAGATCGACCGCCAGCCAATCGAGCAGTTTTCCGTGGGAAGGCGGGGAACCCTGAGAACCGAATTCCTCACTCGTCTCCACCAGACCCACGCCAAACAACTGTTCCCAATAGCGGTTCGCCAGCACCCGGGCGGTCAGCGGGTTGGCCTCATCCACCAACCAATGGGCCAAACCGAGACGGTTCGCTTCCCGCCCCTCGGGCAAGGCATGAAAGGCCGCCGGCACCCCCGGCCGGACCTCCGACCCCAAGTCGAGGTAATTTCCCCGGATCTGCAGGTGGGTCTTTCTGCGCTTGTCCGGCTCGAGCTCCCTCATCACCGGAACCGTGGGAACGTTTTGGTACTTTTCATCCTCCGGCAATCCCCGACCTCCCGCCAAGTCCTTGTTCAGCGCGGTCAGCTTGCGATGGAGCGAATGAGGTTCGAACTTGCCCAGGGCATCAAGGTAGCGAGTAAAGTTCGACTTTTGCAAAAAGCTCATCGCGGAGCGGTTCCGGGGCAACGAGCTTTCCCACTCGGATGCCAATTTCCGGCGATGGGCATGAACCCAGAGAGGACGGTCTTTGTCATCGTAGGCGACGATCCAAAGGGGAAAGGAATCGGGAGAGGCATTCTCGTCGAAGCGGACCCGGATTCCCTCAAGAAGCCGCCCGGTCCTAAGACTGAGCTCCATCCAGGGAAAATCCCCGACCTCCGAAGGATTCTCTGCCTTGACCTCGAAGTCCCGGCCCCAACGGACCTTTCTGGGTTCGAGAGCGGTTCCTCCCTGCGCGAACAATTCCACTGCCTCGATGGGCAGAACGGTGTTCTCCCTCGTGGAAAGGATGCGCAAGGAACGGATCAGAAAAGGACTGTCGGAAGAACGCCCCCATGCTTCGCTCCGTTCCCGATAAACTTTCTCCGAACGAACGATTTCCTCCTTCAGGTCGTGAATTTGCCAGCTGAGATTTTCCCTTCTCCGTTTGGTGGCATCGTCGAAAACCGTGAGCACCGGGCGCTCGTCGCCCTTGTCGGAATCTTCCGTCTGGTTGAAAATCGCAAAGAGCTTGTAGTACTCCTCCTGAGTGATGGGGTCGTACTTGTGAGTATGGCATTGGGCGCAGTCGATGGTGGTTCCCATCCACACCGCAAGCGTGGTGTTGACCCGGTCGACCACCGCCAGATTTCTGAATTCCTCGTCGATGGTTCCCCCTTCGTTGTTGGTCTGCGTGTTCCGATGAAAGGCGGTGGCCACCAATTCCTCCTCCTTGGGTTCCGCAAAGAGATCCCCTGCGATTTGCTCCAGAGTGAACTGATCGAAGGGTTTGTTTTCGTTGAAGGAACGAATGACGTAATCCCGGTAGCCCCAAATGGTCCGTGGTGGATCATCCGCATACCCCGCCGAATCCGCATAGCGGGCCAAATCCAGCCATACTCTCGCCCAGCGCTCACCAAAGGAGGGCTTGGCGAAAATTCGGTCCAGGAGAGATTGGTAGTTTTGCTCCGTAGGGGCGGAGGCGAAGTCGTGAGCCTCTTCCCAAGTGGGCGGTAGGCCCGTGAGATCCAGAGAGACCCGGCGGATCAGGGCAAAAGGATCTGCATCGCTTGAGAAACTCAAACCTTCGCCTTCCAGCTTTTTCAAAACGAAGCGATCGATGGGCGTGCGGACCCGTTTCCTTTCTCGCACTATGGGAAGAGGGACTTTTCGTGGAGTTCGATAGGACCAGTGCCTGGAGTATTCGGCTCCCTGACGAATCCAATTCTTCAGCAAACCGACCTCCTCGTCACCCAACCGGTCCGCCTTTCCCTGAGGGGGCATGGCATCCGGATCCCCATGCGGAAGAGTGATCCGGGATAGCAGGGAGCTCAGATCCGGGCGACCGGGGTGAATTGCCCGGTTTCCTCCCAAAACCCGAGTCGCGCCATCCTGGGTGGACAGGTCCAAGCCCGCCTTCCGGCTTTCCTCGTCGGGTCCGTGACAGGCAAAGCAACGATTGGAGAGAAGGGGTTTGATTTGCCGGTCAAAGTCCACGGAGTCTCCCGCTGCAACGGAAAGGATGCAAACGAGCGATGATGCTGGAACGAAGAGTTTCACCTCGGTTTGAAAGGTCGGAAGCAAACAACCTATGCCCAAACCGCCCTTGGGGAAAATCAAAAATGACGGATGGAAGTTTTTCCAAGCCGGGACGGGCAGGGTGAAGTCAGGCGATCAAGTCCTTGACCACGTGACCGTGAACGTCGGTCAGACGGTAATCCCTTCCCTGAAAACGGTAGGTCAACTGCTCATGATCGAAGCCCAGAAGATGCATCCAGGTTGCCTGCAAGTCATGGACGTGAACGGGGTCTCTGGCCACCCCGAATCCAAGTTCGTCGGAATCCCCATGCACGTGTCCGCCCTTCACGCCACCCCCCGCCATAACCATGGTGTAGCAGTCGGGAAAGTGATCCCGACCAAGCACCGTTCCCTTCGAAGTCCGTCCTTCCCGAAAGGGAGTGCGTCCGAATTCGCCTCCGATGATGATCAGCGTCTCGTCGAAGAGTCCGCGTTCCTTCAAATCCTTGATGAGGGCGGATATGGGCTTGTCCATGGTGGCGCATTTGGTGGTCAACCCGTCCCGGATATCCTCCTTGGGATTGGTTCCGTGAAAGTCCCAGCCCCAATCGAAAAGTTGGACAAAGCGGACACCCTTTTCCGCCAATCTTCGGGCAAGCAGGCAATTGTTGCCCAGACCGGCCCCCCCGACCTCGGCTCCATAGGCGTCGAGGGTCGCTTGGGATTCCTTGGAAATGTCCATGACCTCGGGCACCGAAGTCTGCATGCGGTAGGCGAGCTCGTACTGGGCGATCCGGGTCAGGGTCTCGGGATGAGCGAACCGTTCGGCCGCCTGATGATTCAGGTCCCTGAGGGCGTCCAGACTGGCCCGCCGCAAGCCGCGGTTCATCCCCGGCGGATCGGAAACGTAAAGCACGGGATCTCCCTTGGATCGGCACTGTACGCCCTGATAAACCGAGGGAATGAAGCCCGCGCTGTAGGAATTCTTCCCCCCGTTGGGTTGGGTGCCGCTGGAAATCAAAACCACGTAGCCGGGCAAATCCTGGTTCTCGGAACCGAGTCCGTAAGTGGTCCATGCCCCGAAGGAGGGACGGCCGGGTTGCGGAAAACCGGTGTGCACGAAGAGCTCGGCGGGGGCGTGGTTGAATTGATCGGTGTGCATCGATTTGATCACGCACAGATCATCGGCATGCTCGTGGAAATGGGGAATCGCATCGGACATCCACATCCCCGACTTTCCATATTGCCCGAAGGTTCTGGGGGTCCCCATCAACTTGGGAGTTCCCGAAGTGAAGGCGAACATCTTGCCCTTGACGAACTCGTCCGGGCAGTCCTGATCCGTCCGCTTGACCAACTCGGGCTTGTAGTCCCACAGGTCCAAGTGCGGAGGCGATCCGGTCAGATGGACGTAAATCACGCGCTTGGCCTTGGGGGAGTAATGAGGGTCTCGGGGAAGCAGCGGATTCCGTGGAGCTTTCAGGGCGAAGGCTTCCGGCGTGAGAAGCTGGGCCAAAGCCCCCGCGCCCAGTCCCATTCCGCAGTGTTTCAAAAAATGACGCCGGGTGTTGAGTTGGATTTTTTCAAGCAATGGATTCATGGCAAACGAAAGATACGGTTTATCGCTTCATCAGCATTTCGTCGAGATTGAGGAGAACGTTTCCGGCAACCGTCAAGGCCGCCAAATCCTCGATTGCCCGGCCCTCCGGGGCGGGGCCGATCGGGTCGGTGGCCATTTTTTCGGCAAGCTTGGGATCCTTGAGGTACTTCCCCCTCACCTCTTCGAACAGCCGAATCAGGCGATCGGATTCACTGGGCTCGGGATTTCTGGACAGGCAAATTTCAAAACCCCTGGCAATCCATTCTTCGGGTGACCCGCCCGAGGTCATCATCCTACGGGCGAGAGCTTGGGAAGCTTCCACGTAGACCGGATCATTCATTGTGACCAAAGCCTGCAGCGGAGTGTTGGTGGTACCTCGACGAACCGTGCACACCTCGCGGTTAGGCGCATCGAAGGCAACCATCGAGGGATAGGGATTCGATCTTCTCCAAGTGGTGTAGATTCCCCGCCGGTATCGGTCCTCTCCCCTGCTCGTCTTCCAATCGATACCGCCTCCGAAGGCGGCCTTCAATCCCATGTCGGGTTGAGGCGGATTCACCGGAGCTCCGTACATTTTCGAACTCAGCAGGCCCGAAACCGCAAGGGCCTGATCACGGACCATCTCCGCGGACAAGCGAACCCGCGGGCCGCGCCCAAGCAAGCGGTTGAGCGGGTCATCCGCAGCCATCTCATCGGTCACGTGGGAACTTTGTCGGTAGGTTTGGGAAGTGACCAGCAACTTGATGAACGCCTTGACGTTCCATTTTCCCGCAATCATTTCCGTGGCCAACCAATCAAGCAGATGAGGATGGGAAGGCAGCTCACCCTGGGAACCGAACTCCTCGCTGGTGGCAACCAGGCCGATGCCGAATATCTTCTCCCAAAACCGGTTGGCGGTTACGCGCGGGGTAAGGGGATTCTTCGGGTCCATGATCCACCTCGCGAAATCGAGGCGGTTGGGAGAATCCGCGGCTTGCGGAGCGTCGAACAGGGAGGAGGGAAAGCCCGCGTGGACCTGATCGCCGTGGCTCAGATAGGAGCCTCGCAGATGCACGAAGGTGTTTCGTCTCTTGTCCTTGGTCCGTTCCCGGAAGATGGGAACCGTAGGTCCCTTGATTCCACTGAACCGCTTTTTCAACTCTTCGAGCTTTTTGCGGGCGAGAGTGAGCTCATTCGGAGCGGCATCCGTTTGGTATCGGGCGACCGCTTCCTTTTCCTCCTTGCTGAAGTTTTCGAAGCGGAGGGGGAGGCTGACCTCATAACTGGGGTTGGGAGTCTGCTTGATTCGCCGGACCCAGTTGGGCTCCTTGTTTTCATTCAAGGCTACGATTTGAAACTCCTTGATCCGCCCAGCGGTCCCGCCATCGGTCCGGTTATGTACCACGATTCGATCGATTTTCTTCGCAGAGCCAAGGTCGATCTCCAACCAAGGATCGTCCGCCTTCGCGGTGTGCGTGACTGATTTGCTTTGATAATTGCCGTCGGCGTTTCCATCGATGGCCAAATGAGCCGGCCCGTCGAAACCGGTGCTGATCTGACTGGCCTTGCCGGACCGGGCAAGGTTTTCGCCCTTGGCAAAAATCTCGACCTCCGCCAAATGAAGGAAGCCCTGCTTCACCAAGTTGGTCACCCGGACGTATCGGGTCTTCAGTTCGCCCTCCCTCCTCTTGGTCTCAACCGGATGATTAACCGCATTCTTCTCAAGTTCCGCGATCCGCTCTTCCTGAGCCTCCATTTGCTTTCCCAGAGAATCCCTTAGTTGGAGAACGGATTGGTCCTTCAGTTCCAGCACGGGGCTTTCATCCCGCCTGTCGGCATCCTCGGTTTGGTTGAAGACGTCAAAGACCTGAAAGTACTCGTGGTGGGTGATGGGGTCGTATTTGTGCGTATGGCACTGGGCGCAAGCCATGGTCGTTCCCATCCAGGTGGCGAAGGTGGTATTCACCCGGTCCACCACCGCCACGTTGCGGAACTCCTCGTCATTGGTTCCGCCCTCGTTGTTGGTTTGGGTATTTCGATGAAAGGCCGTGGCCACCAATTGACTCTCGGTAGGCTCGGGCAACAGATCGCCCGCCAGTTGTTCGATGCTGAACTGGTCGAAGGGCAGGTTGTCGTTGAAGGCCCGGATGACGTAATCCCGATAGGCCCAGATGGTCCGGGGGCGGTCGTCCGCATAGCCCGCGGAGTCCGCGTAGCGGGCGAGATCCAACCACATCCTCGCCCAGTGCTCTCCGAACTCCGGTCCGGCCATCAGGCGGTCGACGTAGTTTCCGTAGGCATTCGGGCTCTTGTCGGCAAGAAAGGCATTCAAGTCCTCTGGGGTCGGGGGCAGTCCGATCAGATCGAGGGAAACCCGCCGGGCGAGCGTTCGCCGATCGGCCATGGGGCTCAGAGCAAGACCTTCCTCCGCCAACCGCCTTTCAATGAAATGATCGACCGGATGAACCGATTGCGGAACCTCCTCCCGGACGAGGGGCTTGTAGGACCAGTGCTTGTCGAACTTCGCCCCTTGCCGGATCCACTCCCTGAGCAAGGCGACCTCCTCCTCGCTCAAACGCTCTCCCCTGCCCTTGGGAGGCATGAGTTCGGAATCCCCCTTTTCCAGGGTCACCCGGAAAAGAATTTCACTCTCCTCGGGGTTTCCCGGGACAATCGCCGAGTATCCGTCCAAATTCCGGGTGGCGCCTTCGAAGGTATCCAGGCGCAGACCCGCTTCGCGGTGTTCCTCGTCGGGACCGTGGCAGGCGATGCAGCGGTTCGACAGCAGGGATTTGATTTGGGAGTTGAAATCAATCGAATCCGCGAGGACCGCACCCGTGGTCGAACAAGCGAGCAGGAAGAATTGGGAGAATCCCTTCATAGTACGAATCCCATGCTACTTCCGGCTTGCGCCTGAGCAAGCCGTTTATTGAATCGTCTCGGAAAAAGGAACCGGGTTCTTTCCCTACCGGAGACGATAAGGTCTTGAATCATCGTGCGCAAAACCTATAGGATCGGGTCACTCTACGGAAAAGGTTCGACCGAACTTCCTCCATTACCCACCAAGGCCTCCAACCCCATGTTAAGAACCTTCAAAATCATTGCCCTCTCGAGCTTCGTCTCGATCGGAGTGATCGGCTTGGTCCTGTATCTGTCATCCAGCGAACCCAAGCGGAATTGGGTCGTCATCAGTGGACATGACGGGGGAAAATACCACGAAGTCGCCAAAGCCCTCCGTGAAACGCTTACCGACAAGGAGGACCTTGAGATCGAAGTGCGTACCAGTTTGGGGAGTCATCAGAACCTGGCGGAACTGGCCAACGGACGGGCCGACCTCGCGTTGGTGCAAAACGACATTTCAAGCGACCAAGAGGCCCACTGCCTGGCCATTCTATACGAGGAAGCCTTGCATCTGATCGTTCGCGAGGAAGTGAAGTCCCCCCGACAGCTGAACGGATCCGTGATTGCCATGGGCAGTCGGGAGGGAGGAACCGAGGGTATGGCGATGGCAACGCTGGCTCACCTGGGCATCCGGGCAGGCAAATTTTCCTGGGATCCCCTCGATGAGAGCCTGACTAAGCTTGCCAAGGGAGAACTAGACTGCGTCTGCGTGGTTACCGGAGTGGGGAATGCGACCATCGGAAAACATCTGGCCAAGGGCAAGCTAACCCTTTTGCCCATTGGGTCGAATCCCTATGAGAACCTCAAATTGACCTACCCCTTCATCCAGCCTGCGATCATTCCGAGCGGGGCGTACCCATCGGATTCGGACGATCGCCTGCCTCGGGAGACCGTCTCCACCATCGGGACCCGGGTCGTCCTGGTTTGCAGTCCCAGCTTGGAGGAGGAGGATGCCTATGCAATGAGTGGGCTCATCGACTCCGCGAAAGCGAGCCTGACCAAGGCCCACCCTCTGTTCGCTCAACTTTCCGATCCCACGGAAACTCTTCTTCAACACCCGCTCCATCCGGGAGCCCGCTTGTTTTACGAACGGACCAAGCCGAATTTCTTTCAGGAGTGGGCGGACACCATAGCCCTGGTCTTCTCTCTGATTGCGGTGGCCTGGTGGGCCGCCAAGGCGATGGGGCAGATTTACCTGAGGAGACTGAAGGACAGCCTCGACACCTTTTTTGCGAAAGTGGAGGCGATCACCAGCGAATTGATCGAGGGCGTCGATGGGGAACGGGCCAACGAAATTGCCAAGGAACTGCACGAGATTCGCCGTGAAACCACCCAAAAACTGATTGCCGAGGAGCTCGGGGCGGATGATTCGTTCGTGATTTTCCAAAGGCAGTTGCACACCGCCCAGCAGTTGGTCAACGAATCCCTGCGGAAAAGCCCGAAATCCTAGCCACCCTGCTGAATGAAGCGTTCGAAGTCGGACATTTCGAACCGGCTGCCCACCACCAGAGGCGTGCGCTGATGTATGCTGGTCGGCTCGACGTCCATGATCCGCTTGCTTCCGTCGAGGGCGATTCCTCCCGCCTGTTCGGCCAGCATCGCCACGGGATTGGCTTCGTAAAGCAAACGCAACTTGCCTTCGGCATTGTCCTTGGTCGGCGGGTAGAGAAAGACTCCGCCCTTCAGCAGGGTTCGGTGAAAGTCCGCCACCATCGAGCCGATGTAACGCGAGGAATAATTCACTCCGAGGACCCCGGAGCGCAGACGATCGATGTATTCTCCGTAACGACTGGGAAAGCCGTCGCGGTAGGCTTCGTTCACCGAATAGTACTTCCCCTGCTCGGGCATGGTCATGTTCTCATGGCTCAGGACGTAGGCTCCGATGGCGGGATCCAAAGTGAAACCGTGCACCCCGTGACCGGCGCTGTAGACCAGTATGGTGGAGGATCCGTAGACCACGTAACCGGCGGCAATCTGCTTGCTTCCGGGTTGCAGGACCCAGGCCTCCGGGTTGTCTCCCGTGACCTCGTCCGGTTTGCGCAGGATTGAAAAGGTGGTGCCCACGCTGACGTTGACGTCGATGTTGGAGGATCCGTCCAAAGGGTCGAAGACCACCGCATACTTGGCTTCGTCCGAACCCTCATGCACGATCATGGGGTTTTCGTTCTCCTCGGAAGCGAGCACCCCGATACTCTCCCGGGAGCTCAGGCAATGCACCAAAGCCTCATTGGAAAGCACGTCCAGTTTCTGCTGAATCTCACCCTGAACGTTGATGTCCCCGTATTCGCCGAGCACGTCGGTCAATCCGGCCCGGCGGACCTGAGCGGAAATCATTTTCGTGGCCAGAGTGATGCCGGAAAGCAAAAAGGAGAATTCACCGGATGCGCCGGGAAAACGCTTTTGCTCCCTCATGATGTGCTGCTGCACCGTGATGATGGATGAAGATTGATCAGGCATGCTCAGCAATTAACACGTAAACGGAGCAAAGAAAACAAGATAACCTTTCACTATGGACTTGATGCCGGAGGGGAATACCCCTGATATTGAAGGACATGAAATGGTTTGCCGCCCTCCTGCTCGCCCTCGGACATTCCGGTGCGCTTTCCTCCGAGCCCCTCAACGTCCTCTTTCTGATTTCGGACGACCTGACTTACACCGCCCTGTCCT
>Ga0160422_10001118_pt1 | contig 16658 bp, 15 predicted proteins | sample Fk160mmetaG_FD_108192 | JGI IMG/M metagenome (GOLD analysis project Ga0160422, IMG submission 108192) | Marine microbial communities from the Central Pacific Ocean - Fk160115 60m metaG | ecosystem: Environmental > Aquatic > Marine > Oceanic > Photic zone | place: The Central Pacific Ocean... | reverse complement strand
TTAAAACTATTGTTCTTTGCCCTATAGAAAATCTACAAACAACTTTTGTTTTACTTTATTTTGTTTTTCCATGCCTTGAACATACCAGCCAAAGCCTAGTTTTGATTTATTTGATTTTCTTGTGATATCAAACCAAGTTAAATTTTTCATTTCTGCAAAAAATAAAAACCTTACAAGTGCATTTTAGGATGCAGAATTACTTAAAAAGGCGTGGACAAGTACGTATAAAATTAATATTATGACTAAACGCCGTCTGAAAACTTTTGGTATTAATGGTAAATTTAAATGGAGCCAAAGAGATTCTAGCTCCTGCCCCCACTACATGCCATCCAGGTACTCTATCAACTCAGCTATCTCCCCATATTTTTGCTTTTAATATAACCTATTTAATATTTGAAGTTATGTAAATTTAATTTTGTTGAAATGTCCTGCAGAAATTTTTGATATAATATTTCTTTGATACTCTTATTATAATTATTTAAAACTTGTGGATTTAATATCATCATTTTTAACTTTCTTATTTCCTATCTTTTTAAAGGTAATATTATTATTCCTGATAAGCCTATCATTTAGATATCTTTTAGAGATGACGGGGCAAAGTTGGATCAAAACGACTTCACATACAGCTACAATTTCAATACTTCCAGTAATTACCTACGTAATTACAAGCATTATTAGCGGGAATATAGCATTATCCCTTGGCATGGTTGGAGCCTTATCTATAGTGAGGTTTAGAAATCCTGTAAGATCTCCATTAGAGCTCACAGTCTATTTTACTGCTATAACAATGGGTATAACTGCTTCAGTTAGTGAAAGATGGCTATTATTATTAGCATTATCAATATATTTAATAACTTTTTTATTAGCTCTAATATCATTTGTTTTCAAGAAATATTTTAAAAAACAATTTTTCTTAACCTCATTCTCTGAAGGTAATTCACTTTCAACATTAGAAATTATTACTTCTGAGAGTTTTCCTTTACTTGATCAAAATAAACTACTTAAATCAATTTCATCAAATAAGACTGGAGAAAAGCAATATTTGCTAGTCTCTTCCAATTTTAATTATTTAAGGAATCTAATATTGCAAATAGAAAATGATAAATCAATAATTAGATATCAATTAAATGAATCCTAAAAAAATATTTTTTTCATATATGCTCTTAACTGCAAATATCATTTTTTTGCAGCCAAAAGTAGATGCTGCGTGTAATTTTAAAACTGCCAATTTTATTGAAGAATTAAATAATCCCTCATTAATTAATGATATAGATATATATGTAAAAAAATCTAAAAACTATACTGTAAATCTTATAAAGGCCTTACTTTCTTCGTCAACATCCCGATTGGCTATTGATCCAAAATATAAAAAAAAATTTAATGCAGAAATTAATGTTAATTATGATTTTGGGACTTGTTTTCATAAAGGTAAAGTCTGGCAAAATGGTGATTTCAAAGATCATCTAGAGTATAGGAAAGGCCTAATCAGGCGTTCTTTAAATGTAAAACTAGATGATGGAAATATCTTTAACGCTACAAAATTCAAATTACTTATTCCAAGAACAAGAAACGGTAGAAATGAAATATTAGCTTCATTAATATTTAGAAATATTGGTTTTATAGCGCCTGAAACTTTTGAAGTGATTGTTAATATTAATGATCAAAAATCAAAAATGATTTTCCAAGAAGATTCACAAAAAGAAATGTTAGAGAGAAACAATAAAAGAGAGGGACCTATTTTTGAAGGAGATGAGAGCCTTATGTGGGGAGTAAAACAATATGAAGTAAATGGTAGTATTGGCGGGGGTGGATTAGAAAAATTACAACTTTCAAGATTAATAAATAGAAATTGGTTTTTAAAAGGGAATAATTCTCAATTAATTACATTAAATTCTTTTTTTAGATTACAAAATGCGTATTTGGAATATGCTAATGAATTTATTGAAGAAGGTCACTATATAGCCCCTAATAAAAGATTAAATCAAGATTTTAGTGACTACAGTTTGCTTATGCTCGCAATGAATGCATCTCATGGTTTAAGACCACACAATCGAAAATATTATTTTAATAGTTTTACTGATTACTTTGAGCCCATCTATTATGATGGCGATGGTAAATTTGATTTAAATTATGATGATTCTCTAAATTTTATAAGTAAATTAAAGTTTGATAAAAACTATAAATTTAATTACTTAAAAAAATTAAAAAAGCCTGAATTTTTTATAGCCTTAAAAAAAGACTTTGAATCTAGAATTCAAAAAAAATCATATGAAGAATATGATATGAATGGTAATTTAATATCTGAAAAATTTAACATAAGAAAAAGTTTTGATTCATTTATAAAAAATATTGAATACATATTAAGCGAAATTAGAAAAAGAGATGATTTTGCTATTTCTTCTAAGAGACCTACAAAAGATAGAAATGTTTTTTTAGACACAAATAAAAAATTTAATATCGAAAAATATATAGTTAAAGATTTTCAAAGAAAAAATAATAACTTTATTTTAGATTTAGAAAATGGAACTCAAAAAAAATTAGACATCGTTGAATTTAGTAAATTAATTAGTAGAAAAAAAATAAAGCAAGATCTATATACATTTATTCCAGTAAGTAACAAGTATAAAAATAAAGACGAACTAGTAACAGAATCAATTCCTGAATCAAAAGCAAAAATCATTTATCCAAAAGGTGTTGTTGTTGAATATGATTCATCTGGCCAAAATAAAAAAATCTCAATTTTTCAAAACAATCCATCCGATAGCGTCTTAATAAAGGGAGGTAAATTAGAAAACTATTTAATTAATTTTATAGGCTCAAAAAACAATCAATTTGGCAATTCAAATGAACAAAGATTTAATAAAAGAGGTCTAACAGGTTGCTTGAATATTTATGATTCCAATCTAAAAGATATTGCTATAAAAGTGAATGATGGTCGATGTGAAGATAGTCTAAACATAATAGATTCAAAAGGATATATATCTTCTATTAATGTAGATAATGGATATCAAGATGCGATAGATTTAGACTTCTCAGATATTAAAATCAAAAATATAAAAGTTGAAAATGCAGGGAATGATTGCTTAGATGTTAGTGGAGGAAATTATTATATACAACAAGTAAGTTTTAAAAATTGTGGTGATAAAGCTATATCAATTGGAGAAAAATCTGATTTCTTTGCAAATGAAGTATTTGTAGAGGATTCACTAATAGGAGTTGCTATTAAAGATTCATCAAGGTTTTTAAATAATAAAAGTTTTTTCTCTAATACACCTACATGTGCGGAAATCTTCAAAAAAAAGCAAGAGTTTAACGGAGCGCTTGCAAATTTCAAGGAAATAAAATGTGATGGCACATATTATGTAGATGATCAATCAATATTGATAAAGGATTAAGATGTCATTTAGAAAAGAAAAGAAATATAGATTAACTATTAGTGATATGAGGCTATTAAAGTCATCACTAATAAGTCAAGGAATGCAGATTCTTTATCCAAAAAGGAAAATAAATACATGTTATTTTGATACTAATAATTTAAAGATGTTTTTTGAATCTGAAGCAGGAATTTTACCTAGAAAAAAAATAAGATTAAGATGGTACGATAATGATTTCACAACAAATTCGGGAATATTATCAAAAGAAAAAAAGATAACATCCTCTGAAGGTAGATTTAAAACCAATACTAATTTTTATGTAAAAAACTTAGATGAATTAAATAATTTAAGCTTTTTTGAAAACTATTATGGTAAATTATATCCTAATATTATTGTGCGATATCAAAGAGAATATTTTAGCTTTAATAATTTAAGAATTACTTTTGACTCTGATATTTTATACGAGGATTTTAGGAACTTGGCCTCAAAAAGTTCTCTTGATAAAGAAAATGTAATGGAAATTAAAACCTCCATATTTACTTCCGAGGACTATATTGAAAATTTGATTAATATTCAACCTTCAAGATTTTCAAAATATTGCAGGGGAGTTGAAAGTTTTTATAATTTTTAAAGCTAATTTTTTAAGTAGCAAATATCAACCTCTTTATTATTATTTAGGAATATATTTCGGGATATATAACTCATTAAATCTTCTTTACAAATAAATTTATCGTTTTTTCTTAATTTATTTTTTTCAACTATTATTGTTTTTATGCCTAATTTATTCGCACAGTATTCATATTTATTTTCAATATTTGTATCAGGACCAAAATAAAAGCATTTATTAAATCTATGCTTTGGGACGTAATCTTCATAATAAAATAAATGTGAAATACCATAGATCTCGTTAAAAACTGGTGGAATTGCTTTTTCATTTAAAATTTTTGAATTATAAAAATTCCAACCAAATTTATTCATTGCATTTTCATAATCATATATTGTGTAAATATTTAAAAAAACCATATAAAAAGAACCTACTAAAAACATTCCTATTTGTATAAAAAGGGTAATCAAAATAAAACGATTTAATAAATTTTTATATTTTTTAAAAAAATTAAAACTAATTTTTTTAATTCCTATGCTCGATATTATTAAAGGAGAGGCATAATAAAGAGCAAGCGGTTGGCCAAATAAAAATAATAAAATGTATTGAGAAATCCCTATTAGTGAATTAATTTTAGTTTCTTTTCTTTCAAAAATCCCAAACAAAGAAATTACAAATAAAATGAGATTTGCTGGTCCTAAAACAAATGATAACTTACCCGCAGATTTAGGAATAAATAGCCATAGGAGTTCAATACCACCTTCTCTATTCCAACTGCGCAAATCTTTTTCCCAAGAAATCAGAAAGTCATTATCAGGAACAATAACCGATGCAAAAAGAGGATGGATAGGATTATCGGTTAAATAATATCTATACAGTGCAATCCCCAAGTAAGAAAAAATAGCAATCAAAAATGGCCAGCTTAAAAAGTAGAATTTATAATTTTTAAAATTAAAAATTTTTTCTTTATATGAATAGAGAAGGTATATAAAAATTGGGAAGCAAATTAGTAATGCACTAATCTTAAAAGAAATGGCGATCAATAATGCTGATAAAAGATATTTTAAATCTATCTTTTTCTTATTTTTTTCCCAAATTAAAAATGTAATTAACAAGCATGAATCACCAATAAAATGATTTTTTCCAAGACTAAGCCATTGAATTAAAACTGGTGAAGATAAAATAATTAACGAGACAATCTTAATAGTTTTACGTCTTAGAATTAAAAATGTGATTGGTAAAATAGGAATTATTTTTGTTAATCTGATTAACCAAGTTGTATTGTCTTGAAAATAAAAAATATTTGAAAAATCAGATATACCTAATAATCCTTGATGCATGTCCCCGTCAATAAAAAAACTATTTTTTAACCAAAATTTATAAGGATAACCAACGTATACATTTATTGCATCATGACTATTAATAGGTCCAACAGAGGCAACGATCATTAATAAAATCAATGCATAAATTACTTTCAAATAAAGAGTATTTTTATATAAATTTCTTATATTTATCAATTCAAATTTCCATTTTTTAATATATTCAATTAATCTTTTTTTACTATCTTTTTTTGCCAAAATAAAGAAAATAAAAATAGTATAAATCAAGTTCAATGGAATATAGGTTAATTTCAAAAAAGTAAAAGCTAAACCTATTAATCCACTAAAAGCTATAGATAACATATAAGAAATAGCAAAAATAGAATATATTGATTCACAATCATCATCTAATTCTTTTGTGTTTGTTAATTGCAATAAAAAAAACAAAAAACCTAGAAAAATTGCAGACATTTAAATTGATTAAATTGCATTATTCTTTATAAGATCATATTATATGAATAAACATATATACTTGAAATAATGTTAAGAGCACTAAACATATTTCATTATTTCTTATTCTCAATTGAATATCTTATTAATGATTCATTTATATTAAAAATATATTCATAAGAAAATGAAAATAAATAAAAAAATGTTAATAATTGAGTTGAATGAATTCTGCCCAAATCATCTTGAGGAAATAGCGAATAGATTAAATCTAAAATATTTAAAAAAAATTTTTAATTTAAATCATACTAAAACATATACTAATGACCTAAAAGAATTTCAAGGATTGGATCCCTGGGTCCAATGGGTAAGTATACATAATGGTATCCCTCTTAAAAAACATGGTGTAAAAAGATTAGGTGATATCTCAAAAATTCACAACACCCAAATATGGAATAATTTAGCAAATAAAAAAAATATAAATTGGGTGGTAAATGGTGTAATGAATTCCAAAAAGGGAGATTCTAAGGGTTGCATATTATTCATACCAGATCCATGGTCTTCAGATGAAAAGGCATTTCCAGAAGAAATAAATTCATTGCTTGAATTGTCAAAATATGTAGCCAAAAATTATTTATCCTTAAATTATTTAAAACTATTAGAGAAATTAATAAAAGCCATTCCATTTTTTTTGCGAATTAAAAACCTTCAATTAACAAAGAAATTATTTATAAAAATACTAAAAAGCGCATTTAATCCTGGTTTAAATGTCCATACTTTAACTATCTTATTCGATTACTTATTAGTTTTATACTTTTCTAGAGAAACAGCAAAAAAAGATATTGACTTAACAATTATTTTCCTTAATCATATTGCTCATCTTCAACATCATTTCTGGCTTGAGCCACCTTACATTCATCCCCAAATGAAATATGGAGCAAAGATTTGTAATGAAATAATAGGAATTCTTATGAAAACACTAAACAAAAACGATATATTATTGGTTTTGAATGCTTTGAGTCAAAAAAGATCAGATATAAAAGGAATTCAAGTTTATAGACAAAAAGATCCTATTAAAGTTTTACAAAGATTGAATATAAAGAATATGAAAGTTGAACAAAATATGACCAATGATGGTACTTTAATATTTAAAAAAAATCATCATTTAAATGAAGCATTTAAAATACTCTCAAGTTGCAAATTAAGTACAGGCGAAAATCTATTTTTTATTGAGAAATTATCAGATTCCAGACTTTTTGTTCAATTAAACATTAATCACTATGTAGCAAAAGATACTTTAGTAATATCTGATCAAAATATCTTTCCTTTTTATGAATTATTTTTGAATTTAACAAGAACTGGATCCCACATTCCTGAAGGAGACATATTTAGTAAGAATATTAAATTACCAAATAATATAGAAAATCATAAAATTTATGAATACATACTTAAGTCTTTTTAAGATTATTTTCTGAGAGAAATTTTAATTGTCTTTTTAAAGGCCTTTGTGTTGAATCATAATAAAGAAAACTTAAAATCAATTGTACACAAATAATTGATGAGGCCAAAAATAATATTTGCATTCCCAAGGGACTCTGAATACCTAAATTACTGTAATAAAGAATACTTTTTAATCCAGCTATAATAGTAAATAACCCTGTAATAAAACCAAATAAAATTGAAAGACTACCAGGATTAAAATCAAGTAAAAAATATTGATAAATTATTCGTTTTATAAATATAATCTGATGTAAGAATATATATCTAAAAAATTCTAGCAATGGATTCAAACCTGATTTTTCATTTTTATAAACGGCTGGAATAGGTACTTCACTTATAATAATGTCTGACAAACCACATCGAAATAAAAGATCACTCTCAAAAAAATATCTATCATCTGACTTTTCATATTGGATAATATTTAAGATTTTTGTATTTATAGCTATAAATCCATTTGTAGGATCAAACAATTCCCAATATCCAGTAGACAATTTTGTTATAAAACTAAGTGCAATATTACCAATCAATCTTATCTTGGGCATACTTATCAAAACATCAACATTTCTAAATCTATTGCCTTTAGAGAATTGAGAAGATTTATTAATAATTGGATCTAAAAGTTGTGGGATATAACTAGGATCCATTTGACCATCTGAATCAATTTTAATAATTATTGAGGCATTTATCTTTAGAGCATATTTTATTCCAGTTTTGGTGGCACCTCCAACTCCCTTATTTTTATCATGATACAAAACGATTAATTTATCACTTAAAATATTTTTCTCAATCTTTTTTCCTGTTTTATCAGGGCAATTATCATCTATACAGATAACATAATCTACATATTTGATAATATCTTTTACTACTAAGGCGGCAATATTAGAACTTTTATAACAAGGAACTATGGCTACTACTTTCATATTTGATAAATAATCATTTATTATAAATTAATACCTTTTTGCAATAATTTCAAATAATAGTATTTATTAAAATTATAAAATTTTTTTAGCAAAAAATTATTTAAATACATATTTAAAGTAAGGCTGTTATTAAATCATCATACATTTTTGATTATAATTTTAATCTAATTAATTGAAAATAAAAAATCGCTCATTTTTCTTATGAGGATCTTAAAAACATTAAATAGAGAAAATAATAAAAAAATTAATTTTGCTTTATATGCTTTCTTAGTTTGGAGCATAACGCAGATTTCACTTCAAGTTTTGCTAATTTTCTGTGCAATAAGTTTATCAACATTATTAAGTCAATTAATTTATCTAATCCTCGGTTATAAATTTTATGGTCAAAAAGTTTTTCAAAACAAAAAAAATAGCTATGAAAAACTACTTAAGTTTTTATTAATGTCTATATTCTTGTGGTTTGTAAATACCAAAGGAATACATTTATTAGATATGTATATTCACAATAAAAACATATCTGCAGTTTTTATGATTCCCATACTAGGATTTTTATCATTTCAAATTCAAAAGTATTTAGTTTTTAAAGATTATTGATTCTAATTTATTAAATCTTCTTGGAATTCAAAGAAAATTTTCTTCGGCAAAATTTTATATTGACCTAATAAAAATTTTCCTAGTAATTCGGATGATAATTTTAATACTTCTTGGTAATTTGATAATTTGTAATTATTTTTCAATTCAAAATAATCCTGACTAATAACCAAGCCATCATCAAAATTATGATTAATAAGATGTATTGAACAACCCAAATACTTATGGCATTTTTTAATTGCTTTCAAAGGCGAAAAACGTCCTTTTTGAAAAGGAATTATTCCTCCATGTAAATTATAAATTGGAATCTCTTTACTTTGTAATTGAGGACTAATTAAACATGGACAGCCAATTGAAAAAATTAATTTATACTCATTACTTTTAATAATATTTTTCAAAAATTTATTAACATTCTTATCTTTTACATTATAAACTTTTAATTTATTTTTTCTTTTTCTTAACGCTAGCATGAAAATTATTTCAAATAAAACAGATTTTATAAAATTATGGATGCCAAAATAACTAATAAATTCAAAATATTTTTTTTTGATCCCTCTACTATCTTCTGTTACAAAAACAACTTCAGCATCCTCAGATTCGAAGAAATTAATAAAATGCCTATGTACAAAATAATAACTATTTTGAGTAATAAATAATTTTTTAGTAATCATTGGATACTATTAATTAATTTTTCAATCTCTGAATAAGGTAATTTATATCTTTTGTAAGATAGAGACTTTTCCCAAATAACCGAAAATATATGAATTTGATCAAAGTACAAAATATTTTTTGAAAAAAAAGTTTTAAAAAGTAATGTAGGGAAAAGCATTAAAAAAGCAAATTTTTCAGTGGAATATGTCAGAGCAACTTTTAAAGAAAGTACCCAACAAAAACGTTTAAATTCGATATTTTTAGATAAATGTTGTTGACTTTTCAGCGGTCTTAAGACACTGAATGGGCAAAATAAATTTGACCCTGCATTATAGGCCGGGAAATAAAAGGCTTTAAATTTATATAATCTTTCTAAATTACTTATAATTATGGCTAACTGATCATGATCTGGATGACCACCCTCAAAATTCAGAGTAAAAACTTGGTTAAAAAATTCTTCTTCAAAAAGTTTTTTTAAAAAATTAAATACTTTTAAATTGCTTTTATATAAGAAATTATCTTCCACTTTTAAAAAATCATTTAGATAAATTACTTGATTAATATCTATACCAAATAATTTTAAAGATCTTTTATTATCCAATCTTCTTTTCTTTTGGTTTCTATATGATGATTTTATTCTTTCTGAACAATAAATTAATTTAATCGAATCACTTCCATTCTTACTCATTTCTTTCAATAATGGAGTTAGAGCAAATTCATCATCTAGATGTGGGAGTATTATAAGTGTTTTACTTTTTAGACTTAACATAATTTGACTGCTTTCCAAAAATTCAAAAAATTTATTTAAGATAAATTAAGTAAAGTTTTAAATTCCATAACTATTATGAAGATATTTTAGTAGTTATATTATTAGGTTTAATATATAATAATATTTAAGAGTTTTTATTAGTGAAGAAAAATAAAAATGAGATTTAGATATTTAAAAGTTTTCTCTAGATAATTTAATAAAATAATAATTTCAAAGATAATTATGCATAAGTATCTTTTAAGAAAAATAAATTATCTCCTAATAATATTTACTCAGTTTTTTATTTTTGAGGCCATTTCAGAAAATTTAAATACTAGTGGATACAATAAAAAAGATAATGATTATAAAATTAACTCGTTAAATAAAAATTGGATTAAATTAGATGATAAACAAAATCAAGTAGAAATAATTGAGTGGGAGAAATTAGAGATAAATGATGATAATTTTTTGTTAGAGAAAGATTCAGAACATATTTTTAAAAATATTAAAAATAATAGATCTATAGAGAGTTTAAATAGATCTATTGTTTTTAATAACGACGAGATCGGTCCTGATATAAGTTGGTTAGTTCCACCGGGATTCAAATGGAACAGACGATATAATTGGGATTTCTCTACTAGAGGACATAATAGAAGAAAGAAAAATGATCCTTTTTGGGGCTGGAATGGAGGCGATGCTGTAGGTCAATTTTATTATCAACCAATACACTTCAATAAGACAAGTTTTGGCATAAATTTAGGTATGAGAAGTATATATTCAGGGTCTAAATTTATTGGAGGAGAAACTGCTTTTGGAGAGGGATTATCTTTAGGTTTTAGGATAGATCGGAAATTATCAAATACTTCCGGAATAGCTTTTGGTGCAGAACAATTATTACATTTTGATGGATTGACAGACACAGGTAGAGACATTTATATCACAACATCAAAAGCAAAATGGGCAAAAAATGTAGAAGGGAAATTCCCTTTAACTATTGGGACACTTGGTTTGGGTACAGGAAAAATGGCAGAAGGCAATATAAAACTTTTTTGTAGTAATTTATTTGGAGGTTCTGGTACTGAAGTCGCTCATCAAAGATCTTTATGCTGGTCACCAATTTTTACCTTATCCAGAATACATACTCCTCAATTCTCGACTTTTTTTGAATACAATAGTAAATGGTTTTTACTAGGTTCTTCAATAGTACCTTTTAAATCAAAACCATTAAGAGGTACTTTCGCAGTTCAATTATCCGATCATATAGATAATTATAAAGTCAACAGTATTGATGAATTAAAATGGGTATTTAGAATAAGTTATGGATTTTAATTTTCTAAAATTATTAGATTTTCCTCCAAACCGCTAACAATCTACCTTGAAAAACGACCTCATCTAGATTTAACTCAATTGGTTCATAATTTGGATTAGCTGCTTCTAAGAATACTTTTCCACTTCTTTTAAAAAAATACTTTAATGTTGTGCCAAGGCCTGGAACAAGGGCACTCACTATTGCTCCATTTTTTAAAGAATAAATATCTTTTATTGGCTCCATCAACACCATATCTCCATCAGCTATACATGCCTCTATCATGGAATCACCATTTACAGTAAGTGCAAAAACATTCTTTTTACCAAGGACATCTGAGATATCAAGATTTTCGTTCAAATCTGAATAGGTCTCTATTAATCCACCAGCAGCTACTGAACCAAGGATAGGAATATTTCCAATTACATCATCAACTATTTGTAATGTCCTTGCCCTACCTTCTTGCCAAGAAATATATCCCTTACATTGAAGATGTTTTAAACGACTTTGAATTGGAGCTGGAGATTTTAATCCCATAGCTTCCATCATTTGCCTTATTGAAGGGCTATGCTGGAAATCTTTCATATAATTTTTTATCCAAACATAAAGCTCATTTTGAGCTTCAGTTAAACTTTTACTCTCAGATTGCGACACGAAACGATTATAACTAATACATTTGTACCTCTTAAATTCTATTTATGCAACTATCTTAGTTAATTAAGCAAGCTAAGAGTGCTTGCTGAACATGAAGTCTATTCTCGGCTTGAATAAAAGCTCTGCTAAATTCACCTTCAATTACTTCATTAGTAATTTCCTTACCTCTATATGCTGGAAGACAGTGCAAAACGATGACATCCTCGCTTGCATATTTTATTAAATCCTGATTAAGTGTATAGCCCTTAAATTGCTTTTCTTTCTCTTCTTTTTTCATTTCCTCACCCATAGAGGACCAAACATCTGTGTATAAAACATTAGCCCCTTTTACAGCGATTTTTGGATCATTAAATATCTTTAGTGAATTCTTATCATTATTTATTCTCATAGCTTTTTTTATTATCGCTGGATTTGGTTCATAACCTTTGGGGCAGGCTACTCTTACTTCTACTCCCAACAGAGCACCGCACAAAATCAGAGAGTTTGCAACATTATTACTATCACCAACATAAGTTAATACTACATCCTTTAAGCTTCCAAATTCTTCTTTAATAGTAAAGAAATCAGCTAAAGCTTGACATGGGTGTTCAATATCTGTGAGAGCATTAATGACAGGTATTGCAGACCATTTTGCATATTCTTCTAAATCAGACTGTTTAAATGTTCTGATAGCTAAAACATCGCAGTAACTACTCAACACTCTTGCTGTATCTTTAATTGGTTCTCCTCTTTTAATTTGCGATGTATTAGGATTTAATTCTATAGACGAACCTCCAATTCTAGATATTGCTACTTGGAAACTAACTCTAGTTCTAGTTGATGACTTATCAAATATCATACCTAAAACTATATCTTTATTAGTAAATTTTAGGCTTTTGGTTTTAAAATTTTTAGCTAGTACAAATATTTCTAATATTTCTTGATGAGACATATCAAGACTTGATAAAAAATGTTTACTATTCAGCTTTGGTGGAACATACATAATAGAGACTATTTAACTGATATTATGCTGGCATCTTTGTTTCTGAGAGGAGATTTTTAAGATCATTACCTTCAATTACTTCTTCTTTAAGGATTTTTTGAGATATTGACTCTAATAAAGTTAAATTGTTTTTAAGAATTTTGAGAGCCATTTCATGTGCATTATCAACTAAATCTCTAACTTCTTTATCTATAGCCTGAGCAGTAGCATCACTAACGGCTCTTCTGGGGTTATTGCCATTTCCCAAGAATTGTCCACCACCTTGCTTATCGTAAGCCAAGGGACCAAGGATTTCACTCATACCAAAAGTACCCACCATCTGTTCCGCAATATCAGTTGCTCTTTGCAAGTCATTTGATGCTCCAGTAGTAATTTTCCCGAAAACAATTTCTTCAGCAGATCTTCCACCAAGTAATGTAGCTATTTGTCCTTGAAGTTCCTCTTTTGAATTTAAAAATCTCTCTTCAGTTGGAAGCTGAAGCGTATAACCTAAAGCACTCATTCCTCTTGGAACAATTGATATTTTTGCCACTTTAGAACCACCAGGCATTAGATGTCCTACGATGGCATGTCCAACTTCATGATACGCAACAACTTTCTTTTCATCATCTTGTAGAACTCTACTTTTCTTTTCTAGACCTGCTACAACTCTCTCTATTGCCTCGCTTAAATCTTGCTGCTCAACACTTTTTCTGTTTGCTCTTGCAGCAAGTAAGGCAGCTTCATTAACCATGTTAGCAAGATCGGCACCAGCGAATCCAGAAGTAGCTTGAGCAATAGAATCCAAGTCAATTGATTCAGCTAACTTAACTTTTTTAGTATAAATTTCTAATATCGTCTTTCTTCCTAATAAATCAGGTCTATCAACTAAAACTTGTCTATCGAATCTACCAGGTCTTAATAGTGCTGCATCTAATACTTCAGGTTGGTTTGTAGCGGCAAGAACTATAACTGGTTTATCAGAAGCAGTGAATCCATCCATTTCTGTAAGCAATTGATTTAATGTCTGCTCTCTCTCATCATTGCCCCCAACAACGCCCATTGATCCTGAACGACTTTTACCAATGGCATCTAACTCATCTATAAATATTATACATGGAGCTTTTTTCTTAGCCTGTTCAAATAAATCTCTTACTCTTGCAGCGCCTGCTCCAACAAAAAGTTCTACAAATTCTGAACCAGAAATTATAAAAAAGGGAACTTCAGCTTCACCTGCAACTGCTTTTGAAAGAAGAGTTTTACCAGTTCCAGGTGGTCCAACTAATAAAACTCCTTTTGGAATTCTTGCCCCTATATCAGTATATCTTTCAGGTTTCTTAAGGAAATCAACAATTTCAGTAAGTTCATCTTTTGCTTCATCTACTCCTGCAACATCATCAAAAGTAATTTTTGACTCATCATCTGGGACATATACTTTCGCTTTACTTTTAGTAAAGCTTAATGCACCTTGAGCTCCACCTCCTCCCATACTTCTTCTTGCGAAGAACTGGAGTACTAAAATAAAAATTAGTGGTGGAACAACCCAACTGAGTATGGTTGAAAAGATATTAGGTTTTTTAGGAGGTGCTGCGGCAAATTCCACACCCTTATTTTCCAACCTTTGTGGCAAATCCATATCAAAAATTGGAGTGGTAGCCAAAACAGAAGGGGCTCCCTCTTCTGCTCCATTTAATTCGTATCTAATTTGCTCTTGTGTTATGTATGCCCTTTTAACTTCTCCATCATTTACTTGATCTATAAAAAGCGAATATGGAACTCTAGGTATCTGCATATTTTGATTCGGGAATAGGCTGCTAAATAAAAGTAATGCTCCTACTCCAATTAAAACAATATTAATAATCCCAAACCTTCTATTCGGTTGATTATCGTCTTGTCTTATTGGCATGATTTTGATCTAATTTTCACTTATTATAAACTAAACAATTCTAATTCGTATTAGCAATTCATTATTATGTGAGAACCGTAAGTATGTTTTAAAATATCTGTTAGTGCATCTTTTAATTAATAAAGCTTCTTAAATAAATATCTCTACTAAACATTTTTATTTCTTGTAAATTTAAATTTGTCACTTCATCCATAGTTTTAAATTCGAAATCAGAAAAAGGATTCATAGCATTGTCACCTCCAAGAATTTTTGGAGCTATAAAAGTGTTAAATTCTTGAATACAGCCTGCTTTAACAGCTGCAGTTGCGAGTTCAGGTCCACATTCCCATAAGACTTTATTGCAACCTTTTTCAGCTAAAATCTTTGAAAGTATTTTTGGGTCATCAGATGAAACTTTTTCTATTTGAACATTTCCAGGGATCCTTGTTAAATTAAGTTCATCGGCTGTTGAAGAATCATACACAACTAAGGTATTTGATAAATCAGTGTCCCATAATTTTGCTTTCAAAGGTAAGTTTAAGGTTCTAGTAAAAACGACCCTCAGGGGTTCAATTTCTTTTAATCCACGAGTTGTCAAAATGGGGTTATCTTTTCTCAATGTATTTCCACCAATTATTATTGCATCAAAGTCAGCTCTAAATTTATGAACTAATGAACGGGATTTTTCAGTAGTAATCCATTTACTCTCTCCATTATTCAGTCCCACCCTGCCATCAATACTCATAGCCCACTTCAAAACTCCATATGAACAACCATTTAAATTTTTATAAATAAATGATTTATTTAATTCCAATGCCTCCTTCTCACAAACACCTAAATTGACTTTGATTCCGGCATTCTCTAATAATCTAATTCCTTTTCCTGAAACTCTTAAATCTGGATCTTTTATAGAAACAAATACCTTTTTAATTCCTGAGGATATTATTCTATCTACACAGGGGGGGGTTTTTCCCCTATGGCAACAAGGTTCAAGATTGACATAAAGAGTCCCACCTGAAGGATCATCTTTTAGATTGTTAAATGCCATAGCCTCAGCATGAGGCATACCAGATTTCTGATGAAAACCTTCTGAGATTAATTTACCTTTTTTATCAAGAATTATTGCTCCAACTAGTGGATTTGGACTAGTAAAACCTCTCCCAAGAGAGGCTAAACGAATTGCTCTCATCATCCATTTCTTATGAATGAAATTGTCTGGCTTCATTTTAAGATGGAGTTCTTAATGACCTCCATTCTTTAACTAAAAAGGGAGGAACAGGGAGCTCAGAGAAAACTCCTTGTAAAGAAAGTCTTAAAGGTCTGTTTTGAGAAATATCTTGAATTAAACTTTCTAAATCAAACTCGGCGGCAGCTTGTCTGTTATCTTCTGCAAGCTCAATATTTAATAATGTTATGTCATCTAATTTCCAATTCTTTCTTCCAGACTCTACATCAAGTGAAAGAGGATGATCAATCCTTAAATTTCCAGGATATCCAATTACCCTTAAGACTAACTTTTCATCATTATTTGGTGATTTATAAGCAACTAATTGCCATGTTTCATAATCTAAGTCTCTAAGGAATTCTGTACTAGCATTGATTAAACCTCCATTTATTTGAGTTTCTGCAACTTCTGCAAAAGATTTACCTGGAACAAATATTAATGGCAGAATAACTAACCAAAGAAGGATTTTGGCA
>Ga0160422_10001117_pt1 | contig 16663 bp, 16 predicted proteins | sample Fk160mmetaG_FD_108192 | JGI IMG/M metagenome (GOLD analysis project Ga0160422, IMG submission 108192) | Marine microbial communities from the Central Pacific Ocean - Fk160115 60m metaG | ecosystem: Environmental > Aquatic > Marine > Oceanic > Photic zone | place: The Central Pacific Ocean... | reverse complement strand
TCCTCCAGGCAACGCGTCCTTACTTGAAGGTTTTGCATCAAATAAGATTTGATCACAAACCTCGCAATATGATTTTACTTTTCTCAGGTCACTTTCAGAAGAAACACCTATAGCCTTCATTACTGGTAGGCCATATCGTTCTCTGATATCATGCACTATCTTAGGGCTTTCGGAACCATGTAACTGGATCATATCTATTGGAACCTGGCTTATAAGTTCATCCAAATATGAAAATTGAGCATCAACTACTAAAGCCACTTTTGCCAATCCGATTGGCGCCTTCTGTGCGAGTTTGCGTCCAATTTCAAAGGTCAGAGAGCGAGGAGACTTTTCAAAAAATACAAAGCCTACGTATCTAGCACCCATGGACGCTGCCAAATCTAAATCTTTAACAGAAGTAAGGCCACAAAATTTTACAGCAATCGAATCGATTTTTTTCAAATTGAGTGTCATGAGTTTGCTTTATTATTGAGTAGCAACAGCACATCATCCTCATTCTGCCCACTCTCACGCTTCAGCTGACTCAACTCGTTTTCTACTTTAGCAAGCTCTTTAGATTTTCTACTTGAGGCTGATCTATGTTTCATCTCCCTGATCCATTCCCAAACAAATCCTACCAATAGGCCAAAAATTACACCGCATAAAAATAGAACAAAAATTGGAATTGAAAATATCATACCGCCACCAAAAAAACCCTCCAGTTCACTAGGTAGTATTCTGATATCCACAAACTCTCTGTTTGCAACCGCTAAGGTTAAAATTATAATCGATAGACAAGTTAGGAAAATAACTCGTATGTAACGTGCCAAATTAAGCCTTCCCGTTTAGCCTATCACGTAAAAGTTTTCCTGTCTTAAAAAACGGAACCTTTTTCTGCTCTACACTAACAGCCTCTCCAGTTCTCGGATTACGCCCGACCCTCGCATCCCGCGTTTTTACTGAAAAAGCCCCAAATCCTCTAAGTTCAACTCTATCACCATTTGCAAGAGCATCCGTAATCTCTTCAAAAATGGTGTTTACAATTCTTTCTACATCGCGCTGAAAAAGATGTGGATTTTCATCTGCAATTTTTTGAATTAATTCCGATCGGATCATCGGGTTGTCTCCCTGACATTTTTTATTTTAGCAGTTTAACTATAATCACCAGTCCCTCGAAATTAAAATCATTTCTAGTCCTTAAGCATTATTTTTTAACCTAATACTATTACAAACACATATATTGTTCTCATTTCACAGACTAAATAACTGTAAACGGCTTCGGTAAAAGCAAATTTTAAATATTAAGCGAATCAGAAAAAGCCCCGCGTTTTTGCGAGGTGTAACTAGTTTAACGTAAATATTTACATGTTACTCTTCGTCACCTTTCAGTGCAGCACCTAGAATATCTCCAAGAGACGCGCCACTATCAGACGAGCCGTACTGTTCTACCGCTTCTTTTTCTTCGGCTATTTCACGAGCCTTTACAGAAAGCCCTAATTTTCTAGTCTTACTGTCAACACTGGTCACGCGGACATCGACTTTATCGCCAACATTAAATCTCTCTGGACGTTGTTCTGCACGATCGCGGCTTAGATCTGCACGTCGAATGAATGATTTCATGCCTTCATATTCAACTTCTACTCCGCCGTCTTCGATTGATTTAATCTCTACTGTCACAATGGAGCCACGCTTAACCTTATCTGTAGCTTGTGCAAATTTATCTTTACCCAACGCTTTTATTGACAATGAGATTCGTTCCTTCTCTATATCAATTTCCGTTACTGCTGCTTTTACCATGTCACCCTTACGGAAATTTTGGATTACATCCTCACCGCGCTCATCCCATGAAATGTCACTCAAGTGAACCATTCCATCAATTTCGCCGTCTAGACCTATGAATAGACCAAATTCAGTTATATTCTTAACTTCACCCTCGACCTCACTGTCAACAGGATGGTTCTCAGCAAATACTTCCCAAGGGTTTCTCTGGCATTGTTTAATTCCTAACGACACTCTCCGCTTTACACCATCTATTTCTAAGACCATTACGTCAACTTCTTGACTGGTAGATACAATCTTACCAGGATGAACATTCTTTTTTGTCCATGACATCTCTGAGACATGTACTAATCCTTCAACGCCAGCCTCTAGTTCAACAAAAGCACCATAATCTGTAATATTTGTTACCACGCCCTTATGCAGGGACTCTAAAGGATATTTACCAGCCACCAGTTCCCACGGATCCTCTTCTAGTTGCTTCATTCCTAATGAAATTCTGTGAGTGTCTTTATTAATTTTTATAACCTGAACTTTTATTGACTCACCAATAGTCAGAATTTCCGATGGGTGATTAATTCTACGCCATGCCATATCGGTAACGTGTAAAAGGCCATCTACTCCCCCTAAGTCGACGAATGCTCCGTATTCCGTGATATTTTTTACTACACCCTCTACATCGTCGCCTTCCGCCAAGTTTCCAATAACTTCCGCTCTTTGTTCTGCGCGACTTTCTTCCAATATAGCCCTTCTCGATACTACTATATTGCCTCTTCTGCGGTCCATTTTCAAAATCTGGAATGGTTGCTTTAATCCGATAAGAGGTCCAGCGTCACGGACCGGACGCACATCAACTTGAGAACCCGGCAAAAAAGCTACCGCACCGCCTAAGTCCACTGTAAATCCGCCTTTTACTCGACCAAAAATAGCACCATCAACCCTCGCATCATCCGCATAAGCTTTTTCAAGTCTATCCCAAGCTTCTTCTCTACGTGCCATTTCCCGCGAAATAACAGCTTCGCCTTTAGCATTCTCGACTTGTCGTAAGAAAACTTCCACCTCGTCGCCCACCGCAACTTCAGGAGCTTCTCCAGGATTGGCAAACTCTTTTAACTCTACCCTACCTTCCATTTTGTACCCGACGTCTACGATCGCAAAGCCAGCTTCTATCGCAATGACTTTACCTGTAACAACGGAACCTTCTTGGGGGGTATCAATCTTGAAGCTTTCATTAAGCAGAGCTTCAAATTCTGCCATAGTTGCATTTTGAGCCATATAGTCTCTATATCCTTTAACAAATATTTTCCGGCCAGATGGTTGGTTCCACCGGTCTTCAGTTTTTCTCATGTATCCACTTTTCACGTTGACTTGAAAAAGCGAACACGCTTTCGCGCCTTTCAAGACGAGACGCGGGGGGTGTACATGCTAATTTTGAGTAAATCAAGGGGTATCTGGTTCGATAATAATCTTTGTTCTAAATGAAATGCTAATTTTCTAGTTTCGCATGAATAATTCTCAAAACTAATTCATAAACCTCTTTAATGGTCATATCAGAAGTATCAATTTTTGTTGCGTCCACAGCTGGAACCATCGGGGACTGTTTACGATTTGAGTCCCGCTCATCTCGTTCTTCAATTTCTTTAAGCACTTTATCAAACAAGATTGAATGCCCAAGGCCCAATAGCTCCTTATATCTTCTTTCTGCTCTAATCTCAGCCGAAGCACTTATAAAAAATTTTATATCTGCGTTAGGACAAATTACCGTTCCAATATCGCGTCCATCTAAAACTGCACCACCAGGTTGTGAAGCAAAACTTCTTTGAAATTCTAGTAATTTAGCTCGGACTGAGGAATTTTTAGCCACCTCGGAAGCTGCATTTGATACCTCTAGCGTTTTTAAATCTAAGGTTTCCAATTCTGAGATATTCAAGTGGTTTGCAGCGCTAACTGGATCTAATCCTTTGAGAACTTTATACCCAACAAATCGGTACAGCAGGCCAGTATCAAGGTGCGGTACAGAATAATTTTGTGCTATTTTCTTTGAGATTGTACCTTTGCCAGATGCTGCCGTACCATCTATTGCTATTACAAGGTCAAACTTTGCCAAAGCTGTCAACCTCGTACTTCTAAGTTAGCTCCAAGCTCACGCATTAGCTGAATGAAATTTGGAAATGATGTATTGATTGTTGAATAATCGTCTATTTCGATATAGCTTTGTGATGATAAACCCAGGATTAAAAAAGACATAGCGATACGATGATCTAAAAATGTCTGGCAAGTAGAACCACCATCGACTGAGCCAGCACCATTGCCCTTTACTATCCACCAATCTTCGCCTTCGTCTACGGACACTCCATTTGATCGTAAGCCTTTTGCCATCGCGTCAATTCTGTCACTCTCTTTTACCCGTAGTTCCTTAACACCTCTCATAATTGTCTCTCCCGAAGCGTTTGCGGCTACGACAGAAAGAATTGGATACTCATCTATCATAGAAGCGGCACGTTCCGGTGGCACCTCAACCCCTTCCAAATCAGGAGAAAAGCAAGCGCGAATGTCAACAACGGGCTCACCACTTTCTTCTCTTTCATTCTCAAAACTTAAATTAGCACCCATTTCAATCAGCGTAGTAAATAATCCCGCTCTTGTTTCATTAAGCGTAATATTTGGAACAATTATATCAGAACCCTCAATCGTAATAGCAGCACAAATAGGGAATGCCGCACTTGATGGATCACTTGGTACACGAACATTTTGACCTTTTAATTCTGAGTAACCACTTAGTGTAATTAACCTTCGGCTTGAGTAGTCTTCTACTTTTATCTCCGCCCCAAATGAGCTAAGCATTCTTTCTGTATGGTCTCTAGTCTTTTCTGTTTCTGTAATGATGGTATCGCCAGGAACATTCAATCCGGCTAATAGCAGTGCGGATTTAACTTGGGCTGATGGCATGGGTACTGTGTATTGGATAGGTATGGGAGATCTTGCACCCACTATCGTCATTGGCAACCGACCTTTACTACGACCAAATGTAGCTACTCCAAATTTACTAAGCGGATCCGTTACGCGCCCCATTGGTCGGCTGTTAAGGCTATGATCACCAGTAAATGTCGCATTAATGGGAGTTGTTGCCATTGCGCCCATTATCAACCTTACCCCTGTACCGGAGTTACCACAATCTACTATCGTTTCAGGTTCAGCAAATCCTCCTACACCTACGCCCTCCACATACCACTCACCACCTTCAACTTTTTCAACTTGAGCACCAAAGCCAACCATTGCACGAGCAGTATCGAGAACATCTTGACCCTCTAATAATCCAGTAATCCTAGTTTGCCCTAGAGCAAGGGCTCCAAGAATTAAAGATCGATGAGATATTGACTTATCGCCCGGAATGGAAACTTCTCCCTTAAGAGGGCTGGAGCCCGAAGCACGCATAATCCTTTGGTCGCAATTTAAAGACATTTGTCAAACCTTTGTTTTGACTGTGATAAACTAGACTTTGATAAACGTCTAGGACTCTCGCTTTTCAAATGTTAGATAATAAGGCCTCCGCCCCTCTCGTAGGGCTTTGCGTTCATATCTAGTTGGTATCCAATCGCTCCAACACTCTCTCCAGTCGTGAGCATCACTAGCCGTCCAGGAAAAATGATACTTGCAAACTTCTTGAAGCGATTGTCGAACATAGTCTGGAATATCGGTAGCCATCTTTAATAATGCACCAGTTTTCATCACGCGCTGAAGCTCTGTCAAATATTCGCTTGTTACAAACCTTCGTCGGTGATGTCTTTTTTTTGGCCAAGGATCTGGATAGAGTAGAAAGACACTATCAATTGAATTATCTGGCAGCACATCAAATAAATCTCTTACATCACCAGGATGAATTCGAATATTGGTCAATTCAAGTTTTGAAAGTTTTCCAGCAAGCATTGCAACGCCATTAATATATGGTTCACAGCCAATGAAACCAATATTCGGATTGCGCTCTGCCTGATAAACTAGATGCTCCCCTCCCCCAAATCCAATTTCAAGAGAAACTGATGTTACATTGTTAAAAATATCCGATAGTTCTATAAGCTTTCTATCCGGATTTATCTCATGTTTGACGGCAGGTATTGATAACTTTTCCAGTTGGTCATTCAAAAGTTCTTTTTGTAACGCCCGAAGACCTTTTCCTTTTAACCTTCCGTAGAAATTTCTGAAATTCTTGGGCTTACTTTTTTTGTTATCCATTATTCAATCAGCAGCTAAAATTCTAGATTTGTAAATTAACTGTAGTTATCCAGCCTAAATATGATCATCACGCCGATAATTATAAATTTTTTGATAATTCTGAAATTAAATCCGTACGCTCCCAGCTAAACCCACCATCACTTTCAGGTGATCGGCCGAAATGACCATAGGCCGCTGTTCTTTGATAAATAGGTTTATTCAGCCCTAGATGAGTTCGGATTCCCCTAGGGGTTAAATCCATAGATCCTGCTATGGCATTTTCAATTAATTCATCGGCTACTGTTCCAGTTCCAAAGCTATCCACATAAATAGAAAGTGGGTGGGAAACTCCAATTGCATAGCTAAGTTGAATTGTGCACTTTCTAGCCAGGCCAGCAGCAACTACATTCTTCGCTAAATACCGCGCAGCGTAGGCTGCGGATCGATCTACCTTGGTTGGATCTTTACCAGAAAAAGCTCCTCCACCATGCGGAGCGGCCCCACCATAGGTATCAACGATTATTTTTCGACCTGTCAAACCAGCATCGCCATCAGGCCCGCCAATTACAAATTTTCCTGTTGGATTTACATGCCATGAAGTGGAGCTGTCTATCCACTCGTCTGGTAAAATTTCTAATATGTAGGGCTCAACGATAGCACGGACGTCATCCGATGATAAAGAGGCATCTAAATGTTGGGTAGACAAAACTAAGGAGGTAACGCCCACAGGGACTCCATTTTCATAACGGACTGATAACTGTGATTTAGCATCGGGACCAAGGCTGGGTTCGACGCCTGACTTCCTAACCTCAGCCAACCTTCTCAAGATAGCATGGCTGTACTGGATAGGTGCAGGCATTAAATCTGGAGTTTCATTCGTTGCATAGCCAAACATTATACCCTGATCGCCTGCTCCCTCCTCCTTGTCACCATCTGCGTTAACGCCCTGAGCGATATTTGCAGATTGCTCATGAAGCAAATTTGTTATTTCTACGGTATCATGGTGAAATTTTTTCTGTTCATATCCGATATCTTTTATGCAAGCTCGCACAATTTCATCAATCTGATCCATTTGTTTTGATAATAAATTTTTATCAGACAGACCAACCTCTCCACCCACCACTACTCGATTGGTGGTCGCAAAAGTTTCACACGCAACCCGCGCCTCGGGTTCCAAAGCAATAAAGGCATCTAAAACAGCATCAGATATTCTATCACAAACTTTGTCGGGATGTCCTTCAGAGACAGACTCTGAAGTAAAAATGTAAGATTCTCTAGACAAGATTTCTGCTCCAATAATTTCATCTCACGCGTCAGGAAGCCGTTGCGTGCGACACTTTGGTTAATCATTAAAAGCACAAGGGTCAATAGTATCTTTTATTAATTGAGCGCGTAAGCAAAAGAGATAAAATCATTATAAAAAAAATACTGTCACCCCATTTATAGTAAATCGTAGGCTGGAACGCCTTTGGTAGAGCTAATTCCAGTGAACCTTGTGTTTCCAGGGGTAAACTGTCGATAATTTTTCCATTTGCAGAAATGACTGCAGAGATCCCAGTATTGGCAGATCTGGCAACTGGGATGCCAGTCTCGATGGCTCTCATTTTTAATATTTCGAGGTGCTGGTATGGACCAGAAAACCTTCCAAACCATGCATCATTAGTAATTTGAAGGATGAGATCAGCACGATTAGCTGTTGCTCTTAAAATACTTGGAAAAATAGCCTCGTAACAAATTAGTGGTTGAAAATATAAGTCAGTCTCAACTTCTATTAAATCTGCGCCATGACCTCTTGTAAAGCTCGAACCATAGGAGTTAACCATAGAATTGAGACCTAAGTTTCCAAGAAAACCTGAAAATGGTAAGTACTCTCCAAATGGAACAAGTATTGACTTGTCATATACTAACTGCTTATCGCTACTTTTATTTAAGATTAGTGAATTACGTAAATTTTCATTTTCATCATAACGAAGTGCCCCAAATACCACTGGTACTCCCGAGGAAGCTTCATTTATTTCGTCCAGTAGTTCATCAGCATAGTTAAGTGGTTTATAAATTGCACTTTCCGGCCATACTATCAAATCTACATCCTTTGCTTCTTCTGTCGCTTTTATCATTCGAGCAAAAAAAACTGGGGCTAGATTCTCATCCCATTTGTCACTCTGAGGTGCATTTGGTTGCACTAATAAAATCGTTTTGTCAGTAAACAAAACTTCATTGTTCTGGCGTTGAAATCCCCATAAAAACAATAATGACAAGACAAATATTCCACCTAATGCTGAGGAAAACTTTTTGGTTTCAACCAAAAAAATTAAATACATCACAAGTATAAAAACAAAAAGACCAAGCCCAAAAGGACCAAAGATAGCAAGTAGCTGACCCAGAGGAGAATTAACAAATAAAGATGCTATTGTACCCCATGGAAAACCTGTCAATACAAATGATCTGAAGTATTCCGCTATTGCTATGCCCAGTAACAATGCCCACCTAGCGCCAAAAGGTGCAAAAATATAGCTAAATGCGCACCAAAAAAATGCCATCGCCAAGGAAATAAAAAAAATCGCGAATGGGGCTATCCATGCATGGAGCCAAAAATTGACGAAAAAAGGCTCAACGATCCAATTTAAAGTTAATATAAAGTATCCCATACCCAGAAGCATTGTATATAGGGCGATGTTTGATCTTCTACTTTGTTTTACAATATCCAAAAAACACAAGCAAATAGCTACAAAACTAAAAAACCAAAGATTAAGAGGGGCATGACCTACGGCTAGCAACGCACCCAAACTTATAGGTCTTATGTAACCCATTTACTTACAGACCAAACTATCATCTTATTCGGCAGCCTTAACCGAAGTTCTCAAACGCAGCCTGATTCTCTTAATACGTCTTGGATCAGCATCAATAATTTCAAACTCAAGACCTTGAGGGTGCTGGACCACCTCTCCCCTTACTGGAACTCTACCTGCCAGAACAAAAACTAGCCCACCTAGAGAGTCCACCTCCTCGATATCTATGTCTGGAACTTGTGTAAAATCTATTCCAATTTCAGGACCAAGTTCATCAAGTGAGGCTCGAGCCAACGCTACTATCGTATTATCACTTTCCCAAGTCCACATTTGCCCTTCGTCAATATCATGCTCGTCCTCGATCTCACCAATGACCTGTTCAATTAAATCTTCAATAGTTACGAGGCCATCAACGCCTCCATACTCATCAATTACTAATGCTAAATGACGTCTGTCCGACTGCATTTTAGTTAAAAGAACACCTATAGTCATCGATGCGGGAACATATAGTAAAGGACGGAGAATATCTTTAATTTTGAAAGTATTTTTCTTCGCAAAGGCATATCCTAGTGTAAAATCTTTAAGATGGACCATTCCAATTGGATTATCCAAAGTACCTTCGTAAACTGGTAGTCTCGTTAGCCCACTTTCCCTAAACACGCTTACTAGTTCAGACTTTTTTATATCTGCGCTTACGGAAACAATCTCAGCTTTAGGAATGGCAACGTCTTCAACGCACAATCTGCGTAGATTAAACATGCCATGCGACTCTGTTGAAATTTTACTCTCTTTTATTTCACCGTTTGTTTCAGAGGTATCATCAGTTTTTTTTCTACTGAAGAGCCTCAATAACTTTTCGCTGAAGTTAAAATTTTCTACACTTTTTGAATGCGCGCTTTGCGCTGCTTTAGATGATCCGTCGTTATCTTCCATTTCCGTGTCCAAGATTTCTTGACAACATATGTCTAGTAAAGAGTATGCGCTTTCAAGCCTAAATTGCCAAGTATTTGGCTTTCTAAATCCTCCATGAGCGTTGCATCTGGGTCACTAGAATGATCATAACCTACTAAATGGAGAATACCATGGATCGTCAGATGCTGCACATATGATGCAAAATTAGTATTGTATTGAGTAGCTTCCTGTAGACACGTTTCATAAGCCAAAGCAATGTCACCAAGTTCAGCATCCAAAGTCGGGTCAAGCGGTTTCGGGTGATCGCCCTCTAAAAATCGCAACCTATGCCTCGATGGCCAAGATAATATGTTGGTAGAGGTGTCCTTACTACGGAACATGAGATTTAATTTCCTCATTTTTTTGTCATTACATCCTAAAACTGAGATAAAATAATCTGTTTTCGGATAACCAAGTTTTTTCAAAGTTTCATCAAAAGCTTTCGTTACTACGCCCTCAAAGTTTATGCTTTTCCACCTATCATCTTCAACTAAAAATTCTAAATGTGTCATCAGATTAATTACATCTTATTATTGCTTGCTTTTGTTGTCGTAAGCTTCGATGATTGTTGCCACTAAAGGATGCCTTACCACATCCTTCGATGTAAAATGGTTGAACCCAATCTTTGAAATGTTTGCCAGTAAACTTTCAGCATCAATCAGACCTGATCGAACTCCGTTTGGCAAATCAATCTGAGATCTATCGCCAGTTATTACCATTCGAGAGCCTTCGCCCAACCTTGTTAAAAACATTTTCATTTGCATTGATGTAGCATTTTGGGCTTCATCTAAAACAATATAGGAATGGGCTAATGTCCGACCCCGCATGAACGCCAGCGGTGCGATTTCAATAGTTTTTTCCTCTATCAACTTAGCCAATTTTTTTGCAGGCAAAAAATCGTTTAGTGCATCGTAAAGCGGCTGCATGTATGGATCCACCTTATCTTTCATGTCACCGGGTAGATATCCCAGCTTTTCACCCGCTTCCACTGCAGGCCTACTTAGTATAATTTTATCAACTTCACCGGCAATAAATTTTGAAACACCAACGGCAACGGCTAAATAAGTTTTGCCTGTACCCGCTGGACCTATTCCAAATACTAACTCATTATTGGTCAGTAATTTGACAAATGTGCGCTGAGCCTCAGTGCGCGGTTCAACTGTTTTCTTGCGAGTTCTAATTTCGAAACAATCATTAGAAAAAATTTCCATTTGATCATTGCCATCTTTTGCGCCATCGAGCGTAAATCTTATTTCTCTGTCAATGTCCGGTAACTCTATCAACTTACCACTTTCCAATCGATGGTACAGTGCGTTGAGAACTTGTATGGCTGTTTTGGCTGCGGGTTTGTCACCAATTAAGTCAAGCACGTTACCGCGGCGAACTATATGAATGGAAAGTTTATTTTCTAATTCAGCCAAGTTACGATCGAACTCGCCACAAAGATCAATTAGGAGCTTATTATCTGCGAATTCTAATTGGCTGGATTTCTCAAGTTTTTTGTCACCACTATTAGGTTGCTTCAAAACACCGTGGGCCAATCAGAACTCCTTCACCTTATACAATTTCTATCGTTGCAAGCATGCAAAAAAAACGCAAGCTTTCGTTGAAATAAAGCACATATGACTGAAGTATGCAAAAAAGATAGAATTACAAGCCACAGATTAATGAAATACCAAACAAACAAAAATCAAATAATTTTTCCCTGAAGAGAATTGGTGTTGCTTTTAGTAATTAATACATTTTCCACACAACCGATTTTATCCTCATCACCTGAAGCATGCACCGCATGCAAATAGTCAGACTTTCCAACAACTTGATCAATTTGGCGGCCAGTTTTTTCAAATAAAACGCGAACAGTTCGACCCACCATATCTTCTTGAACGGTCTTTTGTTGTTCTACTAATAGTTTCTGCAACTCTTGTAAGCGTCTATTTTTAACATCCTCAGTGACTTGCTGACGTTCTGCCGCAGGTGTTCCGGGTCTTACAGAGTACTTAAATGAATAGGATTGTCCGTACTCAATGCGGCGAATTAACTCTAAAGTATCCTCAAAATCACCATCTGTTTCCTCTGGAAATCCAACAATAAAATCACCTGATATAAGTATATCGGGGCGGGCTTTCCTGATACGACTAATTAGATCAACATATGTTTCAGCAGTATGCGATCGGTTCATCCTTTTTAAAATCTTATTTGACCCAGATTGCACCGGTAAATGAAGGTAAGGCATCAGTTTTTGGCAATCACGATGTGCATCAATTAAATCATCTGTCATGTCGTTAGGATGGCTAGTGGTATAGCGAATTCTTTCCAAACCATTTATTTTCTCAAGCTTCCAAATAAGTTGGGCCAGCGTGAATTGCGCACCATTTTTACCTGCTCCATGATAAGCATTTACATTTTGACCAAGGAGTGTAACTTCCTTTACTCCCTTATCAACTAAAGAGCGAACCTCTGAGGCCACTCTTTCAACTGGACGGGATAACTCCGCGCCGCGCGTGTAGGGAACCACACAAAAGGCGCAAAATTTATCGCAGCCTTCCTGTATGGTTAAAAATGCACTTGGCGCTCTTTTGACATCGGTTCTTTTTGCCAAAAAATCAAACTTGTCTTCTGTTGGAAAATCAATTGCAACTCTTTTCTCTCCATTTTTGATCTGTCGCTCTAGAACTGGTAGTTTGTGATAGCTCTGCGGACCTACAACTAAATCAACCAGTGGCTGCCTTCGAATAATTTCTTCCCCTTCTGCTTGGGCAACGCATCCAACAACCCCTATTTTGAGATCAGGCTTTTCAGATTTTAAATTCTTGAACCTGCCTAATTCAGAATAAACTTTCTCCGCCGCTTTTTCTCTGATGTGACAAGTATTAAGTAAAATCATATCTGCATCTTCGGCACTATCTGTTGGAACATATCCTTCAGTTTGTAAAGTCTCTCTCATTCGTTCAGTATCATAAACGTTCATTTGGCAGCCGTAGGTTTTTACGAAGAGCTTCTTTTGATTTTGCATTTTTTGATCTTTCAAGCTAGGCATTTTACTCTTCGCTATATCATGTTCAGTTAGAGTTGCAATCTTCTCAAGAGTTTAGAAAATCCAGCTAACTTTACTTTAGCAGTACTAAACATTATCCGCTTGGGGCATTCCAAGCACATGATAACCCCCATCCACATATATAACTTCCCCAGTGGTATAAGAACCAGCGTCTGATGCTAGATAAACTGCGGTGCCACCGACCGCTTCTAAAGTTGCATTAGAGCGTAATGGAGAATTAATTTCGGTGTGTTTGAAAGTTCTTCGAGCTCCTCCTATTGCAGCCCCAGCAAGGGTTCTCATCGGTCCTGGAGAAATTGCATTCACCCTGATACCACTGGGCCCCAGATCATTAGCAAGGTATCTTGTCGTTGCCTCAAGAGCAGCCTTAGCCACACCCATCACATTATAGAAAGGAGTAACTCGATTTGAACCTTGGTAGGTGAGACTCAATATTGTACCACCTTTTTCCATCATCAAGGGATATGCCCGTCTAGCAACCTCAATTAATGAATAACTGGATATATCGAGTGTGTTTTTAAAATTTTCTCGCGTGGTGTTTAAAAATCGACCTGTTAGTTCATTTTTATCTGAATATGCAATCGCATGAACTACGAAATCTAATGCACCCCAATGCTCCGACAAACTTTCAAAGGTATTTTCAAAAGAAGCGTCATCTGCTACATCCAGTTCAAATAATAAATTTGACCCAATTGAAGATGCAAGAGGTTCAAGTCGCGATCCAAATGCTTCACCTTGGTAAGTGAATGCTAACTCGGCCCCCTCATTCGACATAGATTTTGCAATTCCCCAAGCAATTGAGCGCTCATTTGCAACACCCATTACTAAACCACGTTTACCTTCCAGCTGCCCAGTCATTTTAACAAAGTCCGATTATTCATAATATCTAGATAGTAGCATTGATCCATTGGTGCCACCAAATCCAAAGCTATTTGTCATCACTGTATCAAGAAGGACATCTTCGACCAATTCGCACGCTATCTCGCTAGGGTTGATACCGGCATCAAGTTCTTCAATATTGATGGATGGAGCAATAAAATTATTTTTAAGCATTAATAAACAATAAATGGCTTCTTGGGCTCCAGTAGCCCCCTGAGAATGACCAGTCATAGACTTAGTGGAGCTAATCAATGGCATATCTTTATTCTCAAAAACCCTACGTACTGCTTCAACTTCACCAACATCTCCTACAGGCGTGGAAGTACCATGTGCATTTATATATGAAACCGCACGACCCTCTGGCATAGTATCCAAGGCCAAACGCATCGCTCGTTCACCACCTTCACCCGAGCGCGCCACCATATCATGCCCATCAGATGTAGCCGCAAACCCAGTCACCTCAGCATAAATTTCTGCACCGCGGGCCTTAGCATGTTCCAATTCTTCAAGGACAACTATCCCTCCACCACCAGCAATTACAAAACCATCCCGATTTGCATCGAAAGCACGTGATGCAAGTTCGGGCGATTCATTGAAGTTAGAAGACATAGCCCCCATTGCGTCAAACAGACACGAAAGCGTCCAATCTAATTCCTCTCCGCCCCCAGCAAACATAATATCTTGCTTATTCATTAAAATTTGATCTACCGCGTTTCCAATGCAATGAAGTGATGTGGAGCACGCAGAGGTAATCGAATAATTGATCCCTTTTATCCTAAAAGCAGTGGCTAAATTTGCCGAAATAGTAGATGACATACATTTAGGAACAGCAAATGGTCCAATCCTTTTTGGGCTTGAATTCTTTAAAACAGTTTGATGCGCGGTCAACATAGCGGACGTAGATGGACCTCCTGAGCCTGCTACCAAACCAGTTCTAATATTTGACACTTCTTTTTCAGTTAAGCCCGAGTCATTTATCGCTTGCTCCATGGCTATATAAGCGTATGCAGCACCCGGCCCCATAAAACGAAGAGTTCGCTTATCAACATGCTCACTGACGTCTAACTTAATGTTTCCTGCAATTTGACTACGAAAACCGTAAGAGGCCATATCCTCATTTTTTGTAATCCCTGATTTGCCCTGCATGAGGCTATTATAAACCTCTTCGGTATTGTTACCTATTGAAGATACTATGCCTATTCCGGTGACGACGACACGACGCATATTTTTATCCTTTGGTTTGGTTTTCTGACAACGCAACTTTCATATCGGTTACTTGATATATCAAGTCACCATCAGCTTCTACAATGCCATTGGCAACGCCCATTGTTAGGCGCCGTGTTTGAATGGCCTTAGAAAAGTTTACCCTATAGGTCAATAATTTCCTATCAGGGCGAACCATGCCCGTCAATTTAACCTCTCCCACCCCCAAAGCGTAGCCTTTACCTGGCCATCCTCTCCAGCCCAAATTAAAACCTGTCAGTTGCCATAATGCATCCAAGCCAAGGCAGCCTGGCATAATTGGGTTATCAGGGAAATGGCATTCAAAAAACCAAAGATCAGGTTCAATTTCAAACTCCGCAACAATATGACCTTTCCCATCCGGCCCACCATCTTCGCTTATCTCAGTAATTCTATCAATCATTAGCATGGGAGGTGCTGGCAGCTGTGCATTGCCTGGGCCAAATAGTTCCCCTCTGGAGCACTTTAACAATTCTTCTTTATCAAATTCAGTGGGATAAGTTCTCATATTTTATTTACTTTCTTTATAACTTTTTTAGTCATTAACACCCCACTAGCAATGCTTGCAAGATCACATTGAATCTTCCCAAGGAGTTAAAGTAGAATCCCGTTGAACTTTTAGTGTAAAAGGATGTATAATAAACACATTGTGAAAGGTGTATCATGATTTCTATTGCAAATCAAAGAGCAACAAAATGGCTAGAAGAGGCAAATTTGCGACCCACGCGCCAAAGACTATGCCTTGCTGAAGTTCTCGTTGGCGACGGGCAGGACAAGCATGTAACAGCGGAAACCTTGTACGCCAAAGTCCAACAAACAGGCTACACTGTGTCACTAGCGACCGTTTATAATACGCTGAAAACCTTTTGTGACGCGGGATTAATTCAAGAAATAATTGTAGATGGATCAAAATCTTATTTTGATACCAAAACCTATGATCATCCACACTTTTATTGGGAAGATGAAGCAAAACTAACTGATGCCCCTTTGAATGATTTAGAAATCTCCCGACTTCCAGACGCTCCTGATGGAACGATGATAACTTCAGTGAATGTAGTCATTAGATTGAAAAACGAAATAGCTTAAAGTGAATAAATAAGATGAAAGCCGTTTCATATAGTTCGTTCGGCTCACCATCGTCAGTATTAAATATTTCAGACATTGAAAAACCGAAACCTAAAGCACATGAAGTGCTAGTGAAATTATATTTTTCTGGCGTAAATCCTTCTGATGCTAAAGCTAGAGCGGGTGGTCGCCCAGGAGTGAGTAGCCCACCCTTTGATCTTATAATTCCCCACTCTGATGGTTCAGGAGTTATAGTTGAGGTAGGAAAAAATATAAGTTCAAAAAGACATAACGAGAGAGTATGGATTTGGAATGGTGCTTGGAACCGCCCTTTTGGAACCGCAGCTGAATATATTTGCCTACCAGCTGATCAAGCCGTAAAAATGCCATCCTCAATGTCCTTTGAGCACGGAGCTTGCCTTGGGATACCAGGTCTTACAGCAGCTCAGCTTATCTTTATGCAATCTAAGATTGAGGGAAAGACTGTATTTATTTCAGGTGGAAATGGAGCGGTGGGACACTTAGCAATACAATTAGCAAAATACCGTGGCGCTAAAATCATTACAACTGCTCGAGCTGATAAAGATAAGAAATTAAAAGATCTAGGCGCTGACGTTGTCTTAGACTATGCAGATCCTGAACTTGATAAAAAAGTTCTTGAGTGCGCACCGAAGGGAGTAGACTATGCTGTCGAAGTGGAATTTGGTGAGAATATAGC
>Ga0160422_10001116_pt1 | contig 16667 bp, 14 predicted proteins | sample Fk160mmetaG_FD_108192 | JGI IMG/M metagenome (GOLD analysis project Ga0160422, IMG submission 108192) | Marine microbial communities from the Central Pacific Ocean - Fk160115 60m metaG | ecosystem: Environmental > Aquatic > Marine > Oceanic > Photic zone | place: The Central Pacific Ocean... | reverse complement strand
GCTAAATCTCCTCCCATATCTCTTTGTTCTTTAAACCAAGGTCCTCCTAAAGTCCAATGAATATTTTTAAATTTTATATTATTTTCTTTTGTAACATTATCTACCCCTACAAGATAGTTCCAATTGATATCAATCTCGCCAATTTTATGATCTCCTTCTAGCCATAAAAATCTATGAAGTTCTAATCCACTGGCTGAGTTTACATAATCAGGGGTTAAACTTTTGCATTGTTTGCAATTTAATAACATAAGAGAACTCCAATTTTTCTTTGGATAATTAGTTTGTTTCTCTCCTAGAAATTTTGTTTTTTCAGAAGTTTTATGATCATGATGAACACACAGTAATGAATAATTTTCATCTCTTAAATCCCATAATTCCTTGATATCGGAAAAACAAAGCATATCGCAGTCCATAAAAATTGCCCAACCTTTATATTCCATCAAATATGGGACTAAGAATCTCGTAAATGAAAAATCTGTGCTTTGTTTATTATCTCTAGATCGCCAATATAAACCTTGATGTTTCAGTTGGGAAGTTACTAAAGGGGTTATAGATACTGGTTTTGTAGTGTTTTGATAGATACTATCAATAAGGACATTTGTAGCAGCCCTTTCTCTAAAATCATAACCAATAAAAATAGGAATTGTAATTTGTTCCATTAAAGATATATATCTAAAAAGCTTGTTGGATTAATATTAACTTTAATATGTACTTATAGCTTCAAAATTTTTTGTAATTTTATTTATTTTTAAAAGAATTTCAAGAATCTTTTTTAATCTTTTTAAAGGAATCATATTTGGACCATCGCTTAAAGCTTTATCTGGATCAGGGTGAACTTCCATGAATAACCCATCTACTCCTACTGCTACAGCTGCTTTTGATAATGGTGCTACAAACTCTCTTTGCCCGCCACTTGATGAACCTCTCCCGCCTGGTTGTTGTACAGAATGGGTTGCATCAAAAATTATTGGGCAACCAAATTTCTTTAGTTGGGGTAAGCTTCTAAAATCAACAACAAGAGTATTATATCCAAATGATGTTCCTCTTTCTGTAAGCCAAATTTGATTACTATTCGGATGTAAGTCTTTTTCTTTTAATTTTTTTATTACTTGTTCCATATCCCATGGTGCAAGAAACTGCCCTTTTTTTATATTTAATATTTTTTTGGTACCATTAATTGATTCGGCTGCAGCATTTAGTAAATTTGTTTGTCTGCATAAAAACGCAGGGATTTGGAGTACATCAACGACCTTTGCCACTTCACTAGCTTGATTTGGTTCATGAATGTCGGTAAGTATTTCTAAACCTAATTTTTCCTTAATTGAATAGAGAATATTTAATCCTTCATTTAACCCAGGACCGCGATAAGTTGTGCCTGAACTTCTATTGGCTTTATCAAAACTAGATTTAAAAATAAATCTTATGTTTAATGTTTCACAAATCTCTTTAATGGACTTTGCGATATCGAAACATAAGTCTTTATTTTCAATTACACAAGGACCAGCAATAAGAGTAAATGGTATTTTTTCTTCTAATTTTTTCAAGTAAAAATATTTACATTAATATCATTACTATAGTTATTTATTTAAATCTTTCCAACCTAATCTCGTGACCTTTTCTAATATTCCCTTAGAATCTAAAACTCTTTCTGCTAATTCTCTTATCGCACCATCACCTCCATTATTCTTAAGTATTAGGTGAGCTTTTCTTTTTAGGAAATTAGAAGCATTATTTGTCGCAACTAATAAATTTACAGAATCTTTTACAACTAAATCATTAATATCGTCTCCAACAAAAAGAGTTTCTTCTTTTTTAAATCCTAGATTTTTTTGGATTTTCTTCAAATCTTTTTCTTTATCTTTTACATTAGTAATGCATTTCTCCACATTTAGTTGTTTGGCTCTTTCTTCAGAAGCCCCGCTGGAACCACCACTAAGAAATACTATACTAATGTGACTCTCTTGTAATATTCTTATTCCTAATCCATCCCTAACAGAAAATCTTTTAGAAATTCCTCCTTTCTCATCGTAAAACAAAAAACCATCAGTTAAAACTCCGTCAATATCTAAGATAATAAGCTTAATCTTAGAAAGGGTTTTCTTTTCTCTTAACCACTTTAATTTATTAATAATATTCATTTGAGCCCTTCTTGAAGTAAATCGTGTAATTTTAATATGCCAATAATTTTATTTAACTCATTTGTTACTGGAAGAACTGAAATTGGTTTCTTTCTATTTTTCTCCATCAATTCAAGAGCTTCTGTTCCCATCTCTTTATAACTAATAGTTATGGGATCTTTTATCATAAGATCTTTGGCTGTGAGCGTGCCCCATTTTTCATAAGAATTATTTTGTAGTGATCTTCTCAAATCTCCATCAGTTATTATTCCACTTAGAGTAAATAATTTATTTGGATCCTTTACCCATACAAATCCTGCTTCCCCTTTAGTAATCTCAGAAATAATTTCTTTCAAATTAGTTTTTTCATTAATACCTTTAAAATTCTCAATAGGTCTCATAATATCTTGAACTTTTAGAGTTAATCTTTTTCCTAATTGCCCCGATGGATGATTAAATGCAAAATCTTTTTTTGAGACACCACTCATTTGCATCCAAGATATTGCCATCGCATCACCAATTGCCATGCTCACCGCAGTACTCGCTGTAGGAGCAAGATTTAATGGACATATTTCCTTATTCACAGATGTTTCAAGAATTACATTTGATTGTCTGCTAATGTTTGATTCTTTCTTTCCTATTATAGTTATTATTTTTATACCTCTATTTTTTAAATGGGGTATGATTTCTAGAAGTTCTTTTGTTTCACCACTATTACTTAGTAATATAGATAGATCATTTTTCTTGGCAACTCCTAAGTCTCCATGTAAGGCATCAAGCGGGTTCAGATAAATAGACATTAGTCCAATAGAAGAAAAAGTAGCTGCAATTTTTCGTGCAACTATTCCACTTTTACCTACGCCAGTAATTATTAATTTGCCATTTAAATTAGAACATTTTAATAATAAATCTACTGCATTCTTAACTTCAATAGGGTCTAAATTTTGTGCAGCATTTTTAATCGCTTTAGATTCTTGCATCAAGCAATCTGAGAAAAGATTCATTTTAGATCTCAAACCTGTAATATTTTAATAATAATCCTCATAATATTTTTATAAATTTCTTAATATCAACTTTAAAGTATTTAATATTCTTAGATTACATCTTTTATTTTAAAAAAATTTAATTTATTTATATAAACCCTTATCTTACTTTAAACAATTTGTAAAATAAGGAAATTATTGGTTGCTTTTAGTTCAAATTCAAACTTTTAATAGTTCTATTTATACCCTCATCAAGAGTTATTTTAGGTCTCCATCCTAGCTTAGTTATTTTTTCTATATTAAGAAGCTTTCTTGGTGTTCCATCTGGCTTAGATTTATCCCATAAAATTTCACCCTTATAATTTACTATCTTAGCAATCTTGTTTGCTAATTCTTTAATTGATATGTCTTTACCAGTCCCTACATTTAAGTGATTTAATAAATTACCATATTTGTCCAGAGGTGCATCTTTTGCTGATGGATCCCACTTTTCTAAACAAAAAATTGCTGCTTCAGCTAAATCGTCAACATATAAAAATTCTCTTAAGACTGAACCAGTCCCCCAGCATGTCACAGAGGAAATATTATTAGATTTTGCATTTATAAACTTTTTGATTAAAGCCGGCATTACATGACTATTTTGAGGATGATAGTTATCATTAGGGCCATAGAGATTTGTTGGCATAAGAGAAATAGCATCAAATTGATTTTGCAAACGTAAAGATTCACATAATTTAAGTCCAGCTATTTTTGCAATTGCATACCATTGGTTTGATGGCTCTAATTCTTTTGTTAGAAGTGCCTCCTCTTCTATCGGTTGGGTGGCATATTTGGGATAAATACAACTACTTCCTAGAAAAAGAAATCTTTTTATACAATTTAACATTGACGCTTCAATAATATTTGTTTGTATTTTTAAATTTTCTAAAATAAAATCAGCAGGATATGAAGAATTTGCATAGATACCCCCAACCTTTGCAGCGGCTAAGATTATTATTGTAGGTTTATTTTTTCTAATCCAATTATTAACAGCTTGAAAATCTAATAGATCAAGTTCTTGTCTTGTCGGAGTAAAAATTTTTCCATTATTTTCACTCAAACCATAACCATATTGATTCAATTTCCTTTTTATTGCACTCCCTACCATACCACTTGCACCTGCTACAAATATTTTTTCAGAAAAACTAATTTTTTTTTCATTCATATAATTCAAATTGATTCAAATGAATTATTTAATCTAAATCCTTTTTCAGATAATATCTTTTGTGCTCTAACAATCTTTTTATCTTCATTTATCATTTCTTCAACAAGTTTTTCTAACGTAATAGTTGGTACCCATCCAAGCTTTTGTTGAGCCTTCGATGGGTCACCAATTAATTGATCGACTTCGGATGGACGGAAATATTTTGGATCAATCCTTACTACTATTTCTTTTGTATCTGCTCTTTTACCAACTTCATTTATACCCTTACCTTCCCATATTATTGCAGGTTGATTAACTTCGGGATTCCATCCTAAAATAGATGCACTGAGTTCAATAAATCTTCTTACTGTTTCCGTTCTCCCAGTTGCGATTACAAAATCTTCAGGTTTTTCTTGCTGCAACATTAACCATTGCATTTTTATATAGTCTTTAGCATGCCCCCAATCTCTTTTTGAATCAATATTGCCCATATAAATACATTTATCTATTCCTGCATCAATTCTAGCTAAACCTCTGGTGATTTTTCTTGTAACAAAAGTTTCTCCTCTTCTAGGGCTCTCATGATTGAACAGAATTCCATTACAAGCATATATTCCATAAGATTCTCTATAGTTTACAGTAATCCAATAAGCATATAATTTGGCTACTCCATATGGACTTCTTGGATAAAAGGGAGTACTTTCTTTTTGAGGTATTTCTTGTACCAATCCATATAATTCACTTGTACTTGCTTGATAGATTCTTGTTTTAGTGGCTAAGTCTAATAATCTAACCGCTTCTAAAATTCTTAATGTACCAAGTCCATCACAATTAGCAGTATATTCAGGTGATTCAAAACTTACTGCTACGTGACTTTGCGCAGCTAAATTATATATTTCATCAGGTTTTATTTTTTCAATAATCTTTATTATATTTGTACTGTCTGTTAGATCTCCATAGTGCAATATTAAGTTTGGATTGATTTCGTGTGGGTCTTCATATAAATGATCAATTCTTGATGTATTCAAAGAACTTGATCTCCTCTTAATTCCATGGACTTTATAACCTTTAGCAATAAGGAATTCAGCTAAATAACTACCATCCTGGCCTGTAATTCCTGTAATTAATGCAACCTTATTATTAGTTTTCATATTTAATTATTAAAATCATGAATAAAGGTTTATAAAATTTTGTTATTTATAAATTTTCTCATAATCAATCCAATTTTTTAAATACAAATTTAATTATTATTATTTATTATAGTCTTTACTCATTTATTATTTAATCTCCCATAGTTATCTTCAAATCTTTCAATATCATCTTCCCCTAAATATGAACCAGTTTGCACTTCAATAATTACCAGAGGGAAATTCATATTATTACTTAGTCTATGTTTAGCGCCTTTCGGTATATAAGCACTTTCATTTTTTCTTAAAATTACTTCTTCATCATTGATTTGAACCAAAGCTTTACCACTTACTACTATCCAATGTTCGGATCTATGAGAATGTCTTTGTAAAGAGAGCCTTTCATTCGGTTTTACAGAAATCTTTTTAACTTTCCACTGCGCATCCTCTACGACTGACTCATAGTAACCCCATGGTCTAAATATCTTTTTATGTTCTAAGCCTTCACAAATTTGTTTCTCTTTAAGTTCCTCAACTATATTTTTTACCTCTTGTGACTTGCTTTTATGAGCGATCAAAATAGCATCATTGGTCTCAATAATAATTAATTCTTTAATTCCAAGGCTTACTAAAAGTCTGCTTTCGCTATTAATTAGACAATTTGTTGTGTTTCTTGTGATGACATTCCCTTTTAGGCTATTGCCATTTATATCTTTTGAAGATATTTTCCATACTGATTCCCAATTCCCAATATCACTCCATCCAATATCGAGAGGTAGAACAGTACCAAGTTCTGTCTTCTCCATTACTGAAACATCAATTGAAATATCTGGACATTTTTTGAAATAATTTCTATTTAATCTTTGAAAATCTAAGTCGTTTTCATTATCCTTTAACGATTCCCTGCAAATTTGATTTATTTGAGGTTCAAATTTATCTATTTCATTAATAATAGTTTTAGCTTTAAATAAAAATATACCGCTATTCCATGAGTATCTATTATCTTTAATAAGTTTTTCTGCTAGTGATTGATTAGGCTTCTCAATAAACCTACTAATATTCTCTCCGTAAATACTATCAATTCTAAGTGCTTTTTCTGCTTCAATATAACCATAACCTGTTTCTGGGCAATCTGGTATTACCCCAAAGGTGACAAGCCTACCTTTTTCAGAATATTTTAAACCATCATAAATTTTCTCAACAAATTTTTTAGTATCATTAATGTTATGATCAGCCGATAGAATTAATAAATTAGGATCCTCATAACTTTCTAAAGCTAGTATTGCTCCTAGGGATATCGCTGCTGATGTATTTCTACCAAATGGTTCCAAAAGAATCTTCCAGGGAGAGATATTTATCTCACGCATTTGTTCTGCTACGATGAAACGATGTTCCTCATTACATATTATTAAAGGTTTATGGATATCTTCTATAGAAGCTAGGCGCTCTTGAGTTTTTTGAAGAAGTGTTTTATTTCCCTTATCAGTTATATTAAGAAATTGTTTAGGAAAACTTCTTCTTGATAATGGCCATAATCTTGAACCAGAACCTCCACAAAGAATGATTGGAATTATTGGATTTTTAGTCATAATTAGTTTATATCTTACAACTTTTTGGTTAAAGAGAATTTCTGAAAAATAATCTAATTTTTCTTCGATTAATAAATTAATTAATTTTACAGTAATTTTATAAAAAATTTATCAAAATTCAATAAGTAAAAATTAATAAACAGCAGTTTGAAATATCTAAAAATAATTTTTTGGTTTACTCATATATAAATAGCTGATTTTTCAAAGTTTTTATTCAGAATTTATATTCATCCATAAGAAAATATATTCTTGGAAATTAATTATGATTAGATGTAGTAAAAAGTCTCTAAAAAATACAATTGAAAATGGTTTTATATTTAAAAAAAAGTTGTTAATATTGGATTATTTTTTTATCGAATTAAATATTTTTAAAATAAAATTTTCTCTTTGAAATTCTCAGACATTTTCGATGTTATTTTAACTATAATAGAATTAGATATTTTAATATTCATCATTTTAGAAAATTCAGTAGCCATTATTCTTCAGGCTAGGAATAAATCTACCCGACTGCCTCGCAAGGTTATGAAAGATTTAGGTGGGAGACCACTACTGCATTTTCTTCTAGAAAGATTAAAAAAATGTAAAAAAATAGACGAAATTTTTATTGCTACCACTACTAATATAGAGGATAATTCTTTAGAAGATTTAGCAGATAAATTAAGTTGCAAAACTATTAGAGGTTCAGAAAACGATGTTTTATCAAGATTTCTTCTAGTAAGTAAAGAAACTAAGTCAAATGTATTTGTTCGAATTACAGGAGATTGTCCTTTAATAGATCCTGAGATGTTAGATAGTGCAGTCGATCTTTTTAAGAAAAATTCTTATGATTATTTAAGTAATTGTAATCCTCCCACATTTCCTGATGGTCTTGATATTGAGATTTTTAGTAGAGAAGTTTTAATTTCCGCTGAGATGAATGCTACTAGTAATTTTGAAAGGGAGCATGTTACACCTTGGATGAAACAGAATAAAACTTTAAAAAAACATAATATTGTCTCAGAAATTAATTACTCTGATTTTCGATGGACAATAGATGAACCAGAAGATCTTGAGGTTATAAGGAATATAGTTAAAAATTTCAAAAATTCCTCAGATTTTTCATGGAGGGAAGTCATTGAATTGAATATTGCTAAACCAGATTTATTTGAAGTCAATAGTAGATTTAAAAGGAATGAAGGGTCATACATATCTACAGGTCAAAAATTATGGAAAAGAGCAAAGAGGGTAATACCAGGTGGAAATATGCTTCTTTCAAAGAGACCAGAGTTATACCTTCCCGATTTTTGGCCGGCTTATTTTAGCAAGGCTCAAGGTTGCGAAGTAAGAGATATGGATAATAATGTTTTAATAGATATGAGTATCATGGCTATTGGTACTAATACCCTTGGATATGGCCACCCTGAGGTCGACAAATCAGTTAAAAAAATTATTGAGAGTGGAAATATGTCAACTCTTAACTGCCCTGAGGAAGTATTTCTAGCGGAGAAATTAGTTGATTTACATCCCTGGTCTGATATGGTTAGATTTGCTAGAACAGGTGGAGAAGCAAATGCAATAGCTATTCGAATTGCAAGAGCCGCTACTGGCTTAGATAAAATCGCATTTTGTGGATATCATGGTTGGCATGATTGGTATCTTTCTTCAAATCTTAATAAATATGATCAACTCGATAAACATTTGCTGCCAGGTTTAGAGCCAAAAGGCGTGCCTAAAGACTTAAAGGGAACAACGTATCCGTTTACATATAATAATCTTGATGAATTAGAGAATATTTTTTCTTCACATAAATTAGCAGCAGTTAAGATGGAGGTTGAAAGATCTAATCCTCCTAAAAAAGGTTTTTTAGAGGGAGTACGAAAATTATGTGATAAAAATGGGACCGTTCTCATTTTTGATGAATGTACTTCTGGCTTTAGAGAGACAATTGGAGGTTTACATAAAAAATATGGAGTTGATCCAGATATCGCAATATTTGGGAAGGCTCTTGGTAATGGATATGCAATAACAGCAGTTTTGGGTAGAGAAAACGTAATGAGTGCAGCACAATCTACATTCATTAGCAGTACTTTTTGGACGGAGAGAATAGGTCCTACAGCAGCACTTGCTACTCTTGATGTGATGGAGAAAGAAAAAAGTTGGGAAAAAATAACATCGCTTGGTATCTATGTACGTAATGGTTGGAATAAGTTAGCCAAAAAATATCATATTGAAATTACACATTTAGGAATACCTGCTTTAGCAGGATATGTTTTTAAATCTGAAAATCATTTAAAATATAAAACATATATCTCACAAGAAATGCTGAAGAAAGGTTATCTTGCTACAAATGGAATTTATTTATCTACTGCGCATGATTATGAAATCATTAATAAATATTTAAAGGAATTAGATCCAATTTTTAAGCAAATTTCTGAATGCGAAAATGAAAGTAAAAATAGTATCGATAGCTTGTTGAATGGACCAGTATGTCATAGTGGTTTCAAGAGATTAAATTAAATACTATTTACTGGATAATTATTTACTTATTAAGAGATAATTAAATAATGAATATTTTAGTTTTGGGAGCTTATGGATTATTGGGGTCTCATCTATGCAGCTCACTTTTAGAGGAAAGTTATAAAGTTTTTCATCAAGGTTCATCAGATAATGCAGAACTATCATTCTTGCCATATTTAGATGATGAACTTGTAAAGGTTGTAGAAAAAAAGCAACCTGAAGTTATTATTAATCTTATTGCTTTAACAAATGTTGATCTCTGTGAAAAAGATCCCCAACTAGCGTACCTTTTGAATGTGAAGACAGTTGAAAAGATAATAGAAGCAAGTAAATATTTTGATTTTCATTTGATTCACCTATCTACTGATCAAGTCTATAGTGGTTTAGGAATTCATAAAGAAAGTTGTGTAAAACCTATCAATGTATATGGATTAACAAAATATTGTTCTGAACTAGTTGCATCAAAAATGAAATCTACAATTATTAGAACAAATTATCACTCCAAAAGTATTGTTCTCAAAAGATATTCTTTCAGTGATTGGCTTGTAAAGTCATTAAGAAATGGCGATAAAATAACATTATTTGATGATATCTCTTTTAATGCAGTTCACGTTTCATTTCTAATAAAAATAATAAAAATTTCTATTCAAGAAAAACATATCGGTACCTTTAATGTAGGATGCAAAGATTCAATAACTAAAGCAAAATTTGCAATTTCTCTAGGAAAATTATTAAATTTGAATGATTCATCTGCTGTAATAGGAAAATCAAAAGATTCAAAGTTAATTGCTTCTAGGCCTAATAATATGGTTATGTGCGTAGATAAATTACAAAAATTATTTAAAATTGAAGCACCAACAATAGAAGAAACTCTTTTAATGTTATCTCAAGATTATCTTAAGTAATGACTTCATCAAATTCTCAGCTAAAAATTGATAATCGAATTATAAATAATTCCTCTCAAACGTATTTCATTGCTGATATTGCGGCAAATCATGATGGAGATTTGGAAAAAGCGAAGGATTTAATATATTTATCAGCTGAGGCAGGAGCTGATGCAGCTAAATTTCAACATTTTAAAGCTGAAACAATAGTAAGTGATAAAGGGTTTAAATTATTAGGTAAGCAACAATCACATCAATCAAGTTGGAAAAAATCTGTTTTTGAAGTTTATCAAGATGCTTCTTTAAAAATGGATTGGACTCCAATTTTAAAAGAAACATGTGATAAAGCAGGAATATCATTTTTTACAAGTCCATATGATTTAGATATAGTTGATCAGGTTGATAAGTATCTTCCAGCTTATAAAATTGGTTCCGGCGATATTACATGGATAGAAATTATTGAGCATATTGCAAGAAAAAATAAGCCAGTGATTATTGCAAGTGGAGCCTCTTCACTTATTGATGTAGAAAGAGCAGTTAAAAAAGTATTATCTATTAATAACCAGCTCGCTTTGCTTCAGTGTAATACTAATTACACAGGAAGTATTGAAAATTTTAAATATATCAATCTAAACGTTCTAAAAACTTTTAAAAGATCTTTCCCTAATATCATTTTAGGTTTAAGCGACCATACTCCTGGTAATACAACAGTTCTAGGAGCAGTTTCACTTGGAGCGAAAATTATAGAAAAACACTTTACCGATAATAATAATCTTTGTGGCCCGGATCATTTATTTTCTATGAATCCCAAAAGTTGGAAGGAAATGGTTGAGAGAACGAGGGAGTTAGAACTCTCATTAGGAAATGGTGTTAAAGAAATTGAATTAAACGAGCAAAAAACTTCAATTCTACAAAGGAGGTCTATTAGGATTAAAAGAGATATGAAAAAGGGTCAAATTATTAATAGAAATGACTTGATAATGTTAAGACCATGTCCTGTAGATAGTATTGCTCCTTACGAAATTGAAAAAATCATAGGTTTAAAACTCAAACATAACTTGGATTCAGGTAGCGCAATAAAATGGAAAGATCTCAAATAGCAATATTAATTCCAGCTTTAAATGAATCAAAAACAATTTTTTCAGTAGTTCAAAAGGTTAAGAAATTTGGAGTGCCAATTGTTATTGATGATGGCTCTACCGATGAAACCTATAATCTTGCTAAAAAGGCAGGGGCTATTTTAATAAAAAATAAAAAAAATCTTGGATATGATCAAAGTCTTAATACTGGTTTTAAGACTGCTTCTTTGAAAGGTTTTCAATATATTATTACCTTTGATGCGGATGATCAACATGATCCAAAAATAATTACTAAGTTTCTTGATTCACTTAAAAATGGGAGTAAAGTTGTTTGTGGAATAAGAAATAGGAAACAACGATTTTCAGAAAATATCTTTTCTCTTTATACAAAACTTAGATGGGGTATAGAAGATCCACTTTGTGGAATGAAAGCCTATTCAATTATTTTATATAAGGAGTTGGGACATTTTGATTCTTATAATTCAATTGGAACTGAGTTATTGTTATTTGCTTTAGCCGGGAATAATAATATCGATCAAATACCTATGATTGTAAAAAATAGAAAAGATTCTTCAAGATTGGGTTCTTCATTAAAGGTAAATTTAAACATTATACTTTCTCTTCTTAAACACATAATAAAAATTATCTCATAAAGTTAATTTATTAACTTACAAACAATAATATCTAAAGTGTTAATATATTCAAAAATCTCAAAGTGTATATTTTAGGTATTAATTGGGAGCAGAATTCTACTGCTGCATTATTTCATAATTATGAACTTGTTGGATGTGTATCTGAAGAAAGATTTAGTAGAATTAAAAATGATGAGAGATATCCCTTAAATGCAATTAACTGGCTTTTAGGATCAAATAATTTGAAACCAGAAAATATTCATAAAGTTATATTTGTATCAACGATATGGAGTCCTGGTTACATATTAACAAGGCATTACACAAATTTTTCAGTAAAAGATTATATATATGAACAGCATAATATTTGGAAACCTAGATTATACGAAAAGAAGAATGTATCCCAACTAGATATTTTTAAAGATAGGATTGATTATGACCAATATCCAGGAAGGGATTTCTGGGAAAAAGTAGTTGTTTCTTTAGAAGGAGATTCTGCTCATGTATCTTCTAAAAATATCCTTGATTTGGGTCAAGAAATACGTAGAAATGTTGTAGAAATGCATCTAGGAATAAATCCAAAAGATATCTTATTTATGGATCATTCTACTTCTCACGCGTGTTATGCCTATTATGCGATACCAAAAGAACAAAAATCTGATAATACATTAGTTTTAACTCTTGATGCCTTTGGAGATAATGTAAATTATTCTGCAAGGATTTTTAAGAAATTAAATAATGATATAGAAGAAAAACTTTTATGTTCAGGAAATGATTTTATTATTGGCAGACTTTATAGATATATAACTTTAATTCTTGGTCTAAAACCAAATGAGCATGAATATAAAGTAATGGGTTTAGCCCCCTATTGTAAACCTCAATATTATGAAAAATTATTAGAAAAATTTATCTCAATACAAGATGTTTCAGGAATAAATTTTAAGTATTTAAACAAACCTAATGATATGTATTTTGCTATAAAAGATTTATTAGATGGCGAGAGATTTGATACTATCAGTGGAGGATTGCAAGCATATACAGAATATTTAATAACAAAATGGATAAGAAATGTTGTTCAGAAAACTGGAGTTGCTGATATTACTTTAGCTGGAGGAGTGGCTATGAACGTAAAAGCAAATATGCTTATTTCAGATAAAAATTATGTAAAAAATCTCTTTATCCCTGCCTGTCCAGATGACTCCTCCCAATCAATGGGAGCTGTCTATACTTACCTTCATCAAAATTTCAAGAAAAAACGTTATCAGATAAATTCACCTCTGAATATGTATCTTGGTCAACAAGCTAATCAAGAGATAAATGAACTAAAAGAAATTATAAAGAATTACGATAATTTAGATATTAAAAAATTAATAGATTATGATCCTATACAAGTTGCAGAATTACTTAAAAAGGGTAATATCATAGCGAGATGCAATGGTAGAGAGGAATTTGGAGCAAGAGCTTTAGGAAATAGATCAATACTTGCTGATCCAAGGAATATAGAAATTAAAAAAACTATAAATGAAAAGGTTAAAAATAGAGATTTTTGGATGCCATTTGCTTGTAGTGTAAATGAAGAATTTTCCGAAGAATATTTTAAGCTTTCTTCAAAAGTTAATTCCTATTCATATATGACTTTATGTGCAGAAACAACAAATATTGGGATAAAAAATCTTAAAGCGGCTATTCACCCATATGACTATACATGTAGACCACAAATTGTCTTCAAAGAAACGAATCCAAAATACTATGAATTAATTAGTCATTTTGGAAAAATTACTGGGGTTTATGCTTTATTAAATACCTCATTGAACCATCATGGTAAGCCAATAGTAAGTGATTTTAAAGATGCATTAGATGTTTTCGATAAATCAGATTTAGATGGAATTATACTTGGTGATTATTTTTTAAATAAATAGTTTTTAATGCGATATATTCTTATTTAATCCAGCTCTAATAAATATAAATCTCTTATAGAGATATATGTTTTTAGGAAATAAATTGAAAACATAATACAACTTATTAATCTCTAGGTAGATATTAGGGTGCAAAATTCAATAATCAAATGCTATAAAGTAATATGAGAATTAAGACGTTACTAATAAAATATCTAAAATGTTTTATGATATTAACGTTTAGATTTGGGGCCATAGCTCAGCTGGTAGAGCACCTGCATGGCATGCAGGGGGTCAGCGGTTCGAGTCCGCTTGGCTCCATAGGGATTTTCAATTGTTATACCAATTAGTTTGATAAATAATTTATATCGATAATTATGGGTTCTCTGCGTGCTCCACTGCGAGCAGAAAACAATAACTAGTTTAATGAATTGGAAAAAGAAAGAAATGTTAAATTTTAATCAAATTGAGGAATAAATAGCACTTAGTAGTTCCAAAAAAATCTGTACTTCATTAAGTGCAATTATTACCTCTTATTGCTCAAAAAGAATAATTACTGCAGGTGACTTAAGCAAAAGTTTAAGGTATAAATTTAAAAAAGGAAATTTTAAATAATATTTCTTAAGTTAAAAGATTTTTCAAATTCATAGATTTCTAGAACTTTGAAAATAATAAATATATTTTTGAAAAGGCCCAAAATATTTTAGGAATAAAATTTAAACATATAAAGTAAAACCTTAGAACAAATCTGCGAGTAAATTAAAACAACTACAATACCTATCCCTAGAATTAGTTTGTCATCTTTTGCAATGAAGAGGCAGGAGTTGAAATCTTTTTAACTTAACTAAAATTTCTTCTTTTGTACTAAATTAAAGAGAATTTTGCTTTCCCAATAATTAGACTGAAATTAGTTAAAAACTGATTATCTAGCAATACTATTCAATAAATGTTCAATATATAAAACGCATTTAATCAATTAAATATTTATTTGATTAAGTCTGCAATTTTCTTTGCGACTACATAATTACCTCTTGAATTTATATGACAATAATCTAAAAAAATGTTTTTTTGATTATCTAACCAATTAGTTCCATCTTTAAAAGAGTCACAAAAATTGATTTTTTTATCGCATTCTTTTTTCATTTCTTTAATTATTAGCGGGTAAACTACTGATAATTGCCTTTCATATTCCGGTAAAGTCTGCTTAAATTCTTCATCCATATATTCAAAATTAGTATATGTTGTAAAAAGATGTGGCTGAAGTATTGCATAAAAAGGTATCTGATTTTCACTTGAAATAATAAATGCTGTGTACCAGGTTTTTACCAAATGCTGAGCTATTAACCTTGCTTTATTTTGGTTAAGATGACAATCATATAAGGAGGAATTGGTCAGATTTGAGTTCGTTTTAAATTTTTTTACTATTGGTTTGTAGGGTTCATATATGAACCTTACAATCTTTCTTCTAAAAGAAGAATTCTTAGAAGTTATTATATTTTTTAAATATTCTTCCCGACCGTGTGCTGGAATAGAATGAATTTCATTTCTACATTGCTGGATTATGTCATTAAAACCATCATAAAAAATAATTACAGAAGGTTTATGATGGTCTCCTAATGCCGTAATTAATTGATTTAATGATTGCCTAGAGTTCCATCCAATTTCTCCGAAATTAAAAACAGAGCGTTCTGTTATGGAATTAAAATGGCTTGGTATTGTTTGAAAGTCTGATGCACCAAATCCCCATATCGTTGAACCACCAAAAAACCACACTGAATCATCAATTTCTTCACCTTTAGATTTGCGAGAATTGTACTGCCCATGTACTGTCGTGTAATCAAAATTAGCTTTATTCAACTTCCATCCAATATAACTTTTATATTCTGTCGAAAATTTCTTAAATTCATTTAGTAATTTAATTGAAAAATCTTTATCAGAATATACTGGGTATAAAGATCTTTTATCCTTAGTTAAATTTAATGTATTAACAAATTTAGCTCGTGTAAATCCGTATATCTTTAATAATAAAGCAGGCGAAAATAAAAGTATCAAAAAAATATATATATTTATCCCCAATATTTTGGCAAAATCTTTCATTAGTCAAAAGAGCGAATAAATAAATGGCGCAACCACTGAACCTTGAGTAAAAACTATAAGAGTGCCCATAAGAACTATTGTGATAATCAAAGGTGCCAACCAATACTTTTTGCGGACTTTAAGAAAATCGTAGATATCTACTATAAGATCAAAAAATGCATTCATGGACTAAAAAATACGAGTGAGGTTTGTTCGATGATCTTTTCGATTTTCTCTATAAGATGTTTCTCCGTTAAATCGCTTTTTAAGAGGATCATATCCTGTAAAACGCATTAATAAAGAAATTGGCAAAAGGATTAAGCAGTAAACAAGGCCTAGTACGAGACGGCTATTAAACCATCCAAGAAAATATCCTAAACCCATCCAAACTTTATATGGATATACTAAAAGGAAAGGTGCTATGAGTGCAAGTATTATTCCTGGAACTCCTACGAATAAAGTCCACAATTTGAATCCATGCCCTGAAAAGTAGGGCACTAAATAACCAATTAATAGAGGAAAACCAATTCCAACTGTTACTCCGAATTCACGAAGTTGTTTTTTAGAAATTTTTTCTTTCATGCTTAATCAAGTTCGAACTCTTGCATC
>Ga0160422_10001115_pt1 | contig 16670 bp, 22 predicted proteins | sample Fk160mmetaG_FD_108192 | JGI IMG/M metagenome (GOLD analysis project Ga0160422, IMG submission 108192) | Marine microbial communities from the Central Pacific Ocean - Fk160115 60m metaG | ecosystem: Environmental > Aquatic > Marine > Oceanic > Photic zone | place: The Central Pacific Ocean... | reverse complement strand
TCCCCCTCACCTTGTATTGAGTCAAATATTTCTGAATATGCATATACATTATTATTCATCTTTTATAGTATCTTCCGGGTTCCAATTTATTTCTTCTTTTAGTTGATCATACCATCTATCGATTCTTCCTTGTGTAAGAGTAGGTTCATTATCTTCATCTATAGGTAGACCATAGAATAAACCATTCTCATCTATACCTTTTGATTCTGGATATTCATAATCATCTGTTGATACTCTACCAAGTATTGTACCACCATTCTTTAGTACTACATCAGCCATCATTCCTAATGCATCAACAAAGTTATGTCCATAACCTATTTGATCTCCTAAACCATACAGTGCAACTTTCTGTCCTGTAAAGTCTATCTTACTAAATGTTTGATAAGTATCGTTCCAATCATCAGAGTATTGACCATATTCATCTAATCTAGGTTCACACCAAGTAGGTGCACCTAATACTAATAGATCACAGTCTGTAAAGAAACTTTGCTCACACTGATCTATCTTTTGCATACTACACCAATAGTTATTTGTTGCAAACTTTCTTAGTATCATTTCTCCAACTGACTTTGTAAAACCAGTCTCTGTTCCATATATTAGATTTACTTTCATCTTCTTCTTCCTGTACCGTGTTTTGATCTTCCTTGTATGTCTCTTTTAACTCTTCGTAATAAGTTTCTTTGTTTTCTTCTAGCATTATCTAATGCTAATCTGCTTACACCTTCTAAGAAGTTAGCTCCTTCAAGATGTTCAAATTCATGTTGAAATATTCTTGATGATATTCCATTGAATCTTTTTGTAATTGAATTGCCATATGGATCTTGAAAGTTGCATCTTATCATTGCAGGTCTTTTCTTTTTGATATACAATCCAGGATAACTTAGACATCCTTCTTCTAGTAATACTTCATCACCAGCATGAGCAGTAATCCTTGGATTGAAACATACAAATCCTGGATCACCTTCCATAACAAATACTCTATATGGTAATCCTAATTGGTTAGCAGATAATCCAATACCACCAAAGTATCTCATATGTGCTAATAAATCTTTACCTAACTCTTCTGGATCTACTGGTGGATTCTGAAAGTCAAATCTATCCATTTTAGTTGATAGTATTGGATCAGTTTCATCAACTAAGTTATACTTCTTCTTGAAGTCGTCTTGAGGTTGTCCTTGTAATTTTTGTGATTTCATTCAACTATCCTAGAAAAGTTTTTATACTTCTCGAATCTCACTACGTTTGAGAACTTATCGAGAAGTTGATCTGTCTTGTGGCTTATTATAATGATATTTGTATCAGAAGTCAACTCTTTTATTATCTTTAAGAATTCATCAGTACCTTGAGTATCTAAACTACTATCAAATATCTCATCCATTATCAATATATTTGTACTTGCACTATTCTTTAACTTAGCAATAGCTCTCCAAGTAAACAATAATGCTAAGTCTATTCTCATCTTCTCACCTTCTGAGAAAGATGCATAAACAAATTCATCTCTATGTCTTGATCTAATTGTTTCTTTGAAGTCTTCGTCTAAGTTAAAGTCTACAAAGAATTCCATTGCAGCAAGATACTTGTTTATCAATTTGTTCATTACAGGAACATATTGTTTGATAATCCTAGACTTGATACCAGTATCCATTAGTAATGTTCTTGCTGTATCAAATACTGCTTGCTTTCTTCTTAGATCAACTCTTTTAGTTTTGTATTCTTCTATATCTTCTTGTAAGTGTTCTAACCTTGCATATGCTTCTTCTTGATCACTAGCTTCGAAAGACTTCTCTGCAATCTCATTGTTAAGTCCTTGAAGTATGTCCTCAAGGATAGTGATGGAAGTTCTCTCGTTCTCAGCTTGCTTCTCCTTTGCTTTAGCCTCATTCTGAATATCTTTGAGTGTCTCGATTCGTTCTGAGTTAGATTGGATCTCTTCTTCGAGTTTAGTAAGTCCGCTTGTAGTTTCACTGATAGCGGTGTTTGATTCTTGAGCTTTTTCTTCTCTATAGTCATCTGGTATCTCCTGTCCGCATGTATCACATATGTGATTATCTTGGTAAAATTTAAGTTGTTTTTTAAGTTTAGTGAGTTTCTTTTCTATCTGTCCTTCGAGTGTTAGAAATTGTTGTACTCTATTGGAGACAGACTCTAGTGGTTCACATTGTTCATATAAAGAGTCAGCTTCACCTATAAAGGTTTCTAAAGATAACTTGTGCTCATCTATTTGGTTAGATGTCTCGTCAATTTTATCTTTGATTTCTTGTAGCTGAGCGTCTTTATTCTCTTGTACTTTACTTATATAGTCTTCTTGAACTTTCACCTTGTCATCAAGTAAGTTCAACTGATAATCTATATCTTGTAATTCGTTTTTGTTTATCGCTATCTTGTCTTTCAACAATGCAGCCATTACACTAAAGATTTGTATATCAAGTAAGTCTTCTATAACTGTTCTTCTATCAGTAGTTGATAGTTGCATGAACGGTACAAAGTTTCTTGATCCAAGTACTACAATCTGTGTAAATGATTTGTAGTTCATCTTTAGAATATTTTGTTCTAATATTTTTTGATAGTCTTTTGTATGAGCATCTTGGTTAAGTAGTTCACCATTCTGATATACTTCAAATGTTCTTGGTGCATGACCTCTACATACCTTGAAGCTATTGGATCCTACTTTAAACTCTACTTCTACTTTTAGATGTTTCTTGTTTACACTATTGACTAGTTGTGGATTGTTTACCTTTCTAAAAGGTTTCATATACAATGCATAAGACAATGCATCTAAGAAAGTAGACTTACCAGCTCCATTCTCACCTACAATAAGAGTATCTTTATGTGTTGCTAAGTCTAACTCTGTCCATGTATTACCATACGACAGGAAGTTCTTGAATCTAATCTTCTCAAATATTATCATAATATATTACGAAACTTGTAAGGCTTCGTCATACAGCTTTCTTAACAAAGCTGTCAAATCTAATTTATCGTTCTTTATCTCTAAGTTATCAACATAAGTGTTGAGTATAGTTATTGTGTCTTCTGCTTCATCAATTATATCTTCATCATCTTCTAAGTCTAAATGTAAGTGATCTTGTACAACTTGTATTTGCATTGGATCAACTTTCTCTAGCTTTTCAATATACATATCAAACAAAGCTGGATTATCTTTATTCTTTATGATAACCTTTACAATACATCCATTGTAGTTATCAAACTCTTTTGTCTGTTCTAACAGACCAGCCATATCTAAATCTGTATCATCATACCATATCTTATGAAATAGTACATTAGGATTAGGTATAAACTCTATTGTTCTTGTATCTGTATCTAAGATATGGAAACCTTTTTGATCAGCATAATCACTCCAAGTAAGTTCATATCCTGTACCAAGATAATTTATGTTTCCATTCTGAGACTTATGATGATAGTGGCCACTACATACTAAATCAAACTTCTTTAGCCATGCATCTGATATACCATGATCTATAACAATAGACTTATTCATTTCATAACCAGATAGTTCTAAGTGTCCTAGAAGTATTTGAGCATCAGTCTTGTCAGCCATAACAAAAGTTTGTTCTGAGTTAGCATCACATATCCAAGGTACAAACATTATCTTTGTTCCATCAAACTCTACAACATCAGGTTGTACATAAGTTGTAATGTTATCATACTCTTCTAGTAGAAGATCAATACTGTTTAGTTCTAATGTATTCTTATAATAACTATCATGGTTACCAACCATAACGTGCATATGAATACCTCTATCAGCTAATCCTTGGAAGAACATTTCTTTTGATCTTTTCAAAGAAGTAAATGCAATATACTTTCTTCGATCAAAAGTATCTCCAAGATTGATAACTGTATCAATACCTCGCTTATCTATTTCTGGAAAGAATACTTCATCATAAAACTTTTGCATATGATCTGCAATCTTCTTTGAATCATTTCTCGCACCGAAATGTTGGTCTGTCACTAAAGCTATTTTCATTACATCATCTCATCTAACGCATCATAATCGTGATCTTCGAACACTCTTATCTTAAATGTACCATCTGGCATGTATTCTACTTCATGAGCAAAATCATAACCTTGCTCAGTTAGTTTACCTACATTGATAGTGAATTGTCTATAGTCGTCTTTACTTAGTATTACTTCCGTCATTATTATCCTCTACAAAATTCTCTAATCCTTTTTTCTTCTTACGAAGTTCTTTTTTCTCTGCTTCTTTCTTTTCGAAGTTTTGAACAAAGTCTGTCATGTATGGTGTATCAAGATTAATATATGCTCCTTGATCACCTTGAGAAACTCCATCAGTATGTGTTGCGAGTTCATCAAATACAATTGATCTTTCTAATGATTTGTGTTTTATGTAGAGTTGTTTCTTCTCTCTTTGTATTCTTCTTAAGAATGCAAAGTAAATAATTTGTGTGAAGTATGCAAATGGATTAGTTGATTTTTCTGGATTGAAGTTGCCAATATAGTTGACACAGTTTTCAATACCATCACTAATCATTTCATCTCTGTATGTATAGTTTATAAAGTTTGGTCTAGTAGATAATCTATTTGATATCTTCAATAAACACTCACCAATGTATTCTGGTATCCTTGGTTTATCTGCTCCAGACTCTTCTGCTTCTTTTACTGAGTTTAAGTATTCAACCATCTCAGCGTATAATTTTTTATTGTCTACGTAATGTTCAGACTTTTTGTTTGCTCTTGGCATAATTAATGTATAGTTGTATTGGCATCAGGTATTTGTTCTTCATCATACTCTCCAAATTCCTCTTTACCAGTTATTGCTCTCTTTATAGTTTTTTGGATCATATCTTCTAATCTATTGTTATCATCCAACGTAACTACTTCACCTCTGCTTTCTGTAAACCTTTTATAATGCTCGATTGTATTATCCTCTAAATCGTACATTAAGGCAACAACTTTTGACTTTTTTATTACTGCTTTATTTACTTTTGTGAACATTAGCCAATGTGAAACGGACAACATAGGTCCTAGTGCTGAATTATTTTTATGAACTACTACTGGATTAGTAAGTGTAATCTCTAAAGGTCTTGGACCTTCTTCTACTTGAGCTATAAGCTCTTCACCACTTACTAGTTTTATTGTTGCTAAATTATCCATTAGTTTTTTAGTGCTACCTTATATAATTTATATTTGAACTTCTCTTCATTATACATCTTTATTCTTTCTGCAAAGTGTTCTAATGTATAATTCTTTTTTGATCTCCATTGCATATTGTCTGCAATATCAAACAAAGTACATATTTGTTTTTCATCAGCAGTTCTTAGACCTCTACCTATACTTTGTAAAACTCTAATTCTACTTTTACTTGGAGAACAAAATACTATATTGTGTAATCTCTTAATGTTGACACCAGTACTAAATGTTCCAAAACTAGCAACTATGATAGCGTTGCTCTCTTGTTCTACTATGTGTCTTATCTCTTCTCTAGCACTTCCATCTACTTCACCACTTACAAAAAATATCTTTCTATCTTTGTCTATACTATTTCTGATAGTAGTTTCTATTTCTTGATAAAGAGGTTTACCATGCTTTTCTACAAATTGATATAACATCAATGTATTACCATTTAGACTCAATGCTAAGTTTCTAAGAAATCTATTCCTTGATTCGTTCCTTACCAAGAAGTCTACCTCGTCCTGGTATTTATCTTTTGAATGTAGTTTTTTAACTTCATCTGGATATTGAAGCTCTATACATTTTACATTAAACTCTGATAATGTTCCTTTCTTAATTAGTTCATCTGTCGTTGTAACTTTTTCTACAGATCCAAACAATCCTTCTAATACTAATCTATGAGTAAGAGTTCCGTCTAATGTTCCTGTGAAACCAAATCTATATGGAGTACCAACAAGTTTAGTCATTATAGAAGTTAGAGATTTACTTTTGAACAAATGAGCTTCGTCTCCTATAACTACATCAAACTGCTCGAACCATTTCTTTGGCATCTTATGTATTGATTGCCATGTACTAATTGTTATTGGATTATCTGTTTCTTTTTCTACACCTGCTGTAATCATATGTGGATCACCTTGATATCCATATGACTTAAAGTCTCCAGCCATTTGTTGTACTAATGATATAGTTGGAACAACTATCAATGTTTTTTTGTTTAGATATGCTGCAAGTAGATATATGATAAGCGACTTACCACTAGCTGTAGGAGATAACATTAATGCTCTTTTCTTTTTTATTGCATGAGCAAATGCATCTAATTGATAGTCTCTAATCTCAAAAGGTAAATCTAATGTGCTTGCAAACTGTTTAGCTTCTTGTAAACTAAACTCGTCATCTGCATATGCTGGATCTATTTCTAAGTTGTAATCTCTTTCATCACAAAACTTTTGAACGTGTGGAAGTAATCCTGAGTATATCTTTTTTGTTTGAGCATTAAATAATCTTATCTTACCATCCCAGAATTTATTTCTTACTGCTGGCATGAACTGCATACCAGGAACAGTAAAGGTAAAATAGTCTGATAGTTCAAAACATGAGCCACCATCACAATCAATCGTCATGTAAACTTCGTTTACTTTTTTAACTGTTAATGTTTCCATTACGCTCCAACTTTAAACTTCTCCCAATTGATAGCTGCGTTAATGTTGAATCCTCTACTATTCAACGAGGTAATGATTGCTTCTAAGAATTTAACTTTCTCTTTTTGCATTGCAAGTTTAAGTTGGTTGTTTACCCAGTCTTGGTTTCTGTCAATATGATATTGTAAGTCTTGTTTTAGAATCTTAAGCTGACAGGGTTCCCAGCCTCTATCTTGACACATCTCATAATCAAAATTACCTTGATAGTATTCCCAGAGGTCTGTATATAATTGTTTGCTTTCTAATTCTTGTTTCTTTAGTTTGAGTCTTTCTGTTGAGAATATCTTAAAGTACTTAGAATGAATCTGAGGTATACGAATAGCTTCTTCACCTAATTCAGTTCTATCTACATTAGCATCTTTACTCCACAGATTTTGAATTTCTTCTAGCGTCATATTTTTTCTCAAAGTATAATCGTACAGTTGCTTTTCTCCATACGGCAACCATAAACAAAGTCATAGTACTGGCTATTGTAATCTGTAACGCATTAAAAGACAACAGGTCAAGGCAAATATATACAATAATAAAGTTCAAAGGAAACATAATTAATGTTCCTAAAAATGTATCTATTACTGCCTCTCTTATGGCTCTCTTTTTATTATCTTTCAATGTTAGCTTACAAAGTCAAATTTTCTAAATTTGAAAGTAGCTGTACATTCTACATAGTCAACATCTGATAATGTTGTATTGAAAGGTACGTCAGTTAATCCTGTTGGATAAACGTCAGTAAATTGAATCTCCTTATTAGGATTCATGGCACTATTTAACACATGCAATGTTGCATCACTAAATACTTTTTCTTCACCCATTGGACTATCAATCTCTTTACCCCATGCTGTAGCTTGTCCTTCAGCTGCATCAAATCCATCTATTCTTGTTATAGATTTTATCCAGTTAAATATTTCCAAGTAGTTTGCCATATCCTCATCTACTCTAAATGTTACTACTAGATCACCAAATGTAACTAAGTCTCCTGGAAATTGGAGCTTAGTTGAAAAAGCTGTAGGCAATGGTAATTCACCAACTGTAATAGAAGGTATAGCAACAGCCTGTGCAAAGAAGTTTACCGTCGGCATCTTCTTTATTTGGAATCTATATCCTAGAGGGGATAAGAAGTTAGTTGATTTTGGATCTGTATTAAAAGCCATAACAGTATTTATAATACACTATTATGGCTTAGAAGTCAACTTACTTAGAATTTACGAAGTCGTTGAATTGTTTTGCAACAGTAATGACATCCTGGGCAGTCATTGGAGTTTGTAACTCCGTTGGATATTCTGGCCATGGAACGTCTTTCTGTTCCTGTGCTCTACAAACCATATTGTGATATCTGTCTGTAATTGCGTGTCTGTTATCTTGCAATAACCCTTGTGCTTGCGAAAGCAAGTCGGCTCTTATTTCATAGCCTGATTTTGATTCTGACATAATTTCCTCCTGTGTGTATGTGTGTTACGTCAATATCGCCGGTGGGAGTCATGACTCCCCCGACTTGCATATAAGTATATGCTAATTGTATTTATAAGTCAACAGCTAATTGTTTATTAATTGTGATGATATCTTGAAGAAGATATCTTGCAGCGTCATTAGTATACTCAGAGAATCCATTCATATACATGAAGAATGATGGATCACGCTGAGCATCTTCATCATCTTGAACTACCCATCTAAGAGCTTGCATTCTATTCTCTGCACCAAGCTCTTGTTGGATCCAGAATAGTCTTTCTTCAAACTCTTCGAGTCTTTCAACTTCATGAGCCTTCTCAATCTCATACTGCTCGTTAGCATACTTATTGAGCTCATCAAGATCAACTCTAAGCTGCTCGACAGTTCTATTGTTATAGAAGTCGCCTCTAGGTCTCATCCCATAAGCACGCTTGTACTCATCTGAGATATACTGGAGCAGTTGCTCCTTCTCTGACATTTGATCCCACTCTTTCATTACGCTACACTCCTTTGGTTTGTATATTCAACTTCCTCTGGGAAAGCATTTTCACCTGGTACAAATCTTATCATCCACTCACCTTCTTCGGCATCATAGTACTTTTCCTTTGTAACATTTGCCCAAAACTCGTCATTACCTTTCTCTTGTAAGACAGCTGACTTGATCATTTGATCTTTAGTTATATATCCTAAAAGATAAAAGTCAAGCAACATATCACCAAAAGGCACTCTACCATTAGACTTCCATCTAACAATATCACCATCAAAGAAAGCTCCTTTAGCTTTTCCTTCTACTGAGTCACCTTCGTATGAAGGAAACTTTGCAGAAAGTCTATCAGCTTCAGTAGCATTTCTGTTAGTAAATAAACCAACATCAGCTCCATACGGAATAGCTCTATAGCTTCTACCAGCTAACACATACTGGTCGTCAGGTGATACTCCATTAGGTGCTTCTCTTCTAGGCTTATCTTCCCAGTTATAATAGTCTTTTACGATTTCAAAATTTTCCATGCTTTTCTCCTTACTTAACATACAACTATTATCTCCAATATCCGATTTGAAGTCAACAGTTATATGAAAAAAAACCAAAAAAAAGAGGAGCCGAAACTCCTCTTTAAAACAATATGTAACCGAGATTACATTATGTTGTTAACAAGTACTCTTCTGTAGTATTTGTTTGCGTTGTCATCTAATGCACCTGCTGCTGATAAAGCATCTGTTCCTCTTGCAAAAGGATTCTCAACCACGCCGTAACGAGTTTTGAAACCAATTTTAGGTTGGAAAGTGTTTTCACCAACCGCTCTCACCATTTGTAGTGGAACGTATGGGCAGTAGAATAATCCAGCGTCAAATGCGCTTGATCCTTTGTAACCAACTGTCATGTAGTGAACACCACTTGAAGGAGCAAAGTATGGATCGATAAACACTCTGATTCTACCGTTAAGAACACCAGCAAAAGTATTACCTGTGTCATCAACTTGTAGGTTGTTAGAGTTTAAAGCAGGAGTATAATCTAATACACCAGCCATTTGAAGAGCAGAAGCGACGTCAGATGAACATAACATGATGTTCCCTTTACCTCTTCTTGTTCCTCTTGCGATCTCGTTAGCTTCTCTTTCAATTTGGAACATAAGACCTTTGAATTTTTCAACCATCCATCTACCATTTGAGTCGACATCTAAGTCGAAAGTACCAGCTGAGCTAACATTTTGTTGAGCACCAGTAACAGCAACTAGGTTAACTGTTCTGACAATCTCTCTGTTAATCTCTGCTAGAATCTCTGTAGATAAGATATTTGCTAATTCAGTCTCAGCATCAAGACCATGAATTGCTTTTAAGTCTTGTGCTAGTTCCATTGAGTATTCAGCTTTTAAAGCTCTTGATTTAGCTGTAACAGCAATTTTCTCGATTGAGAAAGCCATTTCAGCAAAAGCAGTATTACCACTTGAACCAAGTGCTTCAGCTTGAGCAATTGACATACCTTCAGCAAAGTTATAAGAAGTACTGTTACCTGATGGCTGAGTACCGTCTTGTGATTGACCTAAGGTATTGTTACCAGAACCTGCGACCACAGTTGAGAATTCTGTATTTGCTTCGTTGTAGAATGCTTCATCTCCGGTCTGAGAAGAATATCTGCTTCTCATTGCGAAAATTAATCCTGTAGGACCTGTCATAGGCTGAACACCTACTAAGTCATATGCTACAAGATTAGGCATTGCTCTACGAACTAAACTAATCAATACTGGGTCATAGTTATCTATGTTTGAACCAGTAGCGTTAGCTGGAGCAGCCTCTAATAAAGATGATGGACCAAATGATGCATCTTCTTTAAGAGCCTTCTCAGTGTTTTCCAAACAAACAGCTGTAACTGATTTCTTGTGACTGTCCCCTATCTCAGGTAGGTCAGCATGCTCAATTATTGGTTGCCATTTGGACTGTAGTTCTTCGTATTGGTATTGCATTGTTGCCTCTCTTATTTTACCTAACGTTATTTTCTAACAGTTCGCGATATAGCGTCTGCATAATTGGCTATAGACTTAGGTAGTACTGGTTGAGCTTCCTCATCCAATTCTACTGGGTCTTGATCTTCAACGTCTGAAGATGTAGCCGCCTTATTGTCGAAATATGATTCTTTCAAAGTGTTTAACTTCTTCTCAAAATCTTCGACGTTATCATAATCTAAACCTTCCGATAGAGCACGGAGTTTTTCAATTTGGGTTTCTGCTAAGCCATCTGTAGCTTCAGCAAAAATGTTCTGTACTTGAGCTTCGATTAAATCGTTACCCAATGATATCTTAGAAGATGTTTCCTCTTCTAATTTACCTTCTAATTCTTCGATTCGATTCTGCATGTCTGTGAGTACATCTGAATCAGCGTCTTCAGGAATAACAACATTGTGTGCTTCCATTAGACCTCTAAGGCCGTTCATGAAAGATTCTGCTACTTCTACTTTTAGAGAGCTCTCTATAGCCACTTGATTCTCTTCCATCCACTGTTCACTTAAGTAGTTGATGTAATCATCTACTTTATTTGACATATCTTCTGCAAGATCAGCTTTAGCTTCTGCTAACTGCTCATCAAATGCAATTGAATATGATTCGTTGATTTCAGATACTCTAGCGTTTACTGCTGCTTCAAAAACAGTTTCTGCTTTCTCTCTTAATTCTTCGTCGAGATCCTCTCCAAAGATAGCATCTATATCTTCCTTAACACCGCCACCATGTCCTGGTGCCATACCTTTTGATCCTTGTTGACCAGGTGTTACTGATTCAGCATCTCCTGATGGTCCACCAAGTTTTCCTTCGCCTGCAGCTTTGTCAGCTTTACGCTTAGGAGATTGTGTTCCTTTAGCAGATATTAAATCTTCACCTTTTGACTCAGATCCTGATTTCTCGCTTGAACCACCTGGGTTAGGTGCTGTAAAACCAACAGCTTTATCTGCAGGTCTTTTATTGCTTCCTTTAACCACAGGATCAGCGACAGCTGAATTCTCACCGCTGGCCTTAAACTCGTCAAGTTCAACTTGCTCTTCGGCCACAGCTTCGATTTCTGTCTGATTCGAACTTTCTAGTTCATTAGCCATTTTTTTCTCCTCGTAGTTTGAGTCTATACTTATGTGTATATTATTTATAAATTATAGGTTTACAGGGTATTTAGGAATTTTTCGAACAGTTTTATTGAATTTTCGTTCAATTTCTGTACCGATTCGTTCCCGGTTCTTACTACTTCCTCTATAACTGCTTGGCTTTGCCAAGAGTTAGTAGCGGCGTCGTAAACCCACTCTACTCCTTCCATAACACCATTCACAAATGCGTTTGGTGCAGAAGGATCAGCGACAATATCACCTGCAGTAGCAAGTTGGAAATCACCCTGTACTTCATTGATCCCATCACTGTTTAGTCTTAGAGACCCCATACCTCTTGATGAAACACCTAAGTTGGCACCTTCATCAATTAAAGATTTTACAATCTTTCCGTATGGAGTATCCATGATCTTTGCTTTACCTACATAATTATTTCCTTCTCTTTTAAGGTCCTTCATCATATGAGAAACTCTTTCTAAGTTAATAGTTGGTCCTTCTGGATGGCCAAGCTCTCCATATGCTCTGTTGTTTTTTATGTAAGTGTCGTTGTATCTGTTGACCTCTTTATCTAATGTCTCCATTGGATACATTCGGCCGTTTCTGTTCTTGATGCCACCTTGCATGAAAATACCTTCAATAAAGTAATTCTTTCCATTGCCGTCTTTGGCTTCTGTTATCACTGCTTCTACATTATCAAAGTTTTGTTCTGCAATTAGCTTCATAAATTCTCCTAATTAGTAAATGCTACCGGTGTAAATTTACCAGCGCTAGCATAAATTTTATCGCTTGGAGCCTTTTGGATATAATGTGAGCCAGCTTCTAAAGTAGTGTTACCAACCGCAGCATTAGCAGATGTAACAACTGTTACAGTTAATGCTGATGAATGATATGCTTTTACTACTGTTGAATCAAATGCTGTATTAGCATTTGCTAAGTCTGTTGGTGCTGTAAACTCACTGCCTTTTAATTTAATAATATTAGGCATCTTCGTCTCCTGCCATTTCTTGTACTGTTTCCATTGCAAACTCTACTGCTGCATCTGGATCGTTGTCAAGTAATTCGTCGTATGCTTTTAAGTTGTCTTCTGTCAAGTTATCTCTAATGAAGTCAACTGCTGCTTCGGCTGCTTCATAAACCTCAGCATCTTCACCATCTTGGTAATGTCCAGCACCAGCGTTATCATGAGTTTTATCTTTCTCAACTGTACCACTGAATACTGCTTTTTGTTCTGCTTCGTTTTTAAATGCTGGATGAAGTGTTTTTTGAATAGAGTCAACGTGCTTCTCTACAAATCTTCTTTCTGCATCAGACTTTGGATTAGCATAGTTAGAGACTGTTCCAGCTTGAAGTTCTGGATCAGGGACTAAGTCTATCTTTTTTAACTCGACTATTTGTCTAAGTGATTTCATTATTCTTCCTCTTCTTCTTCTGATTCCTCAGGTTCTATTTCTTCTTCACTTTCATCTTCAACAGGCTCTTCAATGTATTCCTGGTCTGCTTCATACTCTTCACCATCATCTTCTTCTGGTTCTAAGTCTAGCTCAGGTTGAACCTCGACGTCTTCTTCTTCGTCTTCAACTGGCTCTGGCATCTCTTGACCAAACATATCATTTGATATTTGATCTTTCATTGCTGATACTTTCTCGCCAACTTTATTTAGCAAGATATCATTTAATGCTTCACCAGCTGCATTTGGCTTGTCATCCATTGCCAAATCAACCACGTCTTTTGCTGTTGCATTATCTTCCATAATATTCTCCTATTATATTTATATATCTTACGCTTGCTCCGGAGGTGCTTCTGGGTATCCATTTGACTGTTCAGGCGGTTGTTCACCGGAATCTGGCTCCATTTCTGGTTCCATTTGCGGCATATCGTCGTTTCTTTCCTGTTCAGCCTCAGCATCAGATTCCATCTCTGCTTGCATTTCTTCAATTTAATCTTCAGTTTGTTTAAGGAGATTCTTCTTAACCCAATGAGTACTGTAGTATTTTCCTAAGTATGGATCTACGTCATTGACTGCTCCTAACTTCTCTCTGAAGATTTCTAGTTCTTTTAGTTCTGAGAAATGACTATCAGTTACATAATCATATCTCATTTCTCTTCTTAGTTTAGGCCAATCATCTGCTGTGATTATACCTTTAAGAATTAATTGTTTCTCTAAAGCAGCTTCAAATATTCTTGAGAACTTGAGTCTTATTCTTCCAATAAACTTTTGGAATTTGATCTCATCTCTTGATATCTCTGAAGCTCTACCTATAGCGAATCCAGTTTCTGCTTCTAATCTTGAAACTGGAACATTTAGTGATCTGTATAATTTCTTTTGGAAATATAGAACGTCGTCCATCTCTCCTAAGTTTTGTCCAGCTGGAAGAGTAGTGATCTCAGTACCCTTCCCGCCTTCTCTTCTTGGTAGCCAATAATCTTCTAACATTGTCATGAACTTTCTATCATCTCTGAGTTCACCTGTTGAAGCATCATACACAAGTCTGTTCTTGTGCTTGGCCATCATATCTCTTAAGTATTGTTCAGCCTTTATCTTTGGTAAATTTCCAACGTCAATATAGAATATTCTTCTCTCTGGTGCTCTGGATATTCTGTATATAACAGTTGCGTCTTCGAGTACTCTAAGTTGGTTTAAAGGTTTAATTGCTTTGTGTAAGTGTGATAATACCATTTTATTATCTTCACTCATCAAACCAGATGTGCAATGTAATATACTATCTTTAGCTATCTTTAAGCCTTGTGTAGTACCTTGAGCGGGATTAACAACTCCTGGACCACCTTTGAAACCTTTCTCGTTGTAAAGATAGTACTCTTGTTTAGTTTGATGTAATTGAATCCTATTTGGCCCTTGTCCTCTATTCTTTTTCTTGACTTGCCTTACCTTTCGGATTTTTCTAGGATCAATATATCTTAATTCTTGTATACCATTTTGGACGTTTGCTTCGTCTATGATAACGTGATAATATAATCTACCGTCGATATACCAATGTCTGAATATTTCATAAGATTGTCTTTCGAAGTCTAACAAGTCTTTGACTACATGGAATTCTTCCTGTATCTTTTTCTTGATGCTGTCTGAAACTTCTACTTGATCTAAGTCTAATTCGACTGTGTGTGATTCTGGATCATAAACTATTGATTCGTTGACTACGTCATCAATAGCATTCTCGCATTCAGGTTGCATAGCCATCTTTCTGTATCTTGTTACTAGCTCACCCTCTGTTTTAGAAGTGTGTTCTAGGTCAACATACTGGCCATATACGCCACCCTCAGCAACTACTACTGCGCCGTCGTCTTCTGATTTTGGAACGAAAGAACCCAGATCATTGTCTGTGGTTTTTCTTTTGATTTCGAAACCGAATAGTTCTGCCATGTTTACCTCATAATATATTTATAGGGGATATAGTATCCCCCATAAAAGAGATAAAGGCAACAGTTAAGTTGCCATTATCTTTAATTTCCGCCTGCGTTTCCTGTAGAACCACCAGATATTTCCCACCAGTCGTACTGGAATGTTACCTGGAATTCTTGAATAATATCAGTAGCATTCCAATCAACTTCCATCTCAGTTATGTTAACTGGGAAGATACCATTGAAGGTATATTCTCTGATTGGTACACCTGTTTTACTATATTGAATAACTTGTGCACTTGATTTATATTCTAAATCTGCTGCTGATCCAAAACCTCTTATGTTTCCTAGATGTGAGTTGATTGTTTGCATCCACTCTTCCATTGCGTTTCTGATTAAGAAGTCTTCATCATTCATGACTGTTACGTTCCACTCTGCAAATGTTCTGTCTCCAGCTATTTTGACTTTTCTTCCGAAGTATGGTATTTCAATAAAACCTAATGTTGAAGCTGGAACCTGAGAAGCCCTTACTAAGAAAGGTGTCTTAAGATCGCCAGCTGCATTTGCTGGGTTTTGAATATTAACTTGGAATAGAGTAGGTCTTGCACCACCTAGTGCTAACTGGGACCTAATTTCATTAATGTTAAATGCCATTTTGTTCTCCTATTCCTATTTATTAAAACTGACCAGTAATTTCATTGAACTCGACACCACTTCTAACCGCTACAAAGTTTAACTGAATAAAGTTAATGCTCTTAGCTGGTTTGACATAGATGTCACCAATAAATTCGTTTCTATCAATAACTTCACCTGTGTTATTTGTTTCGTCACAAACAACTCTGAAGTCTTGTATTCCTCGTCTACCTTGAATATCTCTTAAGAATGGTTCGACCAAATTCTTAAACTGTGATCTTGTAAACGCGTCATTAAATTCAAACAATGTGAATTTAGCTGCTGTAGATATTGCTTTCTCTAAGACTATGAATAATCTTCTTACGTTTATTCTATCAAATGCAGATGGCTTACCAAGTAATGTTTTATCTCCAAACAAGATTGTTCCTTGTCCTGGGAATGTAACTACTGGGTTAATATCTGATTGATATAATAGGTCTCTATCAGCTTTCTTAGGATTAAATGGAAGTTTAACTACATTCTTAACTCCACCTCTATTATATCCTGCTGGTGAGAACCATGGGTCTCTTAGAGTATCTGATCTAACTGCTAGACCAGCAATGTCTCCGTTTAATGGAACATATCTGTATACATCATTATACTTATCGTAAGCATACTTGTATCCGCTATCTATGAATGCATAAGATGAATTTGTTAATGCATTTCTATATGCTAGAATTGCATCTACTTCTCCACCAATGTTATTAACAACATCTGCATATGCTGGTGATGCAAATAACACACAGTCTTTTCTTACTTCACAAATATTTTCTATGATGTATTTTGCTAGACCTGCATCATTAGTTCCATGCATTGCTTTACCTTGTAGAATTAGACTTATGTCAACATCTTCTTCTGACTTAAATAAATCATATCCTGCTTTTAGCTCTGCTAATGAAACGCTTCCTTCTGCATCTGTATCAACACCTAACTTAAGTGAATCGTAGACTGCATTATCTGTTGTTAATGCTGCCATGTTTACAGCTGTATTA
>Ga0160422_10001112_pt1 | contig 16680 bp, 12 predicted proteins | sample Fk160mmetaG_FD_108192 | JGI IMG/M metagenome (GOLD analysis project Ga0160422, IMG submission 108192) | Marine microbial communities from the Central Pacific Ocean - Fk160115 60m metaG | ecosystem: Environmental > Aquatic > Marine > Oceanic > Photic zone | place: The Central Pacific Ocean... | reverse complement strand
ATCCCCTCTTAATTCAATTTTTTTTGAGTTAAAAATTGGTATTGCTTTCGATAAAAACTCCTTTGCTATATCCTTATGAATTAATAAAGTTTCTATTGCATTACAAGCTGCAGGATATTGGATCTTACTATCTAAAGCAACTTTTATTGCCAAATTAATATTACTTTCATTATCAATATAAAGATGGCATATACCATCAGCATGACCTAAGACTGGAATACTTGTATTTGACTGAATGAACTTTACAAGTTCATTACTTCCTCTTGGAATTATCAAACTTATATATTTATCTAAATGCAACATGGACATACTATCTTTTCTACTAGTTAATAAACAAAGAGAATTTTTATCTAGACATGATTTATCAAGACCAGACTGTAATGCATTAAATATTGCTTCATTAGTATGGTTCGCTTCACTTCCCCCTTTAAGTATCGCAGCATTGCCTGATCTCAGGGCTAATGAACTTATTTGGATAAATGCATCTGGTCTAGATTCAAATATTACTCCAATAACACCAATTGGAACAGTCTTTCTTTGTAAAATTAAACCTGAAGCAAGCTTTTTATTAATTTGCACCAGACCTATAGGATCATTAAGATCTCTTACTTTTCTTACACCATCAATACCATGTAGAAGTTTTTCTTTTGATAATTTCAATCTTGATAATAAAGACTCAGAAATACCTTTCTTTTTAGCAAGATTAAAATCACGCTCATTTGCCTCAACTATTTCCTCAGAATAATGAACTAGAGAATTAGCCATTTGATTTAGAGCATCTCTTCTTTGCTCATTTGAAGCCTGGCAAATTTTTATTGCTGCTTTTCTAACTTTTAAAGCTTTTTCCTTAAGTTCTATATCAGGCATAGAAATTTCAATCTTATCTTTCATAAAATTCTCATAATCTTAAATTCTAATATTAATTGAAAATAAGGATTCTTTAAACATTTTCAATTAATACCTAAAGAATAATTGAACTTGACTCTTCCAATCCCCTTTGGAGTCAAAAGATCCAAGTATTTCTAGATATTCATTTGCTTGCAAAGTTAATATCCATAGAGGTGGAATATCATCTCTATCGGGAGTTGTTTGCATTGCAAAATTAAATTTATCAGAAATATCGAGTCCTATTTCAGCTATCCAAGCTTGTGATGAGGTACCTTTATTGTCTGAATTATCTTTTTTCTCACTAATTTCTAATTTTTCGCTTGAAAAAATATTCTTTGAGGATTCAGTACTGCCTATCAAAGCAGGATATAGAGATAATTGTAATCTTTCAGTAAACCCATCTGCTCCATTTAATTGTGAGATAAAAGCTCTATTAATTAGATTGGCAGAATTACCACCTATTAATCCAATAATTTGTGTTCTACTATAACTTGGAGTACTTCTTAATTGAATCATTTGATTCTCATCTTCGAAGGATAATTGATCTAAAAAGCCTTTATATGAAGCCTCTATTTTAATAAATCTTGTATTACCAATTCCAAAAGCATTAAAACTATTTGTAGTATCAAGTGAATTAAAATCATCTGAAAGATTACTATCCCTATTATTTTGACTAATTGGAATAATCGTATCTGGAACCTTACTAGTTAAAGAAAAATCTAAATAAGGCGTTATTCCATTTCTAGAAGCAAAAAGAATATAATTATCTTGATTTTTATCTAATTTAAAAGGGGTAGTATAAAGATTAGCTCTTCCTTTTTTAATATCTACTAATCCTCGAGCATTTAAATTATTTTTTACATTTCCGTTAAAGTTTAAATCAATTCTTGTATCTAGATAAGCCTTCAAAATAGTTCCGTATTCAACTCTAAAATCCGGACCAAGTTTTACATATAAATTGTCAAAACTAATATTACTAAGAATTTTTGGAAAGTTTTCTTCAAAAAGATTCCTACTTAGTATTGATTCATTAGATATTATTTCAATTTCTCTATCTCTAGACCAAAAAAGTTCAGGCCAAGATTTGTTCTGGATATTTTTATTACTTATTTTTAAAGTTCTATTATCGTTGTTGTTATCAGTTTTAAAATTAATAAAACCATTTTTCAATTCGATATTGCCAGAGATAAATGGACGAGCCAATGACCCTTTGATAAAAATATTTGAATCAAACTGTACATCTATATTATTGCCAACTAATTGAAAGCTATCTGAAATAAAGTTTATTGATTTTTTATTTTTATCTAATTTCTTATAAAAAGGTAAAGAACCATTTAATGAAATTTTACCAATTTTATTACTTGAAGCCTTGAAGTTCTTAATTTGAACTTGATCAAAATCAAAGATAAAAGTTGCATCAATATTATTAAAATTATTGTTTAGTATTTCTATCTCTCCATTCTTAACAAACAAAAAGCCATTAGTTACAGGTTTATCTAATCCCCCCTTGATAAGCATTCTGATATTCGCATCACCATTTTTAAAAGTAAAATTTTTATTAGATAAATTTCCAATTAATTCAAGAAATCTTTGATTACCTTTCAATCTCAAATCTAATTCATTCTTTTTATTTATAGGAATATTTCCTAATAAGTTTATAGAGTTAGCTGACTTGTCCAACCCAAAAGACATGTCAACCTTAAATAATGAATCTTTAAAACTTATAAAAGCCTTATTGAGCTTAATTTTGAAATCATTTATAGAAGTTTTATCAGAGGAAATAACACTAAAAAAATTCTTTTCATTTAGGTTGTATATAAGTTTCATATCTAAATTACCTTTAAAATCTTTTGGGCTATTGAAAAATAAATTAGCGAGATTTAATGGTAGGTTAGAAATTGTTAAAAGTCCGTTATTGCGAAATAATCCGCCATTTAGATCCATTGAAAAATTATTTTTTTTAGTGTTAGTTGGATTATTTTTTTCTCTTAGATATCCTTTTAAATTAGTTTTTATTTTATAGTTAGATATTTTATCTCCATAAATATCAAGAGTCGCATTGTAACGCCCCTCAAATTTTTTTAGAAAATTATTGATTCTTTTTTTATTAATTGAAATCTCTTTAGAGGTTATTGAATTTTTTAGAAAATTAAGTTGTTCATCTAATGTTTTTTGATTATTTGAAATTTCTATTAATTTGAGATCTTTTGAACTACCATCATATATTATTTTATTTTTGTTCACATTAAAAATATCAAGTAATGTTAATGCAGTCCAATCAGTACTTATATTTATAAAATCAACAGTAATAAATTGTTTGCTTTTAGATTTATAAAGCAAATCAATCATTCCTCCATCAATAGGAAATAACGAAGAATTAATCCTTAAACTATTCTCTTTAAAAGAGAAATCAAATAGTGAATTTGCCAGTTTAATATTTTTATATTTTCCTAAACTTAAAGAGAATCTCCCATTAAAATTTGATTTTGCTGTATCGATTAAACCTGATCCATTTATTATTCCATCAAATCTATCAAAATCATTATTTTGCAAAGATAGCTCTAATTCATTAAGCGGAAAATTATTAGCTTTCCATTTATAAATATTCTTCTCTCTAATCATATTAAATTTGCCTTGATTAGAATCAAATAATCTATTAAACTCAAGATTTTCTAATTTCAAATTTGAATCTACTTTTATTGATAAAAATGAAGGGATAGGAGAGTATCTATTATTCATTTTTAATAAATAACCTTTACTTTGATTTATTATTTTCCCATCCCATATTTCCTTAATCCTTACCCCCTTATAATGTGGATAATCTATATTAAAGTTAATTGCAGTTTTTAGATTACTTAATTGGCCTCCTAATTTACCATTAGCAGTAATGAAACCCCTTATTCCCTTATTTCTGAATATATTTAAATTAGATAATTGAGTACGATTTAAATCAAAACTCATATCTAAAATTCCTAATTTAAAGCCATTCACTCCAAAGCTATAAGGAATATTTCCTATGAATTTTATTTCTGGATTATTACTATTTATATAACCAATTTCACCATCAATTTTAATATTATTAATAACATTTTTTAAGGGTATATTTAATTTTACATTTGAGAGTATTGTTCCATAATTAACTTGATTAATGTTAGTAAATAATCTATTATTTTTACAATTTAAATCAACAAATGGTGACTTAATTTCTTCATTAAGATTATTAGAAATTAAATTAATATTATATATTGACAATTTACCTTTGCAGTATTTCTTATCTGCAGAACTATAAAATGAGAGATGGGATTTCAAAACCCCTTTTTTAAGATTAATATTTTTATTTAAAAATTTATATTCAATATTATTTAAATTAATACCTTTCGATATTATTTTGAACTTTAAAAATTCATTATTAAATTTCTTATTGAATTGAAAATCTAACAAACCTTTATCTTTAAAGTAAGTACTAATTGATCCTATCAATTGATTTTCATGTGACCTATAAACTAAATTTCCCTTTATTTTGGACTCTATTCCAATATCATATATTTGTAAATTTGATTTATTTTTTAGATTAAAATAAACTTCATAATTAAATTTTTTCTTACTTAATTTATTAAGAACTAAACTTCTATTTTGGTTATTAAAAAAATCTTTTTGAAGATTAATATCTAGTTTGCGTGCATCTATATTAAAAATCCATTTCCTACTTACAAGAGATCTTAAAGGCATAAATCTAACTGTAATATTATTTGCTTCAATCTTTGATTTATCTTTTTTATTACTAAGAATTTTTGAATTATCTAATGAAAACCCTAAAAAACTTAAACCAGTAAAGTTACCTAATTCAATTTTTTTACCAATGTTATTACCTAACTGTTTTTCTAAATTATTTTTTTTCGTGTAATAAATACCTTCAGATATTTCTTCTAATCCATTCAAAAAAACAAAACCTAAAGCAAATACCGCAGAAACAGTAACTAATTTCTTATTTATTCTAGAAGATTCATTCTTTTTCAAAATAGAATCCCAAAATAGAGTAGGCTATCAAAATATAAGAAATTAAAACGATTAAAGCCAGTCAATGTCTTTTTTTGAACTATTAGAATCTACTCCTAAAATATTTGGTGTAATAGGAATTATACTTTTTTTTATTACACTCATAACATTTTTTTTTAATTTTAAAATTAAATTTCGTTTAACTGGAGCTACAATTTTTTCCTTTTTATTATCATTATTTAGTTGGGCATTTTTACAAAGCTACATCGAAAACGTAAAGGTAGAGGGTGCTGTTTATGTTCCCATAGTTTACGATAATGGTTCCAACTTAATAATAGCGAAAGCAAATAATGAATTTCAAGAAATTTCAGTTAAACCAACATTAGAACAACTATTAATAAATCTTAAAAAAGGGAGTAGATCTGGTCAGAAAGTAACAATAAGAATAAGACGCTTAGAAAAAACTTCAGAAGATGTTAGTAAGCCTATTATTCTTGGTGAAGTTGAAAAAAGCTTTTTAACACAAAATACAGCAGATAACTATGATTGACGATTTAGATATTCTCCCTGCAAACTTTAGACACGAAAAAGAATTTTTAAAAAGAAATAATTTAAATAACTGGGAAAGCATTCGCAACTTAAATGATCTTCAAATTAGTCACTTTTTACAAAATAAATCTTTGTGCACTGAAAGTAGATTTAAAAAAATAAGAGCTATTGCTTTATTTATAATTGAATTAAAAATAAGCCCTCATCAAGCTTATTTACTTCTACATGCTGGCATCAGCTCAATAAAAGCTCTTTCAAGATTAGATCCTCACTCTTTAAAGCAGAAAATAGAAAGACTCGAAAGAATAATGGGAGCAAAAACACAATCAAATGTAAATCAAAAATTATTAAAAGATTGGATCAAAAGATCAAAAGATCTTAATTAAATTATTTTTGTAAAAAATTCATTTTAATTGTAATATTAGTACTAAAGAGTTAAGTATATGATTAAAAATTCTCTTTATTTCTCATTATCTTTAATTCTTGGTATGAATTTTATTTATGCCCAATCAAATCTTTTGGAAAGTGTAAAAAAAAATCCCAAAAATGCAATAGAGATTTGCAATAAATTTAAGGAACTCAATAAAAAAGGTATCTCAGCTAGTTCAGATGAAGCAATAAATTATGTTTTAATGAAAAATGAATTAAGTCCTTTAAATGCAGAAATTCTATCTATTTATGTAATTGGCATACACTGTCCTAATGTGATTTAAATATAGATGATTTCAGTAAAATATTTTGATGCCCATTTAAAATTATCTGATGGCATAAGGCTAATCTCAAGGATTTGGCTCCCAAAGGAAGGAGGCACATGGCCAGCGTTATTAATGAGACAACCTTATGGGAGAGAGATAGCTTCAACACTCACTTACGCACACCCAACATGGTGGGCCTCAAAAGGATACATGGTTGTGATTCAAGATGTCAGAGGTCAAGGGGATTCAGAAGGAATCTTTGAAGGTTTTTGTCAAGAGGCTCTTGACACATCTGAGACACATAAATGGGTGAGGGCACTGAAACAATGTAATGGCAAACTTGGTCTATATGGATTTTCATATCAGGGCCTAACTCAGCTCACAGGGAAAGATCTCACAAAACCTCCTGATTGCCTATCACCTGCCATGACTGGTTTAGATATAAAAGATCATTGGTGCTCTGATGGAGGAGCTTTCTGGTGGAATAATAATATTACTTGGGGTTTACAAATTGCAGCACTTAAAATGAAACGATTAAGAGATAAAGAAGGATGGTTAGAAATAAAATCAGCTCTCGATAATAAGACGCACTTATTTAATGGGCTGGATCTAATAAAGAAATTTGATCCAGATAATTTTATTATTAAATGGATGAATATTCTTGAGGATGAGAAAGATTTTAAAAGGATTGAGATTGTTGATACTTGGTTAAAGAAACCAATGCTTATTTTTGGTGGCATTTGGGACCCTCACTTGAGTGGTGCTTTAGATCTTTACAAACAATCAAAAAATCTTGGAGGGGATCCTGAAATCATAATTAGTAACTCATCACATCTCAATTGGTGGAAAGATTCACAAACTAGTCTTTTGCATTTCTTCGATAAACATCTGAAAAATTACGATTCCAGCAAAAGAATAAATAATAAAAATAGGATTATATGGAATATATCTCTTAATAAATGGGAAAGTATTGAACATCTTCCATTAAATTATGAGTTTGGATTAGAAAGTGATGGGAATGCTAATTTTAATGTCAGAGACGGTAGTTTAACAATAAATTCAAGAAGTTCCGGATTTGTCTCAATTGTGCATGATCCATGGAGACCAGTCCCATTAGATGGAGGACATTTAGGGCAAAATCCAGGATTTTTCGATAGAAGTAAAGTCGATAAAAGATTAGATGTAGCAGTTTTTCAAACACATTATCTAAAAGAAAATATACATTTATCTGGCATACCTACATTACACACTGTAGTTGCATCCGATCAAGAAAGTTTTGATATATGCGTTGCATTATCAATAATAAGCGCAGAAGAAGAAGAAATTATTAATCAATTTACGACTGGATTTCTAAGAATTAGAAAATCCCAAAAAGATATAGAAAAAGATTATGTAATCAAATTTCATCCGACAAATATTTCTGTTATGAAAGGGAGTAAATTACGTTTATCAATCTCAGCATCTGCATGGCCAGCCATTGGAGTGAATCCGGGTAACAATAAAATAAGATGTGGAAATACAAGTATTGATCACAAAATCACCACATTAAATTTTAATTTGAAAAAATCAATTATGAAAATCAATCCATTTTTTAAATAATTATCGTAAAAATACTAGAAAATTTGATAAGCTTAATCCTTAAGAACAACCAGTCATGACAAACACATTACAAATAGACTGGATTAAATCAGATGCTTTCAACCTTGAAAATTGTTGCAATGATAATCCTCTAAATATTTTAGGTCCACATAAAAATCAAAATTCATGGGTAATTAGAGTGTGGATGCCTGAAGCAGATCAGGTAAGCATTTTATTTAAAGATAATGAATATACCACAACGAATCCTAATCATAAATGGCTTTTTGAAGCTTCTATCCCTGAAGATCCTCAATCTAATTACATGATAAATGTTTTAAGAGGAGGTATTAATCACAAACAGTTAGATCCCTGGGCTTTTACTGAAGAATGGATGGGAGAGGTAGATAGACATCTTTTCGCAGAGGGGAATCATCATCATATTTGGAAAAAAATGGGCGCACACATTACTGAAATCAATGGTTGTAGAGGGGTTATGTTTTGTATTTGGGCTCCGAATGCAAAAACCATTTCAATTATTAGTGATTTGAATTCATGGGACGGTAGACATCATCCTATGCAAAAGAGATTAGGAGGCATTTGGGAGCTATTTATGCCTCTTATGAACGAAGGTGATACCTATAAATATGAAATTCGTACACAAGAAGGTCATATCTACGAAAAAGCTGACCCATATGGTTTCTTACACGAAGTTAGGCCTCAAAATGGCTCAATAATTTCAAAACTTAATGATTTTGATTGGGATGATAAAACATGGATAAAGGAAAGAGATTCTAACGACCAGTTAAATAAACCCATATCTGTATATGAAATGCATCTTGGCAGTTGGATGCATGAATCAAATGACAATTTATATATAGAGAAAAATGGAACAAAAAGGAATCCAGTACCTGCAGCTGACTTAAAACCAGGAACAAGATTATTAACTTATCCTGAATTAACTAAAAAACTGATTCCATATGTTAAAGAAAGAGGATTTACACATATTGAATTAATGCCTATTTCAGAGCATCCTTTTGATGGTTCTTGGGGCTACCAGGTAACTGGTTGGTATGCACCAACAAGTAGATATGGAACGCCAAAAGAATTTAAGGAATTTATTAATAAATGTCATGAGGAAGGTATTGGTGTAATACTTGACTGGGTTCCAGGGCATTTCCCAAAAGATAAACATGGACTAGCTTTTTTTGATGGCTGCCATCTTTATGAACATGCTGATCCTAAGATCGGGGAACATAAGGAATGGGGGACCCTAATTTTTAATTACAGTCGAAACGAGGTTAGAAATTTCTTAGTTGCAAATCTTGTTTATTGGTTCGAAGAATTCCATATTGATGGAATAAGAGTTGATGCTGTCGCATCAATGTTATATAGGGATTATCTTCGGCCTGATGGAGAATGGATCGCGAATGAAAATGGAGGGAATGAGAATATTGAGGCAGTCAAATTCCTTCAACAAGCTAATCATGTGTTATTTCAACATTTCCCAGGTGCTCTATCAATAGCAGAAGAATCAACGACATGGCCAATGGTTACCAAACCCACTGATATCGGAGGACTGGGTTTTAACTTGAAATGGAATATGGGTTGGATGCATGATATGCTTGATTATTTCGAAATTGACCCATGGTTCAGACAATTTCATCAAAATAGCGTTACATTTTCTATTACATATAACTACACAGAAAATTTCATGCTTGCTTTAAGTCATGATGAAGTAGTTCATGGAAAGAGTCATTTACTTCACAAAATGCCAGGTGATGATTGGAAAAAATATGCGAATACTAGAGCTTTATTAACTTATATGTGGACTCATCCTGGTAAAAAAACTATTTTTATGGGAATGGAATTTGGTCAAAGAGCAGAGTGGAATGTTTGGGACGACCTTCAGTGGGATTTACTAAAATTTCAGCCCCATTTAGGCATAAGAAACTTAGTTGATGATCTCAATAAACTATATAAATCAGAGCCAGCTCTATGGAAAAATGATTTTGATCCTTATGGATTTCAATGGATCGATTGTGATGATCGATCTAATTCAGTTATAAGCTTTATGAGAAGGGAAACAAATACAAATGAATGGTTAGTAGTAGTTGCTAATTTCACTCCTAACTTGCACCAAACTTATAAGATTGGAGTACCTTTAAAAGGATTTTATAAAGAGATTTTTAATTCTGATGCTTCTCGTTATGGCGGCAGTAATAAAGGTAATATGGGTGGCAAACTTACGACATCTTTCAATATACATAATTATGAAAATGCATTAGATCTTACATTACCTCCTCTAAGTGTTAGTATTTTTAAATATTCACCTAATAAATCATAAATAAAATTTTAATAGTATTTACTTATTTGTCTTTAAATGATTTTAATCATCTTTACGTTGTATTATTTTTAAGTTAAAGATTTTAATTATTTAAAAAAACATTAATAATAATGCAAATGGGTAAAGATTCACCGTTACTTCTAAGAACAGCTTTAGGCGAAAAAGTTGAAAGACCTCCTGTTTGGATGATGCGTCAAGCTGGTCGTTATATGAAGATATATCGAGAGTTGAGAGATAAGTACCCAAGCTTCAGAGAGAGATCTGAAAATCCAGAATTATCTTATGAAATTTCAATGCAACCTTTTCATGCTTTCAAGCCTGATGGAGTGATTCTTTTCTCGGATATTCTTACACCTCTTCCTGGGATGGGAATAAATTTTGAAATAGTTGAAAGTAAAGGACCAATAATTGAGAATCCTATAAGGACTTATGATCAAGTAAAAAACTTAAAGAAATTAATTCCAAATGAAAGCTTAAGTTTTGTTGGAGATGTACTTGCTTCTCTTCGTAAAGATATTGAAAATAAATCTACACTACTTGGTTTTGTAGGTGCTCCATGGACACTTGCGGCATATGTAGTTGAAGGGAAAAGTAGTAAAAATTATTCAATAATAAAATCAATGGCTTTCAAAGAGCCTCAATTACTTCACAATCTTCTTAATCATTTTGCAAAATCTATAGGAGAATATTTAAAGTATCAAATAAAATCTGGCGCTCAGATCGTTCAAATATTTGATTCTTGGGCAGGTCAATTAAGTCCTCAAGATTACGATATTTTTGCAGGCCCTTATCAGAAACAAGTTGTTGATATTGTCAAAGATGAATACCCAGATACTCCTATAATTTTATATATATCAGGGAGTGCTGGTGTAATTGAAAGGATGGCTAAAACAGGAATTGATATTATTTCTTTAGACTGGACAGTAGATATAAAGGAAGCATCTTTAAGAATTCCAAATAACATTGGTATCCAAGGTAACGTAGATCCTGGAATCCTTTTTGGTAGTAAAGAATCAATAAAAAATAGAATTGATGAAACTTTTTCAAAAGCCCTTGATAGAAAATATATTCTTAATTTAGGACATGGGATTTTACCAGGAACTCCTGAAGAAAATGCTAAAACCTTTTTTGAACATGGAAAATCACTACTTTATTAAATTATTTTGGGAAATAAAAATCTATTAATTACAGGAGCAAATGGTTGCGTTGGTCAATATCTCATAGATTGGTTTTTAAAAAATTCAAACTATCAATTATTTCTATTGGTAAGAAACAGAAATAAATTGCCGGTTTTATTTAGAAATAATAAAAGAATTAATTTATTAACTTGTGATATTAGAGATTGCAGAAAATATAAAAAAGAATTAAGTGAAATTAATTATTTAATCCATACAGCTACAGCTTGGGGTGATCCTAAAAGAGCTTATGAAGTTAATGTCGTTGCATTTGAAGAACTTCTTGGATTCCTAAAAAAAAATAGGCTTGAAAAAATAATTTATTTTTCTACTGCGAGCATACTAAATGAGAAAACAGAATTAATGGGTGAATCATTGATCTACGGTACAGAATATATTCAAACAAAATATCAGTGCTATGAAAATCTCAGAAAAAGTTCATATGCAAAAAAAACCACTGTAATTTTTCCAACATTAGTATTCGGAGGAACTCTGAATACTAATAGTAGATATCCAGTAAGTTATTTAACAGCGGGACTCAAAGAAGTAAAGAACTGGTTATGGCTAGCAAGATTTTTTAAAATTGACGCAAAATTTCATTTTATCCATGCTAAGGATATCGCTCAAATTTGCGGATTCCTAATCAATAATTCCAATAAAAAAGATTACAGTTTTAGAAAATATGTTCTAGGACAGAAATTCATAACTATTGATCAGGCTTTACTAATTCTTCTAAATCAATATGGGATGAAAAGATTTTTCGCACTTAAACTTAGTAAAGGAATTATAAAATTTTTATTAAAAGTATTGCCTATCCAAACTACAAATTGGGATAAATTCAGTATAAATAAATATCATTTTAATCACAAACCTATTGCAAATCCTGAGAAATTTGGTTTAAAGAGCTATGCAAAATCACTTGAAGATGTTCTTAAGTTAGCAAAGTTACCAAGATGTAATATCAATTAAGATTCTCGCGGTTTGGGTACTAAAATCTTGTAAGATATTAACAAAGTAAATTCAAATTATGTTACGTTCATTTTTTGCAGGATTATTTACATTAGTATTATCCTTAGGATTAGGAATTTCCTCAGTATCAGCAGCAACTGTTGAAGTTAAACTTGGAACTGATGCAGGCATGTTAGCTTTCGAGCCAAGCACTGTAAATATCAGTGCAGGTGATTCAGTTAAATTTGTCAATAATAAACTTGCTCCACATAATGCAGTTTTTGATGGACATGAAGAATTAAGTCATGCTGATTTAGCTTTCGCTCCTGGAGAGTCTTGGGAGACAACTTTTGATAGTGCAGGAACCTATGAATTCTATTGCGAACCACATAGAGGTGCTGGAATGGTTGGGAAGGTAATTGTTGAATAAATATTGTTAAATTACTTAATTTATAATATTGAAGTAATCTTTTAGAAACATAAAATTTATCCACAAATGAATATAGTTTCAAGTGAATTTTCAAAGGTTGCTTGGAGCTATTTTCTTTTATCTAAAAATATTGCACAAGAAAATTTTCATCAAAATATTGACTCAGAGCATATATTTTTATCAATATTTCAAAATAATAAATCTGTAAAAAAGATACTTCAGCTAAACGAATTGAATTTGAATGCTATAGAAAAAATATTATTAACAAGAATAGAAAATAAAGGGAAAATGAAAAATAAACAAGATACTCTTTTTATAGGAGACAACCTTCAAAAAGTCTTTATCAAGGCTAATGATATTAAAAATAACTCTGGAGAAGTAGTGATATCATCAGAGCATATACTCCTCGCATTAATTTATGATAAAGATATTGGACCTTTAATTTTAAACAAAAAAACGATTCCAGAATTTCTTGAATTTTTTAATAAGATGAAAAAAAATAACCCGATTGAACTAGAAACTGGTCAAAATAATGGTTCCTTGGAAAAGTATGGTGTTGATCTTACAAGATCTGCCAGAGAAGGTATTTTGGATCCAGTTATTGGTCGAGATGAAGAAATTAGAAGAACGATACAAATTCTTAGTCGCAGAACAAAAAACAATCCTGTTTTAATTGGCGAACCCGGGGTAGGGAAGACAGCAATTGTAGAGGGACTAGCTCAAAGGATTGTTAATGGAGATGTACCATCATCACTACACAATCGTCAATTAATATCATTAGATATGGGTTCCTTACTCGCAGGGGCAAAATATAGAGGGGAATTTGAAGAAAGAGTAAAAGATGTTTTAAAAACTGTCAAAGTATCTGCAGGTAAAATAATTTTATTCATAGATGAAATTCATACAGTTGTTGGAGCTGGAGCGAGTGGAGGCTCAATGGATGCCAGCAATCTTTTAAAGCCTATGCTTGCTAGAGGAGAACTAAGATGTATTGGAGCAACAACAATTACAGAGCACAAGCAAAATATTGAGAAAGACCCTGCTTTGGAGAGAAGATTTCAGAAAATCAAAATTAATGCTCCCTCTGTTGATGATACTGTTTCTATTTTGAGAGGTCTTAGAGAAAAATATGAGGTTCATCATGGAGTAAGAATATCTGACAATGCATTAGTAGCAGCTGCTAATCTTAGCGAAAGGTACATTAATGACCGTTTTCTACCCGATAAAGCGATTGACTTAATAGATGAAGCTGCTTCAAGATTAAATATCGTTATAACTTCTAAGCCTGAGGAAATTGATGAAATTGATCGAAAAGTCTTAAAGCTGGAAATGGAAAATTTATCTCTGAAAAGAGAAACAGATCTATCATCTTTAGAAAGATTAAATAAAATTACTGAAGAATTAAAAAGTTTAAAAGAAAAACAAAATGAATTGAATCTTCAATGGAGAAAAGAGAAAAAAGATATTGATGAAATAAGTAATATAAAAGAAGAAATTGAATCAACTCAATTACAAATTGAACAAGCTAAGAGAAATTTTGATCTTAATAAGGCTGCAGAATTAGAGTTTGGTACTTTAAATGATTTGCAAAACAAACTAAATATTAAAAGTAAAGATTTAAAAAATGATTATAAAAATGGGAATAAAAGCCTTTTGAGACAAGAAGTTAATTTTAGTGATATTGCGGAAGTGGTTTCTAAATGGACTGCAATCCCTGTAAATGATTTGAATCAATCCGAAAAAGATAAACTCTTAAAACTTGAAAAAATTCTAAAAGAAAAAATAATCGGCCAAGAAAAAGCAATTAATGCCGTTGCAGATTCAATAAAAAGATCAAGAACAGGTCTAAATGATCCAGGTAAACCAATAGCAAGTTTTCTTTTTTTAGGGCCTACCGGAGTAGGAAAAACTGAATTAAGCAAAGTTACCGCAAATACAATTTTTGATTTATCGACTTCAATTATCAGGATAGATATGTCTGAATATATGGAGAAACATTCTGTAAGCAAAATCATAGGAGCTCCTCCTGGATATCTAGGTTTTGAATCAGGAGGACAATTAACAGAAGCAGTACTTAAAAATCCTTATTCACTTATACTCCTAGATGAGATTGAAAAGGCTCATAAAGATATACTTGATATACTTTTACAAGTTCTTGATGATGGAATTATTACGGATGGACAAGGTAGAACAGTTAGTTTTAAAAACTCAATTATTGTTCTTACAAGTAATATAGGAAGTCAATCAATCAATGATTTATCAATAAGAAATGAAAATCAAAATGAAATTAAAAAAGTAATAGATGGAGAACTTAAGAAATTTTTTAAACCTGAATTCTTAAATAGATTAGATGAGATTGTAATTTTTAATAACCTTAACAAAAATGAATTAGCAAAAATAGCAAAAATTGAATTTAAAAATTTAGAAACAAGGCTTAATAAAAAAAATTTAAAACTAAGAATTAATGATGATGCGATCAACATTCTTGTTGAAAGAAGTTTCGACCATATTTATGGAGCAAGACCTCTAAAAAGAATCATAAAAAAGGAAATTGAAACAAAAATCGCAAATAACATTTTAAAAAATCATTATTTAAAAAATAATCTTATTGAGATCTTTGTTGAAGAAAATAACATTGTAATAAATTAATCAAAATTATTCTTTAATTGGCAACATACCAACTTGGTAAACTTTCAAAACAAGCATTATTAAATTCATTTTCCCTAGATTCTGTTTTATAACAACAAGTTCTTCCCTTATCTTTAGTTTTCAAATAATTATTAGCCCAATTCCAAATCATCTTAGAAGAGAACTCCATACCTACATTATCCATAATTCTTAAGTCTAATGCCTTTAATTCATTTAGTTTTTCCCAATATGACAATAAGGGGTCATCCTTATTTATTAAAAATGTATGGTCAAATTGTTCTTTTAATTTATTTTCCAGAGGTTTTAAACTTGAAAAATCTACAACAAAACCATTGATATCTAAATTTTTTGCAATGAACCAGAAAGTAAATGACCTCGAATATCCATGTACAAATTTGCAATGTCCTGAATGTTTCCATTGTCTATGCGAACATGGAAAATTTTGATAACTTTTACTGCAAGTAAATTTTGAAGAATGAATAGACATTACTTTATAATTAGATGAGATTAAATAGGATGTAAAAGTCAAGACTTAAACAATTAAAAAAATAATGACTAATACAAAAAATTTCGCTTTAAATGATCTTAAATTTGATAAAGATGGATTAATAACTGCAATTGCCCAAGATTGGTTAGATGGTTCAATTCTAATGCTCGCGTGGATGAATAAAGAATCGCTTAAGAAAACTATTGAAACAAATGAAGTTCATTATTGGAGTAGATCAAGATCTGAGCTATGGAGGAAAGGAGCAACAAGTGGAAATACGCAATTATTAAAAGAGATTAGATTTGATTGCGATAGCGATTCTTTAATAATTTCCATAATACAAAATGGAGAAGGTGCTTGCCATACAGGTGAGAGAAGTTGTTTCTTTAATCAAATTAGTAAGACTTCAAAAGGACTTCAAAAGGAAAAAAGATCTTCACCCTTATCCAATGAATGTTCTGAATTATTCGAAACGCTTTATGAAAGATCATTATCTTCAAATAAAAATAGTTATACTAATCAATTGTTAACAAAAGGTAGTAATACAATTCTTAAGAAAATTGGAGAGGAAACATCTGAATTTGTTATGGCATGCATGAAAAATGATAAGAATGAAATTGCTAATGAAGCTGCAGATATTATTTATCATCTTCAAGTAGCTCTCCTTCACAGGGGTGTTGAATGGAGGGACGTGCTTGAAGTTTTAGAATCTAGAAGAAAATAATAGATATTAGAAATTAAAATAATTATTTGTTTGTAAAATAATTTATTAATTAATTATTAATTAATTATTACATGTGTAGCATATTATCAATTTGACCTTAAGTTAAAAGTATTAACTTTAAGGTATAAATCTTGAGTTCATTAAGCGATTTTCTAGGTGAAATTGGACGCCATCAACTTTTGACCCCAGAGAAAGAACTCACTATGGGAAGAAAAGT
>Ga0160422_10001111_pt1 | contig 16680 bp, 16 predicted proteins | sample Fk160mmetaG_FD_108192 | JGI IMG/M metagenome (GOLD analysis project Ga0160422, IMG submission 108192) | Marine microbial communities from the Central Pacific Ocean - Fk160115 60m metaG | ecosystem: Environmental > Aquatic > Marine > Oceanic > Photic zone | place: The Central Pacific Ocean... | reverse complement strand
TTTTATTTCACATCATTTTTGATAGGATTTCAATTAAATAAATTTTTTATGCTTTAATTCTATCAGCCTCTATTAAGCCAAGTGATAAAAGAGGTGTTCCTACTATCACCAGAACAATTAAAACCCACCCAATTGAGGGAAAACCAGCTATATCAATAGCATACCCCATTACAACTGGTCCAGCGGCACCACCCATAGTAGAAAAAGCAGGATGAGCAGCGGCCAAACTTCCACTAGGATCTAATTTTGCAATTCCTCCCAGAAAAAATGGTGTTAGTATCATTGGTATCATTCCGCAAAGTGGAACTGCAATAAAAAATATTAAAACTGATGTTACATTTGCTAGAACTACTCCCGTAATTAAAAGAATAATTATTAAAAATAAGCAAGGTAAAAAACTTCCAAATCTTTGACCAATGTAACCAGCAAGTAACGGACCAAAAATAGTTAAAACTCCACCTGCCATAAAAACATAACCTACTTGTACAACAGAAATATCCAAAGAAGCACCAATCCTTGCGGAAAAGGCAAAAAGACCGGCGTGACCCAAAAAAATGAGAGATGTCCCAACCATAGATGCCCAACCAGCATAACCCTTGTAAGAACTAACATCATTTTGTTCTTCATCATAAGAATTAGAAAGAGTTAAGAATGAAATAAAAAGAAATATAAACAAAGAGATAAATAAATGAAAAGAGTAAGCCCCATACATCCCGCTTGATGAAATAATTATTGGTAGGCAAAAAGGAAGCAAAACTCCCATAACTCCAACGCCTGAATTTAAAAAAGCAAAGGTCATCTGAGCGTTAGATCCTCTTGCAATTGTAGCAACAACTGTTGCAACAATTGCACCAGAGCCTAAACCAGAAAATATTCTAGCTAAAATTACAAAATTTAAAGTAGAAGCTAGTATGGTTAAAATATTTCCTAAGATTACAAGAATTGCAGCTGTAATAAAAATCTTTTTTCTATCAAGTTTATTTACTACTCTGGACAAAACAATTGATGCAATTGAAATACTTAAAGTTTCAAAAGTTGCTATTGTTCCAATTTGAGCATTTGTTGCATCAACAAATCTTTGTGAAATTGCAATTATATTTAGTGGCATTATTAAAGGTGCTGAAAATGCGCATAAAAGAATACCAATTAAACCTATTTGATTTCTGGGTGTTATTAGCTTTTGTGTTTGAGATAATTCTGACATTTTATTCACCTTTAATGAATAAAAGTTTGTCACAGAAATAAATATTAAAGTCTATCTTTATTTTCTTAATTAAGCATTACGAAAAAAAATAGTTGGCATGAATTTTGTTTATATAAGTTGTAATTAATTTAAAAAAGGAAATTTTATGTTGAAAATACTTCCACACATCATTCTGATAGCAATTACTATCTTTATTGTTGTGCCAGCATTTATCTAATTAGTAAATAATAGAACTTGTTTTCATTCCTCCCCAGATTAAAAAAGTTCTATTTATTTAACTAAATATTCTTACCGGCTCATAAATGAGCCGGTAGGAACTAAATTCTCTCAATTATTACAGCAGGTGCCATCCCCCCGGCAGCACACATTGTTACTAAACCAAACTGAAGATCCCTTCTTTCTAGTTCATCTAATACAGTTCCAACTAAAATTGATCCAGTCGCACCAATTGGATGACCTAGCGCCATAGCGCCACCATTTACGTTAATTTTTTCTCTGTCGATATCAAGATCACGGATAAATTTTTCTGTAACAACAGAAAAAGCTTCATTTACTTCAAATAAATCAATGTCGCTAATAGATAAATTAGCTTTTTCTAAGACTTTTTTTGCAGCTGGGACAGGAGCATTTAACATCAAGGTTGGTGAGTCTCCCATATTTGCCATCGCTTTTATTTTTGCCCTTGGCTTCATTCCATTAGCCTGAGCATAATCAGGAGAAGCTAGCAATAAAGCTGCTGCACCATCAACTACGCCAGAACTATTACCGGCATGATGAACATGATTAATTTCAAGATCTGGATATTTTTGTAGTACTAATTTCCTAAAAGTAGTTCCCTCCTCATCAAGAGGATAATCAGCTAATGACTCAAAAGAGGCTTTAAGTTGCGATAAACCCTCTAATGTCGTTTCTGGTCTAGGAAATTCTTCCTTATCGAGGACTAAATCACCATCAGCGTTATAGACTGGAATAAGCGATTTATCGAAATGTCCACCTTTAATTGCTTTATCTGCGTTTTGTTGACTGACTAAAGCTAAGGCATCAACAGCCTCTCTATCAATATCTTCTAATGTTGCAATAGCATCAGCGCATACGCCTTGGTGTGGCTGTGGATGCTCGCTTCTTAGTCTTTTATTTCCACTATCCATAAATGGTGATGGAGTATTTCCATCTTGACCATAGGTTGACATCATTTCTGTCCCACCCGCCAAAACCATGTCTTCCATACCTGACATTACACTTGATGCAGCAATATTAACACTTGTTATTCCTGAACCACAAAATCTATCAAGCGTAACTGCACTTGACTTAACATCGTATCCAGCGTCAAGGGCAGCCATTCGTCCTAAGTCTCCCCCTTGAGTACCTCTTTGAGAACTTGTACCCCAAACTATATCATCTACTTCAGCGGTATTAATTTTATTACGTTCCGCAATTGCTTTTAAAACTGCAGCTCCTAAATGTTGTGGATGCATTCCGCTTAATGCACCTTTACCTGCCTTACCTATCCCTCTCGGTGTTCTACACGCATCAATTATCCAAGCTTCTGTCATTTTTTTCTTTACCTCTATATGTTTGATAAGCAATATATATAGCAATAAAATATTACTGTCTCAATTGATATTCAATAATTTTAAAGGGTAGTTATATTTTTTAAATTAATTGCGGTAATATTATTTAAATGGAACTATATCTACCAATTGCAGAGATAACCATTAACCCATCTATCTTTCTAATATTAGGAATGTCAGTTGGTATTCTTTCCGGTATGTTTGGTGTTGGGGGGGGGTTTCTTATGACACCATTGCTAGTGTTATTAGGAATTCCCCCTGCAGTTGCAGTTGCTTCAGAAGCAAACCATATAGTTGGCTCATCATTATCAGGAACAATAGGCCATCTGAAAAGAAAAGCGGTAGATATTAAATTAGGTAACTTATTGCTAACTGGAGGAATAATTGGTTCTTTTGTTGGCATTGGAGTTTTTAATTCGTTAATAAAAATTGGATTGGTTGATCTTCTTATAACCCTTACATATTTTCTTTTTCTTACCAGTGTTGGTAGTTTTATGCTCTATGAAAGTTTAGATAGTCTGGGTTATCTAAAAAAGAAGAAAAGAAGAAAAAATTATCATCATAGTTGGATAATGGGTTTACCATTTAGAATGAGATTTAAAAAATCAGGACTATATATTTCAATAATCCCACCTTTATTAGTTGGTTTTATTGTTGGTATATTGGCCTCAATTATGGGTGTCGGTGGTGGGTTTATAATGATACCAGCAATGATATATATAATTCGAATGCCTACTTCAGTTGTGATAGGAACTTCTCTTTATCAAATCATTTTTGTAACTGCAATTGTTACCCTTTTACATGCATTTCATAATCAAACAGTAGATATAATTTTAGCTTTAATTTTATTATTAGGTGGAGCAGTAGGTGCACAAATTGGAGTAAAATTAAGCAGTAAATTAGAAGGCCCATATTTAAGAATGGCTCTTGGAGTATTAGTTTTAAGCGTTGGAATTGTTATGGCTTCAGATCTTTTAATAAAACCCGAAGAGACCATTACCCTAATTAGAGGAGGAGGGTCACATTGACAAAGAATTATCTAAAAATATTTTTAATGATTTCAATAATTACAGCCCAAGCCCCTCTTGATCTGGTGATAGATACAAATGAAAGAGATGTAGAAATTCAATCAGGAATTTCAGGAACAAAAATTGTTTTGTTTGGTGCAACACCATCGGGAAAAAGAGATATTATTATAGAGGTAGTTGGCCCTCCAAAAAATCAGACGATGCAGGAAAAAAGAAGATATTTTGGTTTTTGGTTAGGCAGAGGTAAGTCTTACTATAAAAATGTTCCTAGTTATTATAATTTATTAAGTTCAAAACCGCTCAAAGAAATTACAAATCAAGAGAGTTTAAATAAATTAGGGCTTGGTATTGAACATTTGCCTCTTGGTAAAGCGAATATAAAATATAGCTCGATTAAGCAATTAAAATTTGATGAAAGACTAAGATCTGAAATGTTTGAGGATGGTCAATTTCTAGAAAATGAAGAAAATATTGTTCTTAGATCTGGCCCCGGTAAAGTAGGTTTATTTAAAACAGAGTTCTCTTTACCTCCAAACTCACTTCAAGGAAAATATTTTGTAAGATATTTTCTTTTTCAAAATGGCGAAGCAATATCTTACGCTGAAAGTATTATTGATTTAAAACAAGCTGGACTTGCAAGATTAATATGGATTTTTGCCAATAAATTTGCATTACTTTATGGTATTATTGCAATTATTTTATCTGGACTTTTAGGTTGGGTAGTTTCATTAATATTTAGTCGTTATAAACTTACATAGGGGAATTATATGTTTCAAAAAGATGTCCTTAAAGGAAAAAGAATTTTAGTTACTGGTGGTGGTACTGGTTTAGGAAAAGAAATGGCTGCAGAATATGCTTCTTTAGGTGCAAGCGTTTATATTTGCGGAAGAAGACAATCTGTTTTAGATGAAACTGTAAATGAAATAACTAAAACTGGTGGTGATATAAAAGGCTACGCATGCGATATTAGAGTTTCGGACGCTGTTAATGATATGATTGAAACAATATGGAAAGATGGTGGTGCGCTTACCGGCCTAGTAAATAATGCAGCTGGTAATTTTATTTCTCCTACAAAAGACTTATCTCCAAGAGGTTTTGAAGCTATATCTAATATTGTTTTTAGAGGTTCATTTTATGTGACTCACGCTTGTGGAACGAGATGGATAGATGAGGGTGTTAAAGGGTCTGTAATATCCATCTTAACCACTTGGATATGGAATGGGGGACCATTTACAGTACCGTCTGCTATGTCAAAAGCGGGTGTTAATATTATGACAAAATCACTAGCCGCTGAATGGGGTCATTATGGAATCAGATTAAATGCAATAGCGCCAGGTCCATTTCCAACTAAGGGTGCTTGGGAAAGACTTAGCCCTGGGCAGGATACTGACTCCAACGAAAATGATGCAAAAATTCCAATGAGAAGAAATGGTGAAATGCAAGAGTTAAGAAACCTTGCTACGTTTTTAATGGCTGATGGATGTGATTACTTAACAGGACAAACTATCGCAATTGATGGGGCTATTCACTTAGCATCGGGAGGAAATTTCTATCAAAGTCTTGATAGATTATCCGATGATGATTGGGATGGTATTAGAAATATGATTAAATCAGCAAATGACTCTGATAAATCTAAAAGATCTGTTTAAATTATTAATATTAAAATCAGTAATACCATTTGGACTATATTAATAGAGACACTTCTAAAATGGAGTGAGCCAAAGATTTTCTTTGCCTCTGGATTACCTTCACCGGCTAGATCTCTATTTTTGTTTAGCAACGGAACTAAGACCTGTCTAGAGTATAGGAAACCTATTGCAACTATAGCCATAAAAAGTGCTTTGAGGGAAAGTCCTCGATACAAGAATATAATTTCAGCTATTACTGAAATTACTATGCCCCATAAGAAATATAGAGGAAAAAGTTTTCTTAGTAATTTTCCAGCATTTTCTTTGTCTAAAGTTTTATGGACGTTGAAAGCAATTCCAAATGAATAAAAAACCATTATTGATAACAACGCTATTGTGAAAAATTCAGTCATTTTTTACCATTTATAGATCATAACCATTTGATGGAATAATATCTTGATGAGTACTATAAGGCAAATCTAAATCAAGAATATAGCCTCCATAACTAGGAGTAGAACCATTATTGTTTGAACTACCCCCACTTGATTGAATAATACTTCCACCATCGTTATTATCAACAATATTTATTATTCCTCTCATACTTCCATGATATTGGCAGTTATAATAAAGTGTTGATGGCGCATCATCGGGAACAGTAAAAGTTAATTTTCCAATTGAAGCGCCGTTATTTGTTATTCCTTCATTATATTGGTTGGATGAACCTGTACCCTGCAAAGTTTTTATCCAGAAAGGGTGACCTCCTGCATTGACATCAAATTCATATTTTTTTCCTCTTACCAAAGTTAATGTTGGATCATTTCCTTGTAGACCCTCAGCAGCAAAAATATAATCAGACGCTCCAGAATTTTGTACCGTTATTGTTGTGGCTTCTATTTCAGGAACTTTTTCAACAAAATTATCAACTAGTATTTTTGCATCATTTGCCATACCTCCATGGAATAAACAATAGTAATAAAGAAGAGTATCAGAGGATGAAGGCTCAAAAACAACAAACGCATTTTCAAGAGTTGTGTCTGACGAAAATGACGATGAATATTCTTGTTCAGTTACACTATCACCTTTTATGTAATATTTTATTCCACTGCTAACCGATGTACCGTCATTGTGAGTTCCATTTTTTGTCTCGGAGATTGACAAAGGATGGTTTGAAGCAGTTTCATCATTTAAATCAAATACATATTTCTCGCTAGAAGAAAATGATAAGTCTGGGCTGAGCTCATTGTTTATATAATATTTGTTTCCATTATCTTCTTTTTGGACTTTTACTTCATAAAGTGTTCTGAATTCATCATCATAAACTATTTTATTTGTAGTCGTATTTACAGTGCCAGATGATGGAGGTGTTAATTCGAAGATTTCTACAAATTCACTAAATGTTTTTATAACTCCAAGACTATTGTTTGTAGTATTACCACCTATGTCATATGTAAATTTATCAGCACCATTTATTGTAAAAACAGTCATATTATCACAAGTTATTTTAAGAGCAGTTTTAGCAACCACTATTGACTTTATTTTTGACCACTCTGGTAGCTGAATTACATTACTACCTTCTGTATCAATAATTGATACTGAGGAAGAGTCTTTTTGTGATACTAAAATATAAGTATCATTACCACCTAACCCCCTATAAGTGGTACCATCGTTAGTTGGAATTATTATGTCGTTGTTTGCTGTTAAATTTAGTGTTGTCATTTTTTCTCTCTTTAGTGCTTTAGGAAATCCAAGGTGCACAAGCTGATTATCAAATACCTATTTATATTAACGTTCTTAATATTATAGATCTATTTTTTTATCAATAGGCTTAGTTCAATTAACATGTGGTAATTCGTCCCACTGTGTCGTATAGCGCGGCGACAAATAAAAGCTCCTACTTTTCCATTTTTTTTTATCTTTTGATCTGATCTTCCCGTGCGCAATAATTCCAGAACCAAATTTTTTATTCAAAGAATCTATCACTTTCATGCGTTGGTCGGATAATGAATAAGTAGTATTTTGAAACAAATCCTTTTGATGAATATTGGAAGGTATTAAGTCAAGCATCATAATTCCTGCCTTATGGTAAGAATAACCAGGTTGAAAAATTTGATCTACTGCCTTCAATGCTAATTTAATTATTATAGATGTATCACAGCATGGAAAATTTAAGCCAATCATAATACCATTATTATATTGTTTCTCTTTTTTGAACCTGTTGGTTTGTAAAAAAATATAAATTCCTTGCGCTCTACTATTTTGTTGCCTTGCTTTCTCAGCCGCCCTTATTGAATATTCTGTAATAAAATCTTTTATAGTAATTTTACTGTTTACAGGATTTCCAAATGATCGCGAACACATAATATTTTTTTTGGGTAAAATTTTATCAAGGTCCAAACATGATATACCCCTTAACTCATAAACAATTCGTTGCACAACGACTCCAAGATATTGTCTTATTCTATTGGCTGATGCATCTCTTAACTCTAAAGCAGTGCCAATACCTATCATTCTTAACTTAGACCCCCATCGTCGAGAAATTCCCCATATATCTTCGACATTGATATTTCTCAAAATCCTATTTTGCTTATCTTCTGTATCTAAATTAAAGACACCACTCTGTGCCTTCTTGGCCATACTGTTAGCAATTTTAGCTAGTGTTTTGGTAGGACCTAAACCAATAGAAACTGGTATCCCTGTCCATGTCAGTATATTTTTTCTCATTCGTAAAATATCATGCTCGATATCACTGTGATCTTGTTTATTTATTTTTAAGAAGGCTTCATCGATTGAGTAAATTTCTAACTCAGAATTTAATTCCATTAGAGAAGTCATTACCCTATTCGACATATCACCGTATAATGGATAATTCGACGAATAAACTTTTACTTTATTTAAATCAATTATGTTCTTGTATAAATGCAAAGGCGCACCCATTGGAATATTAAGTAACTTTGCCTCATTAGAACGAGAAATTATACATCCATCGTTATTTGATAAAACCACAACTGGTTTATTTACCAAGGAAGGATCAAAGACACGCTCACAGGATACATAGAAATTATTACAGTCGACAAGAGCAAAGAATTTATTCATAATTAAACTTTATGAATTACATTAGTAACTACACCCCAAATAATTATATCGTTGTTTTCTGTTAACTTAATGGGCTTGTATTTATTATTTTCAGGTGAAAGCATTGTGCTTTTTCCATTCTTTATCAATCTTTTAACTGTTAAACTACCGTCAATTGCTGCAATAATAATTTTACCATTCCGGGGCTCTAAACTTCTATCAACAACCAAAATATCGCCTTCGTGAATACCTGCTCCTATCATTGAGTCCCCGGTAGCTTTAACAAAAAAAGTAGCGGAAGGATGTTTAATTAGATAGGTATTTAAATCAAGTTTTCCTTCAATATGATCATCAGCTGGTGAAGGAAATCCAGCTGTTACTTTATTACTGTAAATAGGTAAGGATAAATCATTATTTTTTATAAAACTAAGTACATTATCAACCATGCTCAATGGAATTCTTATAGGCTTAGTTTTTTCTCCAAACTTTCCTTGACCCTTTGGTCTACCTGCACCAACACGTGTCCCACCTCTTGGCATAAAATGTTACTCCACAAAATTCTATACATATTATTAAAACATTTTTTGAATAATGTACACTATTCAAAATAAAATTTATGGATTTATGCACACCTTACCAATAACGCGCCTTTCATCTAACTCCCGAAGAGCTTCAAGAGTTTCATCTAGAGAATATATTTTATGAATATGAGGATTGAGAGATCCATTACTTATAAGTCTATCTATTTCTTCGAAATGTTTCTTACCTTCTTCAGGGCTTCTCCTACCGTACTCGCCTGCTCTCACACCAATAACAGAGAAACCCTTAATTAGAGGCATATTAGCTGAAACTGATGGTATTCTCCCGGAAGCAAATCCAATGACAAGCAATCTACCATTCCAAGCTATACACCTTATTGACTCATCAAAAACATCGCCGCCCACGGGGTCATAAATTACATCGGCACCTTTATCATTTGTCAAATCTTTAACATGATCCTTAAAACCTTTCTCAGGGGATATAGCAAAATCAGCTCCATAAGATAAAAGGAAATCTCTTTTTTCTTGGGAGGAGGCTACAGCTATAACCTTTGCCCCGATAAACTTACCAATATCTACAGCAGCAAGACCAACCCCTCCTGCAGCACCATGAACTAGTAATGTTTCACCGGACTTCAAATCACCTTTTGTAACTAGAGAAACGTAAGCAGTTAAATAAGCGACAGTATAAGTTGATGCCTGTTCCCAACTAAGACCTTTTGGTTTTTTTCTTACTTTAATTTTATCAACACATAATTCTTCAGAAAAAGAACCAGTAAAAGAGCTAACAATAACTTCATCATCAATTTCAAAGTTCTCAACCCCATCTCCTTTCTCTATCACAACACCTGAGGACTCCATACCTAAGACAAAAGGTACCTCGGGCTTATATTGATATAAACCAGCAGTCATTAATAGATCGGGAAAGTTTACAGATGCAGAGTTAACTTTAATTCTCACTTCATTAGGTTGGATATCCTCTCTATCAAAAGTTTCAACAGAGATATTTGAAAAGTTATCGGATAACTTATGAACAACGACAGAACGATACATACTTACACTCCAAGACCCTTTGTAAGGAAATTAATACATTTTTCAGTATATTTATTAATATCAATTTTTTTTTGAGACATCATTTCTTGAGCAAGAGAGTCAGTAATTGGGCGAACAACTAAAGCAAAAAGATCGACATCAAAATTAGGAAAGACACCCTTCTTGATATAATCACTTATTTCTTCTTTAAGGTAATCAATTTCTAAAATAATTTGAGGTGTATTTATACTAAAATTGTTAACTAGATTATGATTATTGCTCATGATCATAAAAATTTCAGGCTTTGAAGAAACAAATTTAAAAAAACGTGTTAATTTTATTCGAAGAAATTCTTCAAAACTTTCAGGCTGAACATTTTCATCTCTTACTGACTTACCAATCTCTTTTGCAAAATCATCAAAAATGGCAACCAATACTTCTTCCTTAGAATTAAAATAGTTATAGAAAGTACCAGATGCTAATCCTGTTGAACGTATAATATCCCTTACAGTTGTCTCTGAAACACCCTTATCAATGAAAACCCGAATGCCGGCCTCAATTATTGCTTGACGATTTTTTGTTTTATTTGTTTCTCTAGTACCTTCATTATGATTCTTATTTACTATCATATAATCTCTAAAACCTTTTCAGGAGGTCTTCCAACAACTGCTCTATCATTAGAAACAACAATGGGCCTCTCAATCAAAATTGGATTTTTTGACATCATATCAATCAAAAACTCATCACTTAGATTTTTATCAGATAATTTTTTATTTTTATAAATATCTTCGCCTCTTCTCAATAAATCCCTTGCGGTATATCCTAATTTTTTTAATAGATCAGAAATCTCACTACTATCTAGAGGTGATTTTAGATATTCTATTATGTCTATATCTAATTTCTTTTTGTTAAGAATCTCTAAAGTTTGACGAGATTTAGAGCACCTAGGATTATGATATATTTTTACTTTCATTTAATTAACTTCCGCCCCCACTGCTTCAGAAATATTTTTAAATCCATCTTTTTCCAAAAGTTCGATAAGACCCTTATTTATTTCATTAATTAACTTTGGTCCTTTATAAATTAAACCAGTATAAAGTTGAATTAAACTAGCTCCATTCTTTATTTTTTTATAAGCTTTTTCAGCAGAGTCAACTCCACCAACGCCTATTAATGGTATTTTTCCTTCAGTATATTTATAAACCTTGTTTAACTTTCTAGTTGAAATATCAAAAAGAGGTTCTCCTGACAAACCTCCTTTTTCTTCGCTACTTACAGAATCTCTAGAGATTGTTGTATTAGAAATAATTAAACCATCAATAGAGCTAGATAATACTTTTTCACATAAGCTCTCTAAATCATTATGATTTATATCAGGTGATATTTTGATTAGAATGGGTAAGCTAATTTCCGGTGAATTTTTCTTTAACTGATCAATCTTATCTAAAAGCGAACCAAAGCTATCTATAGATTGAAGATCTCTTAAGCCAGGGGTATTTGGGGAAGAGATATTTATGGTCAAGTAAGATGCTGAAGATGAAAAAAACTTTATTCCTTTTATATAATCATTAATAAAGTCCATGCTATTCTTATTAGCTCCAATATTTACACCAATGATATTATTTTCTCTTTTAGATAATCTCTCTTTTACAACTTCAAAACCTTCATTGTTAAACCCTAATCGATTAATAATTGCATTTTCATTTTTTAGCCTAAACACCCTGGGTTTAGAATTACCTGACTGAGGAAGGGGGGTTACTGTACCAACTTCCGAAAAACCAAAGCCAAGGTTAATAATATTATTTGGAACTTCAGAATTTTTATCAAATCCGGCAGCTAAACCAACTGGATTTATAAAATTTAAACCAAAGATATTACAGCTAAGTGAGGGGTGACTAATATTATTTTTTATTTGATAAGTCTTTAAAAAATTAATTGTAATTCTATGAGCAACTTCAGCATCAAAATAAAAAAGTAAAGATCTTAGCGCAGGATAGAAAAACATAAATAATTCCTAATTATTTTTAATTTCACTTTAAACTATTAATCCAATTCAGAGAACCCTATGAAACATTATCCCTTACAAATGAAATAAGTGGTGCATCAGCTGGAAGCATATTGATTTCAAAAAGTTGATTAGGACGAACCCATTTCAAATTTTGGTTTTCTTTTGGTTTTATAAAACCTTCCCATTCTCTAGATAAATATAAAAAAATTATTACAGAAAATTCTTCATAATCAAATGTAGTAAAAGTTAATGGTGAAAAGCATGAATTGCTTAAATCCACTCCTAGCTCCTCCTTTACTTCTCTAATTATACAATCATCAGGCAATTCATTAGCTTCTAGCTTTCCACCAGGAAATTCCCAAAAACCCTCCATAAACTTATTTTTTGGTCTCTGAGCAATCAGAACTTTATTATCAGCATCAACTAGGGCTATAGCGGAAACCATTTTTATTGGTATTTTTTTCATTTCAAAATAATTAGCTTCTATAATCTGCGTTAATTTTAATATAATCCTCTGTCAAATCGCAGGTCCATATTTGAGAAAAACCATTACCTCGACCAAGGTTAATATCTAATAAAATATTCTTACCTTTCATATATTTTTTAGTTCTTGATTCTGAATATGATCTAGAAATTTCACCATTTTTTATAATAGTATTACTACCTATTTTTAAGCTAATCTTCTTTGGATTAATTTTTTCTTTTGCCTTGCCAATAGCCATTATAATTCTTCCCCAATTAGGATCTGATGCCCCAACTGCGGTTTTTACTAATGGGGAGTCAGCTATAGACCTAGCAATTTTCTTTGCTGATGATGTATTTTCTGCTCCAGAGACTTTAATTTCAATTAACTTTTTTGCACCCTCGCCATCTTTAATAATTTGAATTGCAAGATCGTGCATTACTTCAGAAAAAGCCTCTCTAAATTTGATTAATCTCGGATCACTTGTTCTAGAAATAATTCTTTCGTTTTTATCTTCCATAGCTTTTCCAGTTGCAAATGCCAAAACTGTATCATTTGTTGATGTATCACTATCAACAGTAATTGCATTAAAACTATTTCTTAATTCAATATTTAAAAGTGTTTGAAGGACTGTTTTGTCTATTAAAGCATCCGTAAAAATAAATGCCAACATTGTTGCCATATTAGGCGATATCATTCCGGATCCCTTAGCAATTCCAACTAGAGAAACTTCTTTATTATCAATCAGAATTTTTCTTCCAATCGCTTTTGGAAATGTATCAGTTGTCATAATTGATTTTGCTGCGCATTCCCATTTATTTTCTGATATTTTTAAAGATTGGGAAATTGCTTTATTTGTTGGTCTTAAGGGAATATTTTCACCAATAACACCTGTGGAACAGATAAAAATATCTTTCTCTCTGCATTTGACAATTTTTTTAATATTCGATGAGATTGATTTATTAATTTTCTTACCTTTTTTTCCAGTAAAAGCATTAGCAAAACCAGCATTGACCACTAAAACTCTTGCTGATCCATCAATAATATTTTTTTTACAAAACTCTACAGGTTCAGCCCTAATATCTGATTGAGTAAAGGCACCAGCTACTGTTGTACCCTTTTCAAAAACTGCAGTAAAAACATCCCTTTTACCTTTATATTTTGTTCCCGACCTTGCGGTACTTATTGAAACGCCTTTAACTAAAGGTAATTTAGGAAATCTCTTAGGTGCCAAAGGTGATATTTTCTTAATCATTTCATTCCTATTAAATTAAAAAACATATTTAAGGTAATAATCTATATATTATTTAAGGTAATAATCTATATATTATAGTATGCCAATATGTTTACTTACTATAGTTGACAACTTTATAGGCTCTACCTAAATGAGTATATTAGTATTAAAACAAATAATGGAAATTAAAATTTATGCCAGGCCTTAATTCAATTCTTAATAGTATATTTGGTTCAAGTAATGAGAGAAAATTAAAAAAATATAAAGAGCAAGTTCTTGCAATAAATCAACTCGAAAAAAAATATGAAAATTTTACTGATCATGAATTAAAAGAAAAAACCTCAAAGTTTAAAACATTACTAAAAGGTGAGACTAAAATAGAGGATATAACCAATGATGCCTTTGCAATAGTCAGAGAAGCTGCGAAAAGAACACTTGGACAAAGACATTATGATGTCCAGATTTTAGGGGGTCTTGTTTTAAATCAAGGAAATATTGCTGAAATGAAAACTGGAGAAGGAAAGACTCTTGTTGCAACACTCCCAGTTTATTTAAATGCTTTATTGGGTAAAGGTGTTCATGTAATTACAGTTAATGATTATCTCGCAAAAAGAGATGCTGAATGGATGGGCCAAATTTATAATTTTCTTGGAATGACTGTAGGTATAGTCACATCTGACTTAGATGAAAGTGATAAACGAGATGCATATCAAGCTGATATTACCTATGGCACAAATAATGAATTTGGTTTTGACTATCTTAGAGACAATATGAAATATAGTATTGATCAGCTATCACAAAGAAATCATAGTTTTGCAATAGTTGATGAAGTTGACTCAATTTTAATAGATGAAGCTAGAACACCTCTAATAATATCCGGTCAAGTAGAGGATAAAACGGAACTTTATAACAAGATAAATAAAGTAATTCCTAAAATAGAAGACAACCACATAGAAATCGATGAGAAATCAAAAAATGTTACACTAACTGATGAAGGAAATGATTTTTTAGATAAAGTTCTTCCGAGCCTTGGTTTGATGAAAGATAATTCTAGCGTCTATGATATGGAAAACGTAAATTTAATTCATCACATAAATCAAGCCTTAAAAGCCCACAAAATATTTAATAAAGATACAGATTATTTGGTTAAAGATAATCAAGTAGTCATTATTGATGAATTTACAGGCAGGATGATGGAAGGAAGAAGATTTTCTGATGGACTTCATCAAGCGCTTGAAGCAAAAGAAAGAGTCACTATTCAACCAGAAAACAGAACAATGGCATCCATAACTTTTCAAAACTATTTCAGACTTTATGAGAAACTATCAGGTATGACGGGGACAGCTAGTACTGAGGCTGAAGAGTTTATGGATATCTATAATCTTGATGTTATTGAAATACCTCCGAATATAAATGTTTCTCGTCAGGATCTAGATGATGAAATTTACAGAACTTCATCTGAAAAATATGAAGCAATTTTAAATTCAATAATAGAATCTAATAAAAAAGGGCAACCAGTTTTAGTGGGCACAACCAGCATAGAAAAATCTGAGTATTTATCAAAGTTATTAAAAAATAAAAAAATAAAACATAATGTTTTAAATGCAAAATATCATGAAAAAGAATCAGAAATTATTGCTGATGCGGGAAAATATGGAAGCGTAACGATCGCTACAAATATGGCTGGCCGTGGAACCGATATTCAATTGGGTGGGAGTAACGGGGATGAAGAAGAAAAAAATAAATCACTTCAGTCAGGTGGCTTATTTGTTATTGGAACAGAGAGACACGAGAGTCGAAGAGTAGACAATCAACTAAGAGGGAGATCTGGAAGACAGGGCGATCCAGGAAAGTCAAAATTTTATTTAAGCCTTGAAGATGATTTAATGAGAATTTTTGGTTCAGATAGATTGGATATGGTTTTAAAAAAACTGGGCCTTGAAGAGGGAGAATCAATAGTTCACCCATGGATTAATACTGCCCTTGAAAGAGCACAAAAAAAAGTAGAATCTAGGAATTTTGAAATTAGAAAAACCCTTCTTAAATTTGATAATGTCATGAATGACCAAAGAAAAGTTATTTTTGAGCAAAGATTAGATTTGCTTCAAAAGGATGATGTTAATGAAACAATAAATGAAATGAGACATGAATTAATCCTTGATATAATTCATGAATATATTCCAGAAAAATCATTTACTGACGATTGGGATATCGATACGATTGAAAAAGAATTTAAAAGAATTTTTAATGATAATTCATTAATTAGAGAATGGGTTAAAGATCCTGAGATAGATGATGAAATAATTGAAAGAAAATTAAAAGATTATTTTGATGAGAAATATAAAGAAAAAATTGAAATTTTTGGTAAAGAAATAGCTCCAAGTCTTGAAAAATCAATATTAATGCAAGTCATTGATCAAAACTGGACTGATCATCTTAGCCAGCTTGAAGATTTAAGACAAATAGTAGGAATTAGAGGTTATGGCCAGAGAGACCCCTTAAATGAATATAAATCTGAATCGTTTTTATTATTTGAGAAATTACTTGGAAAGTTTAGAGAAGATACAACTAGAACATTGTTTCATATAAAAATGGTTTCCCAAGACGCAATTAATAAATTGGAAGAAAATAAAAATAACTCTATTGACAAAAATAATTCTAGATTAAAACAAAACCTTATTAAAACAGAATTTAATCCAAATGATCCTAAAACCTGGGGAAAGGTTGGAAGAAACGAAAAGTGTCCTTGTGGATCAGGAAAAAAGTATAAAAATTGTTGTGGAAAATTAGCCTAAATATTTCGTCCAATCTTTAGAAATTTATCACGTCTTTGTTCAATTAATTCTTTTGAGGTCATTTTACATAAATTATTAAGATTATCCAAAATAGCCAATTTTGTTT
>Ga0160422_10001110_pt1 | contig 16683 bp, 16 predicted proteins | sample Fk160mmetaG_FD_108192 | JGI IMG/M metagenome (GOLD analysis project Ga0160422, IMG submission 108192) | Marine microbial communities from the Central Pacific Ocean - Fk160115 60m metaG | ecosystem: Environmental > Aquatic > Marine > Oceanic > Photic zone | place: The Central Pacific Ocean... | reverse complement strand
ATTTAATTAGTTCTTTGAATATCGAGTTTTGTAGTTATAAAAAAATTTTAGGATTTTTTTGTTACTAGTTTGCTTAAAGGTTGACTAGTATTTCTTTGAAATGACTACAAAAACTGATAGCACGAAAGTGCAAGTTTTTAATTAAAGCTTGATTTATTTCAAGCACATTCTTCTTAAATATTATTTAAGATTGCCTATTCGAGATTTATTTCTCGAAAATTGGCGGTTAAATTGAAAGTATTTACTAAGTATTATTACCTAATTCAATTAAACCAGAGTAGCGATGCTCATATAGAATGAAAGACATCAGTTTTAGCTAATTTTTAGAAAAAACTGATTCCCTTTAATTATTTTATAAAAACAGGAAACTGTTTAAAAAGCGAGAATTTTTCTCGCTTTTTTTTTTCTTTTTAAATTCATTTACAATTAATAGACTATATTTAAATAAAAAAAAATGAATATTTTTTTTACTTTTTTTGTTATTATTTTTTCAGTCTATATAATGAAAAAATGTTCCTCAGTTTTTGATTTAGCATCAAGCTACTTAACAAAAAATTTAGCTGAAGGAATAAAGGGTCCTACAATTAATGCTATTGCTTCATCTCTTCCCGAATTATTTATTTCATCAATGTTTTTATTTTATTTTAAAGATTTAAATGGTTTTTCAGCGGGTTTTGCTACTATAATTGGCAGCTCTGCTTATAATATTGCAATTATTCCTGCTGTTTCTTTTCTTTTTGTTTATAGGATAGATAAAAAAAAGATTTTTAAAGTTGATAGAATAATTATTAAGCAAGATGTCGTTTTTCTTTTGTGCTCAATAATTATTTTAATGATGGGTTTATTTTTTGGTATGAATAAATACATATCTACTTTATTAATTTTTTTTTACTTTATATATATATATTTTGTCATAACTAAAAGATCAAAAAAAAAGATAAAACAAAACACCAACAAAAATTTTAAAATAAAAAAAAGAACATACTTAAGTTCTGTAATTAATTTAAATTTATTTAATATTTTTTTTAAAGGACAGATTAACCTTTTCTCTTCAATTGTTGTTTTAATATTATCTATTTTTTTAATAGGTATTAGTTGTTTTTATTTAGTTGTTTCAGTTGAAAAAATTTCTCATTTTTTAAATATTAATATTTTTTTTGGTGCTTTTATTATTGCAGCAATTGCCTCTAGTATACCTGATACACTTCTTTCTATTGAGGATGCTAAAAATGATATGTTTTCTGACTCTTTTTCAAATGCTTTTGGATCAAATATTTTTGATATTTGTATTGGTATAGGTCTACCTGTTTTATGTTACAATTTATTATACAGTGAAATAGATTCGAGTATACCTATTGAAAGGATGGGAATAATAGGCAATTATGTGTTTAATGGTGACCTTTTTTTATGGTCTCTAGTGTCTTTACTTATTTTTACATTTATAACATCTGTAATATATTATTTTAAGCAACTAAATTTAAGAACATCAATTGTAATTATTTTTTTATATCTGTTATTTGTTACTTCATTAATTCTTTTTTAGTTTTTTTTAAAAAAAATCATTTATAATCATACAATAATTATATAATTTAAATTTCTTTACTAAATTCGCGTTTAAATAAGGTCGCGTAGCTCAGCTGGATAGAGCATCTGCCTTCTAAGCAGACGGTCACAGGTTCGAATCCTGTCGCGATCACAAAAAAAGCAGGTTTAAACAACCTGCTTCTTTATTTTTAATGCCAATATAATTTATTTCTTTTCAATAATAATTTTTGGAGCTTCGTTTTCTTCAGCAGAAACGTCAACTATTCTTATTTCACTTGATGATGCACCATAACTATCAGTAACAGTTAATTGAAAATTATATTGACCAGCTTCTGCATTAAAAGAAATTTCTTTAGATCCAGGGTCAAAATCAGAGACTTTTCCATCTGTACTAATCCAATTCCAAGACATATCATCTCCAGGTTCAGTTGGGGTACTTTTTGAAGCATCTAGGGTGATGTTAATAGTACCACCTGGTTTCCCATCATGAGGAATTTTTTCATTAAAAGTAATTTTTTCTCTTTTTTCTGCTAATTTTCTTTCTTCTTCAGCATCTAAAGTGTTTTTCTTTGCTGTTAATTGTGCTGAATAGTTTTTTAAATCTTCCATTGAAGCACTTTTTTTTACCCACATTGCTACAACTTCACCAACTTCATCAGCCTGCGATTTAATTAATTCTTTTTGGTTTTTAAGGTCTGTAAGCAGTTCGTAATATTCTTTTCCAACAAATCCAAGAGCAGCAATAATACCCAATGTTGTTAATATTTTGATAAATGAGTCCATAATTTTAAGTTTTGTGATTTTTCAAATTTATTAATATTATATCTACATGTAATGCCAAAAAAAGTTATTTTTTTTTACAATGAATTGTTTATATGTTTAATTAATTTATTTTTTTTTAAATATGTTGTTAACTTTAATAGAGAAAAATAATAAATAAATAAAGCAAAAAATTGTAACTATGTATGAGTTTTGAATACCAATTAAGTCAGCAATTTTACCCTGAATTGGTGGAATAATAGCCCCCCCTAATATCATCATGATTAAAAAAGAAGACCCTTGAGAAGTGTATTTACCTAGATTTTTAATACTTAAAGCAAAAATACAAGGCCACATAATTGAACAACATAAACCTCCGCTTAAAAATGCAAACAATGCGATTTTTCCTGTTGAAAAAATCCCAATTATCATTGAAAATAAACCTAGAATACTAAATGAAGTTAGAGTCTTTTGTGCATTTTCTTTAAATTGGTAATACGCTAAAGTTTGTATAAAAATACATATAATAAATGGAATTAAATCATATGTATTAAATCCTGATAATTTATTTACATATAAAATAATAGCAAAAGAAACAAAAGGAACTGTTAGATAAAGCCACTTTTCATTTTTTTTTGAAGAATTAAAAACAGCAATTGCACCTGTCCATCTCCCAACCATTAATCCTCCCCAGTAAATTGAAATATAAGGAGTTATTCCTGACTCTTGTATTATTCCCAAATTTAGAACATCACTTTTTAACAATTCTCCTAAATTACTTCCAATTGTGACTTCTACACCTACATAAAAAAATATAGCTAACATACCTAAAACTAACTGTGGGTACTTCATTGCTCCCCATCCGTTTGAATTTGATTTTGATAATTTGTTGACAGTAAATAATCCAATACAAATTATTATTACAGAAACCAATGATAAAATCAAAATTAATAATTCTGATTTTTCAGAAAGTTTTTCATTAATTCCTAATCCTTTGTATTCATTGAATATGAAATAAAAACAAATGGTAAGTAAAATTGTAATTATAATTAAAAATTTAGATGCTTTTGGAGCAGTTCTAAATGATTCATTATTTGTGTAATTGGGTAATTTTTTAGAAAATATAAAAATTGAAGCTGCAAGTAAAAATAATAATCCAACTATTTTATAAAGAGAATACAATTTTGTATCGTCTATTGGATTAAATAATAATAAGCCTAAAATAATAGGCCCAAGTACAGTTCCAAGTGAGTTTACACCTCCTGCTAAATTTAATCTATTAGGCCCTTTTTTAATATCTCCAATATTAATTACAAAAGGGTTTGCAGCAGTTTGTTGTATTGAGAATCCTAGTCCAATAATAAAAAGAGCTAAGAGCATTATTGTAAATGAGTTATTTGATAAATTTCCAACAACACTTAACATCATGACTTTTGCACCAACTGCAGAAATAATAAGCCCATAAATAATACTGTATTTATACCCCCAAATATTTATTAAATCAATTTTCTTTTTACTTGAGAAAATAAATAAAAATAAAGCACCAAAATAATAAGCACCATAAAAAGCAAAATCAATTAACTGAGATTGAAATTGGTCTAAAGAAAAATAAGATTTACAAAATGGAATAAAAATTCCGTTTGATGCAGCAATAAAACCCCAGAAGAAAAAAACAGAAACTAAAGTGTATAATGCTGATAAATACTGTTTATTATTTTGCATACTATAATAATAAAAACTTAAATTTATTACTAAGTTTAAATAATACAAATATTATGAAGCATTTATCTATATTTTTCTTTCTTTTTTCTTTGAGTTTTTCCTATGCTCAAGAGGATACAACGTTTGTAACTGGACATGATTATGTTGATATGGATTGGTATGGAAACTATGACGCCTGGGCTGAATTTCCAAGTGAAAATAACTCTTATAGAAAAATTTTAATGCATTATGATATGCGATGTTCTTCAAGCGGTTGTAGTGGTTGGGACTACACGACTAAGATTAGTTTATTAAAAGAAAATGGAGACTATGATGAAAATGGAAATCCAATTTATGTTCATGATCAAACACTCGCAAATGTAATAACTCCTTACGGAACATATATGCAAGGATCAGGAACTGAAGGGTTTTCTCCTGATTGGGTTCAAAGATTTACATATGATATAACCGATTTTGCTCCTTTGTTAAAAGATTCCGTATTAATTAGAGCATTTTATGGCGGATGGAGTACAGGATTTAATGTTACTTTGAATTTTGAATTTATTGAAGGGATTCCCCCTAGAAATGTTATTAATATTCAAAATTTATGGTCAGGTAGTAATTCCTATGCAGATATACAAAATATCTTAAATGACACTCTAGTTTTTATTCCCTCTGAGGCTAAAAATTCTGCAATGAGAGTTACTATTAGTGGTCATGGTCAAGATGGTGAATTTACCCCCGGAGTTAATTATAATGTAAATTTAGATAATCAAAACTTATACACTCAAGAAATATGGAGAGATGACTGTGGTGAAGTGGCATTATATCCTCAAGGTGGAACTTGGGTTTATGATAGAGCAAATTGGTGTCCTGGTGATAAAGCTACAACCAGATTACATGAATTAACACCTTATCTTGAAACAGGTCAAGAAAATTTGTTTGGTTTTAATATATATAGGCCAAATTGGAATCCAGCTGAGGCAAGTTATATATTTGATGCCCAATTAATTACTTATGATGAACCTAATTTTAATCTTGATTTAGCTATTGATGACATTATCGCACCATCAACTAAAGACGAACATTTTAGATTTAATCCAAATTGTTCAAGTCCTATTGTGAAAATTAAAAACCAAGGTTCTCAAACTATTACAAGCGCATATATAGTTTATGGATTTAACACTCTATCAGAAAATTGGTTTTATTGGGAGGGTAATCTAAAGTTTGGTGAAACAGAATTAATTGAATTACCTCCAATTTCATGGGACTGGGATAATCAAAGTTCTTTCTACGCTCGAGTAAATATGCCAAATGGTGCATCACAAGATGATCATACTATTAATGATTTATTAACATCTGATTATGAATATGTTGAAGAATATCCAAGCACTTTTGCTATGTGGTTTAGAACTAATAATTTTCCAAATGAAAGTTCATACGAAATTAGAAATAATTTAAATGAATTAATTTTTTCTAAAACTGGTATGGAAGCAAATACTTTATACAAAGATACTTTTAATTTAGATCCTGGATGTTATAAGATTAGAATTTTAGATACAGGAGGTAATCCTAATTTTAATGAAGATGGTTTATCTTGGTGGGCCAATGATGATGGATCTGGTTATGCTAGATTAAGAGAAGTTCCAGGAGGTTTTTTTAAGTATTATCAATCTGATTTTGGAACAGAATTAACTGATTACTTTAGGGTTGGTACTTATTATATGTCTCAATCACAAATTGAAAATATATTTTTTGATGTTTACCCTAACCCATCTTCAAGAAGTTTTAATATTTACGTTGAACTTCCCACAACAAATAATATAAATATTACTGTTTTTGATATTAATGGTAGGGTAGTAAAAGAAATTTCAATAGATAATTTTATAAGTCAACTATTTACATTTGATGATTTTCCAAGTGGGATATATACAGTCTTGTTAAACACTGATAATGAAAGAATAAAAAGAAATATAGTTATTACAAAATAGTTACATTTGATTGTGAGGTTTATTGTTTTTCCAATAGCCATTTTTAATAACACCATTTTTTATTAGAGTACCAAAACCATTCATTTTTCCTTCTCTGAGTTCTCCAATGTAAACATCATTTTTGTTAAATATTTTTGTGCCCTCACCATTTTCTATTTCATCAATAAATTCCCCTATATATAAACTTTTGTTATCACTATAATCTAAATATGTTCCTTCTCCATTATATAATCCATTTTTGAATTCTCCAACATAAACTGATCCATCAGCCCATATTAAAGTACCTTTACCATTCATTTCATCATTCCACCATTCTCCAACATAAATACTACCATTCTCAAATTTGAATGTTCCATTTCCAACTTTACAATTACCAGAAATACACTGGGATGAACAAACTGAAAATAGAAAAAATGTAATTGCTGAAAAAATTATTTTAATATTCATACTTATAGATTTTATCTTAAATATAATTATAAAATTTAAATTTTATTTTAGTTTTTTTTTGATATAGGAGTTAAAGTAAATTGAAATTATAATTATAGAGGCACCTATATAAAAACCAATAGACATTATTTCTTTATCATTAAAAAAAATAATTGCTAAAATCATTGCATAAATAGGTTCTAAATTTACGCTTATATTCATAGTAAAAGGTTTTATTTTTTTCATTATATCAACACTAATGAGATAAGCAATTGATGTACATACAACAGATAGTATTAAAATATAAATAATATCATTTCCTCTAGGTATTAAGTTAGTATCTATTTGTTTATTAATAAATAAATAAAATAAAGTAAAAGTTGCTCCTCCAATCATTTCATATTTTGTTATTTGAAATGAAGAGTTACCTTCTTCAATATATATAGAATTTAGTGATGTAAATATTGATGCAATCATTGCAGATAAAACTGAGAAAAATATTGCCTTTTCTCTAAGCTTTAAACTTAAATCTTCAGGTGAAAAAAATATTATGAGAACACCAATAATAACAAAAAATGAAAGTAAAATTTCATGAATTTTAATCTTTTTTTTTTTGAATATCGGGTCTATAAAAGAAGTAAAAAAAGAAGTAGTAGATAAGCATGTAACAGCAAGAGAAACATTATAGATGTTTATTGCTTCAAAAAAGAAAATCCAATGAATGGAAATAAGTATACCGGTCCCAAAAAAATATAATTTATTCTTATAAGAAACATTTTTATTTTTAATAAAAAATAATTCAAATATTGCTAAGCTTAAAAATGCTAATATCATTCTGTTGAAGACAAGTGGTATTGACTGCATATTTATTAATTCACCTAAAATACCAGTGAATCCCCAAACAAATATTATTATGTGTAATACAATTAAACTTTGTTTTTTAGATAGTTTCATTTTCTCTTTTATTCAAAAGATACATGGCTAAACTTGTTCCGATTAAAAATAAGGTTATAGCTATTAATTGACCTTGAGTAATTTCAATTGAAGTTAAGTTTTTAAACCAAATTAATGATTCATTAACTCTAATTTCTTCTATAAAAAATCTTTCGATACCATTAAGGATTAAATAAATTGAAAATAATAATCCACCAATTTTTATTTTTTTTCTAATTGACCAAAGAATTCCAAAAATAGCTAAACACATAATAGTTTCGTAAATTGGAGTGGGCCAAACAAAAATATTATTATCCATCATATTAGTTCCACTACTTGTTCCATTTATATATTGGCTGGACCATAGCCACTCAGGGATTAAATTAGGATTAGTACTCTCGTTTGGAATACCCCAACAGCCATCACCAGACACTTGACAACCAACTCTTCCTATTGCGTATGATAGCATTAATATTGGGGCAAATGCATCAGCTATGTGAGGAATTGAAATTTTATTCAGCTTAGAATAAAAAATTACTCCTAAAGTGCCACAAATTAATCCACCATAAAATGTTAATCCTCCGAATGAAACAAGGTTTTGCCAAGATATCTCAGTTTCAAAAAGATAAAATAATTTAGCTCCCAGCACACCAGAGATTAATGTTACGCCTAGAAGTGTTCCAATTAACTCATGGGGTTTGATATAATTTTTTTTAGGTTCAGTATTTTTTTTGCTTAAAAAGTAATTTAATAAGGAAAGCGAAAGACCACCTAAAAAATAAATAAATATTTCACTTAAAGGATTATTTAAATGAAATGACAAAATAATTTCTGGATTTTTTAAAAAATTTTGATAGTTTCCCATCATTATGTATACAACTTGATAACCGATGAAAAAAGAAAATATTATATTAAAAATTTTTTCATATTTATTTTCATTATTTTTCTTGACAGCTTTAATTTTCCCTTCATTATACAGTCTTTCTAATTCATCTTTTAAAAAAATTGATCCAAACAAAAATGCCATTGCAATGAAAAAACCATATGTTTGAATTGGTAAATTACTTATTCCAAAAATATCTCCAAACCTAGGGTAACATACTTGTCGACTATACAGAAATATTATAAAAATTATTAATATAAATAGGTATAAGAATTTTCTATTTTTTTTCATTTTAAACTGTAATTCCGTTTATATTTCCATTTTTATTTATAGCATCCATTTTAATATCTATAACTTTATTTTCAAATTTTTCTTGATAAGGAATTTCAATTTTAATATAATTATCTGTGTATCCATTAAGTTTTCCTTTTTTTAAATTTTTTCCTTCAATAAGTGTGGGTCTTATGGTATTAATATTTTCTAAATAAAATATATTTTTCTTTTTTTCAGATAAACTTCTCAAAACTTTACTTCTAAATTTTCTCTCTTTTATAGGTACATTTTTTTCTAATTCTTTTGCAACTGTATTGTCTCTTTCGGAATATGAAAAAACATGTAAATAAGAAAGAGGTAATGATTTAATAAAATCAACAGTTTCATTAAAATCAGACTCTTCTTCACCAGGAAATCCAACAATTACATCAGCTCCAATACAAACTGATGGGTTTCGTTTTTTTATATTAAAAATTAATTTTTTGTAATCTTTAGTTTTATACCTTCTTCTCATGAGTTTTAGTATTTTATCGCTTCCAGATTGAAGTGGAATATGAAAGTGAGGCACAATATTTTCAGAATGTAGTGCAACATCTAAAATCTCATCAGTTAATAAATTTGGTTCAATCGATGAAATTCTAATTCTAATAGAGGGAATTTTAACAATTTCTTTTAATAAATTTAAAAAACTTTCTTTTTTACCATTAATTCCAAAATCACCAATGTTAACCCCTGTTAAAACAATTTCTTTAATATTCTTTTTCTTTAAATCATTAATTTCTTTTATAACATTATTTATTGTGTCACTACGACTTTTTCCTCTCGCCAGGGGAATCGTACAAAAAGAACATTTATAATTACAGCCATCTTGGATTTTTAAAAAAGTACGAGTTCTTTGATTTTCAGAAAATGATTGTTTAAAAGATGATATTTTCTCAATTGGCTTAACAACTACTGAAGTGTCTTTATTCGAAATGTGTTTTAAATACTCTTCTAATTTAAACTTTTCGTTTGCTCCTAATATAAGATTTACACCATTAATTTTTTTTATTTCTTCAGGTTTGAGTTGTGCATAACAACCCATAATGACTATTATAGACTCAGGTGCTCTTTTTTTAATTTTATTGATGATTTGTCTACATTCTTTATTTGCATTTTCTGTAACCGAACATGTGTTAAGTACATAAACATCAGATTTATCTGAGAAATCAGAAATTTTAAAATTTTCGTCCTTTAAGTTGTTAGCAATAAAAGAAGTTTCAGAAAAATTTAATTTACATCCAAGAGTGTGAAAAGCAATTTTCATATTGCGAAAATAAGCAAATCGAATTATATAATTTAAAAAAAAAAGATATATAATATTGAAAGATTATATTTGTTCTTTATCATTTAATAATGAGAGTGCTTTTTTTATATGTATGGAATTTCTGGTGTTATTTTTCAATGTCAGTTGTCTTTATAATTTCTGCGATAATTGGCCTTTTATTATCATTTTTTTCAGATAAACTTTTTTCATATTTTGTTTTTTTTCTTGCCAAGCTAATAGTTTTTTTACTTGGAGTCAAAACTAAAATCTATGGTGATTATCCTTTAGAAGACAATGATTCTTATATTTACATAGCTAATCACTCTTCATACCTGGATCCAGTATTTACTACTTACTTAATAAAAAATAAACATAAATATCTTGGCAAAGCTGAAATTTTAAACTGGCCAATTTTCGGTTTTGTTGTTAGAAAATATACTATTGCTGTAAAAAGAGAATTAAAACAATCAAGAGCAAAATCAATGGATTTAATGAAGGAAAATTTACAAAATGGTTTTTCTGTTATACTTTATCCAGAAGGTGGTTGGAAGGATGAAAATCAACTTCATCCTTATGATATTAAGCCCAATAAAATTTTAAATCAATTTAGAAATGGTGCTTTTAGACTTGCAATTAAAAGTAAAAAGAAAATTGTACCAATTAGTATGTCAAATGTACATGAAATACATTCATCTAATACAATGATGTTTAGACCAGGAAAAGTTATTATTAAAATTCATGACCCTATTGATCCCAAAGAATTCAAGTCTGATGATGAGGGTATTAATGCATTAAACAAAAAATGTTACTCAATAATTTATAATGATTTAATTAAATATGATAATCGTAAAGAAAAAATTTAAAGAGTTATCTCTTAAAGAACTTTATTTAATTTTGAAGATTAGACAAGAAGTTTTCATAGTTGAGCAAAGATGTTTTTATTTAGACTGTGATAATTTAGATGAAAAAGCAATTCATTTTTTAGGTTTTAAAAATGGACAATTAATTTCTTACATGAGAGTATTATGTAATGAAAGTATTAATTTATGTACTTTAGGAAGAATTTTAGTTAAAAAAAATAACAGAGGAAAAGGTTTTGGTGTCAAGATAATAAGTGAGGTGATTAAAACTTTAGAGAATTTAAATTCTCTGTATACTTTTGAAATGTCTGCACAAACATATTTAATTGATTTTTATAAAAAATTTAATTTTCACCCAGTTGGAAATGAGTATCTTGATGCAGGAATTCCTCACATTAAAATGGTAAAAAAATGATGATTAATTTTAATGGTAAAATAGTTTGTGAAGAAGATTTTAATATAAATTATAATAATAGATTCTTTCTTTATGGTGATGGTTTTTTTGAAACTATAAGAGTGTTCAACGGAGAACCAATTTTTTGGAATGATCACTACTTCAGAATCATAGGTTCGGCTTGTATGCTTAGAATTCCAATACCCTCTTATTTTAACTCTAAATATTTATATAATGATATTATCAAATTGTTGAAGGAAAATAAATTAAGTAATAAATCGTGTAGATTGAGGATTATTTTTTTTAGAGATTCTGGAGGGTATTACATGCCGAAAAATGAAACTTTTTCATATGTCATGTCTACTGAATTATTAGAAAAAGATATTTATACTAACAATAAAGAAGGCTATAAAGTAGATTTATTTAACCAATATAAATTAGGAACTTCTGAGCTAAACAATTTGAAAAGTACTAACAGATTAATTAATATTTTATCTTCAATTTATACAGAGGAAAATATGTTAAATGATTCAATTATTATAAATGAAAAAAATAATATCGTAGAGTTTTCGTCAGGTAACTTATTTTTAGTTTTAAATAATCAAATAATTACTCCTCCTTTAGTTTCTGGGTGTATAAATGGAATTATTAGAAAGAAAATTTTAAATTTTAATTCATTTATGGGTTTAAGTATTTTAGAAAAAAATATTAAAACAAGTGACTTGTATAACGCTGATGAATTATTTTCTACTAATGTTATAAGTGGAGTAAAAATTATTACTTATTTAAAGGAAAAAAAATATAGTAAAAAGTATTCTAGTTTATTAAATGACAAGTTAAATTTACTATTTAGTTAAAATGATAATTTCTATTTGACTTAACCCATAATTTATATTTTTCATCTAAATCTATTATTTCTGTTTCCCAGTTTATACTTTTATTTATAAAATCAATTTTTTTATTAGAAATAACCCAGGAATTTTCATTAATTTCTTTTTCAAGTTGCATCTCACCCCAACCGCAGTACCCCAAACAAAAAAATATTTCATCAGGTTTAATTAATTTACAATTTATATATTCAGTAATTTGATTAAAGTTTCCACCTAAATATAAGTTAGAATTAATTTTTTTACAATTCTCAATTGTTGGATTTTTATGAAAATAAAATAAGTTATCAGAACAAACTGGTCCACCGTAATTTACTTTAATTGATTTGATTTTTATTTTATCTACTAAATCTGATAAATTATGATTTACTCTTTTGTTTATTATGAATCCTATTTTTTCTTTTTTTAATGAATTTGTAATAATTATAATTGTTTTATCAAATCTATTGTCTCCAATTAGTGGAATTGATATTAATAAAGATCCTTTATTTATTATATTTTTTTTCATTAAACATTCAAAATATAATAAAATAATCACAATTTTGTTTTAAATTTTTAAACTATGAAAAAAAGATTAGAGTCAATTAGAGTTGAGTATAACTCCGATAATATTAAAATTGAAAATTTACTAAAAGATCCAATTGATCAACTAAAATTATGGCTTAATCAAGCTATAGATGTTAAAATAAAAGATGCAAATGCTGTAGTTCTTTCTACTGTTGATGATGTTAGGGGAGTTAGTTCAAGAGTTGTTCTAATAAAACAAATAACTGAAAAAAGTCTAATTTTTTATACTAATTATGATAGTGCAAAGGCAAATCAAATATCTAAAAATAGTAAAATCTCTTTATGTTTTTTTTGGTCAGATTTAGAAAAACAAGTAAGAGTAAATGGGATAGTAAATAAAATATCAAAAAATGATTCTGATGCTTATTGGAATTTAAGACCCAGAGATTCACAAATTAGTGCTATTTTTTCAAAACAAAGTCAAGAAATTAATAAAGATTTTAACTTAAAAAAAGAGTTTGAAATCTTTAGGGAAAAATTTAAAAATAGAGAAATTTTGAGACCAGTAAACTGGGGGGGATATGAAGTTATACCAACTTATTTTGAATTTTGGTGTGGAATGAAAAATCGTCAACACGAACGATTTGTTTATACAAAGAAAAATGATTGGTCAATAAAAAGGCTATTTCCTTAATTTTTTAGAAACTTTTCCTTTAGACTTTGCGAATCTTTTTCCTTTTCTTGTTTTAATATCTCCTTTTCCCATTTTTAAATATATAAATATTTATTTAAATGAATTGAATAGATCCTTGATTTTCTTTTTTATTTAAAAAACCATTTGCAAAAGAAATTCCATCTAGCTCTTTTTTCCCAGGAACCTTTAATCTATCTACAGTAAATCTATAGTTGTTATTTTGAATATATATTTTTTTTTCTTCATTGTCATAGATTAATTGATGAATATCATCAGTATTTATTTTTTTTTTCTGAAAATTAGAGACACTAGTTATAATAAGATCTTGATATTTAATTTGATTTTCAGTATTTATAATTTTCATAGTTGTTCTTGCTCCTGGAAACGGGGAAAAGCCTCTGATAAAATTATATATTTTATAACCATCTTTTCTCCAGTTTATGATGATATCTCTTTTATAAATTTTAGGTGCTTTTTTAAAGTTTTTTACGAGCCTTTGTTTTTTAGTTTTTAAATTTCCTTTAAAAATTTTTTCAATTGTTTCTAAAGTGATTTTGGGACTTAATTTCATAAGCTTTTTGTGCAAATCCTCAAAAGATTCATTTTTATTAATTTCGCATTTTACTTGCATGATAATTTCTCCACAATCAATTCTATTATCAATAAAAAATGTAGTTAATCCAGTTTCTTTCTCTCCATTAATAAGAACCCAATTAATTGGTGCAGCACCTCTGTAGTTTGGAAGTAGTGATGCATGTACATTAAAAGTTCCATATTTTGGAATTTTCCAAATTTTTTCAGGTAATTTTTTAAATGCAACAACAACAAATAAATCAGGTTCTAAATCTTTAAGTTCTCTATAAAAATTGTCATCGTTTAAATTATTTGTTTGAATAATATTTAAATTATGTTCTTCAGCTAAAAGTTTTATTGGTGATTTATGTATTTTCATTCCCCTTCCTGACATTTTATCTGGACTTGTTACAACTCCACAGACATTATAATCTTGAGATAAAATTTTTCTTAAGGATTCAGTAGCAAAATCAGGTGTTCCAAAAAAAATTATTTTTTTCATAAGTTATTAAATATAAAATTTACTCTTTTGGATATTTTTGTTTTAGGTAATATTTTCAGTTCATAAGAAAATTCATTGTATGTTTTTATCAGAGATTTCTCAATTTTTTTGCTTTCTTCAAAATCTTCTTTTCTAGTTTCGTTCTGTGTATAGATGTCTTTCCATGTAGGGCAGAAGAAAACAATATTATAATACCTATAATTTGAGCATTTTTTTTTCCACAATGGTATAATTTCTTTATTATAATGTTTTAAATAAGAAACTGTATCAACTATACTTCTATCATAAAAGATGCTATTTTCTTTTATATTCTTAAAATTATTGAAATGTAATTGTTTAAGTCTTTCATTAAATATATATTTACTAAACTCATCAATATCATTCATGTTTGATTTGTTTGTAGGATTTTCATATTTTTTATTCCAAACTTCATCAAAGCAATAATAACCTTTTTCTTTCAGTTCTTTTATAATTGAACTCTTTCCGGTCCCTGGCGCACCACTTATTATTATTTTTTTTAATTTCATCTTAGCTAATTTACATTATATTTATGTTGCTTGTTTAATTTAGTAAAAGCTTTTATGTATTCTTTAGTTGAAACTTTTGAGTCTATCCAAGGAGAAGGTAAATATGCTGGTTCGCTATGTTTTTTTTTAAGACTAGGTGGTTGTGATATTGGATGTCATTGGTGTGATGAAAAAAAAAGTTGGGACGAAAAAAAACATCCTAAAAAAACTATAAATGAAATTATAGAAATTATATTAAAAACTAATTCAGAGATTGTAATTATTACTGGGGGTGAACCCTTAATTCATAATTTAGATAAACTTACAGCAGAAATAAAAAAATATAAAAAAGTTCATTTAGAAACCTCAGGAGCTTATGAACTATCTGGTGAGTGGGACTGGATTACTTTATCTCCAAAAAAAAATAAATTACCTTTTTCAGAAATTTACAAGAAGGCAAACGAGTTAAAATGTGTAATATATAATAGATCAGATTTTAATTTTGCTCTAGAACAGTCTAAAAAAGTTTCTAAAAAATGCTTATTATATCTTCAGCCTGAGTGGAGTAAAAAAGATAAAATAATAGAGGAAATCATTAATTTTATACAAAAAAATCCACAGTTTAAATTATCTGTTCAAACACATAAGTATTTAGGTTTACAATGAAACATATATTTTTCATTTTTTTATTCTCTGTTTCTTTAATCTTTTCACAAAAAAATTGTGAAAAGATTTTAGAAAAAGTTTTTAAAATTAACAATGAAGTGAAAAACACAGGTTTTGATATAAATAAATTTAAAAAATTTGAAAAATTATGCGATGATTCTGAATTTAATATAGTTTTAGCTGATATTTATTTTGAACACAAATTTTACGAAGATGCAATAAATTTATATTTAAAAAAATGGAGTTCTATGTATGCTATTGATGTAATTGAAAACTTGTTAAAATCTTGTTTGTTTACTGGAAATTATGATCTAGCTAATGAGATAATATTAGAAAATCAGCACATTAATATTTCTTTAAATCCCAATTTTAAAGATATTTTTAAAAAAATTGATTTTTCGATAATTCAACTTTCTGATTCATTAGAAATTGACATAAAAAAATTACCATTTTGCACAAAATCTGATGAATATTTCCCATTCTTTTCATCAAAAAAAAACAAGTTAATATATACTCTAAAGACAGATGAAGAGGATGAGAATTTTTATTTTTCTGAATTGAATAACAATCAGTGGTCTAGTCCAAAAAAAATGGATTATCCTACTAATACTTTATATAATGAAGGAGCATATTCAATTTCTGAAGATGGGAAAGAGTTGTATTTTGCATCTTGTAACAGACTAGATGGTTTTGGAGGATGCGACATTTATTTCTCAGAATTAATTGATACAGTTTGGTCAGAACCAATTAACCTAGGTTCTAGTGTAAATTCTAAATACTGGGAATCACAACCATCAATATCTTCAAACAAAGATTTATTATTTTTTTCCTCCAACAGGCAAGGGGGAATTGGAAATAGAGACATATGGGTTTGTAAACGTTTAGGGAGATACGAATGGTCTGATCCATTTAACTTAGGTGATAAAGTCAATACTGAGCAAGACGAAATTACACCTATTATTTTTTCTGATTCCAAAACACTTTATTTTTCTTCTAAGGGCCATATTGGCCTAGGTGGGTTTGATATTTTTGTGAGTACTATTGATGAAAAAGGTTATTTTTCTGATACAAAAAATTTAGGTTATCCAATCAACACATGGAATAACGAAAGTAGTTTGATTGTTTCTAAGGATTATTCTTATGGTTTTTTTTCTTCAGACAGAGCCGATTTTAAAAATCCAAATTTAGATCTTTATTTTTTTGAATTTCCAGATATATTAAAAACAAATAGTGTAATTGAAATCAGTGGAACAATAATTGATAAAATAAGTTATAAT